>ERZ780226.3242-NODE-3242-length-10206-cov-4.936854_pt1 | contig 10206 bp, 7 predicted proteins | sample MGYA00511165_ERZ780226 | MGnify/ENA primary metagenome ERZ780226 (study PRJEB29588, sample SAMEA2152373) | human gut metagenome | biome: human gut; feature: human-associated habitat; material: faeces | place: Denmark | collected 2008/2010 ...
TTTAATTAAAAAAGCATAAGGTCTTCTAAATACCATAATAACAACTCTCCTATCATAATTAAATTATACACTAAATAACTAAATATATCAATACTTTCCTTTCACTAAAAGCCAAGGTCTTTTAGTGTCATTTCCAGCCTCTTAGTCTAGAAATGAAACATCATTATGCCTATCATATACAAGTCAAAAAAACTATAAGTAATTCCTTATAGTTAAAAAGTTAATCCTTATATACAATTAATTGTCCTTCTCTTAAATAAATATTTTTATTTTGTCTTAAAAGATTATTAATATTACTACCAAGTAGTTTATTAACTGAAGATAGTGTATCATTATCTTTGGTAAAATAATACTTAACATCTTTTTTAGGAACTAATATTGTTGTATCAGGATAAATATAATCATTAGTACTAATACCATTAAGCATAGCAAGTAAATTATAATCAGTATTATATTTTCTTGCTATCTCATATAAAGAATCTCCTTTTTTAATTGTATAAATATCAAAATATTGATTAGTTACTGGCACTACTATCATACTGCCAACCCCAAATCCACTATTAGGATTTAATTGTCTAATAACACTACTATTAGTTCCAAACTTATTAGCAATAGCATCTATTGTATCTCCAGCCATAATTTGATAAACATCATACATAATTATTCCTCCCATATTATCGTATGATAAATATCATTATTTGTGAACAAGTTCTCCTCTAGGACATCTATTTCCCCAAGAATCAATAATTTTATTATCTCTCATAACTTTAATAATCTCACAGTTGTTAGAGCAGCCCTTACATTCTGTTCCTTTAGTTTCAAAAATAATATCTTCTATATCAAAAGAAAAATCAATTTCTTCTTCTGCTCTTGATAAAATAGCTACTCCTAAAGCACCAGTCAAATGAGAATTATTATCAACATATACTTTATATCCTGTAATTTTTTCAAAAGCCTTAACTACCCCAATATTTTTCGATACTCCGCCTTGAAATACAATTGGTGGTTTAATTTTTTTACCTTTACCAACATTATTTAAATAATTATTAACAACAGCTTCACAAAGACCTGCTATTATATCTTCCTTTTTATGTCCTATTTGTGATTTATGTACTAAGTCAGATTCTGCAAATACTGTACATCTAGCAGCTATCTTGGTAGGATTATCACTAGTAAGTGCTATCTTACCAAAGTCCTCAATAGGAATACCAAGTCTTTTAGCCTGACTAGATAAAAAAGACCCCGTGCCAGCAGCACATAAAGTATTCATTGCATAATCAGTAACAATACCATTATCAATAATAATAATCTTCGAATCTTGTCCTCCTATCTCAAATATCGTCTTAACATTAGGATATATACTCATAGCTCCGATAGCATGCGCAGTAATTTCATTCTTAATAGTATTAGCTCCTAGTATTGTTCCAATTAATTTTCTAGCAGAACCAGTTGTACCTACTCCTACCACTTTATATTTATTTAAGTCTATATTATTCTTAAGTTCCCTAATAACTCTCTTACTAGCCAAAATAGGATTACCTTCAGTATATAAATATGAACTTGCTATAATATTATTATTCTCATCAATAACAACCCCTTTAGTAGATATACTACCAATATCAATTCCCAAATATGCCTTTTTCATTTTCCACCTCAAAATAATTATATGAGATAAAAATTAAAAAAGATGTCGAATTTAGACATCAATTTTATCTTTTAAACAAGTATACTTAACTCCACAAGCATCAAGCATCTTTTTAGAAGCAATAACTTCTTTAGTATCTTTATATTTATCCTCTAAATAATATAATTCTTTAATACCAACTTGAATAATTTCCTTTGCACACTCATTACAAGGAAATAAATCAACATATATTTTTGCTCCTTCTAAATCTTTATTACTACCTCTATAATTTAGTATAGCATTTCTTTCAGCATGAACAACATAAAGATATTTAGTTTCAAGGGCATCACCTTCTCTATCCCAAGGAAAATAATGATCATCATATCCATTTGGAGTTCCATTATATCCTACTGATAAAATTCTATTATTTTTACTTACAATACAAGCACCAACTTGTGTATTAGGATCCTTACTTCTTCTTGCAGCAAGTTTAGCAACTCCCATAAAAAATTCATCCCAAGATAAATAATCTTTTCTTTGTTTATTAATCTTTTTCATTATAATACCTCCTGAATATTATTAGCTTTTCTCTTTTTAAAAATTAATATAAAATTAACTACCAATGATGCTATCAATGCTACTAAAAAACAAATAAGTAAAACATTTTTTACATTACTGCTTTTAGTATTATTAGCATATAAAATATATTCTTTACTAGAACCATCTTCAGCAACAACTTTAATAACTATAACATCATTTCTACCAATATCACTATTTCCATATATTTTTACTTTAGATAATGCATCTTCACTAGTAGCAATAATATTTAATTTATTACTCTTAATATTACCTAAATCATAAATATATTTATCTTTAGAAAAACTAATATTATAACCATTAATTACTAATTTAGATAAATTAGTATTACTAGATAAAACTCTATCTAATCTCTTAACATTAATCTTATATTCACTCTTAGTACCATCCTCAGCTTCAACTACAATAGTAAAACTATTATTACCAACTTTCAAAGATAAATCACTAGGTATAGTTACCTTAGCTTTATCATTATTAACCTCAGCAGTAATATCAAGTTTATCAACATTATTACTAACTTCAACATCATATTCTAATTTATCTTTAGAAAATTCAAAGTTAACTCCCTTAATAACTAAACTTTTCAAACTAGCATCATTACTTTTTTTATTATCAGTAACATTATTATTACTATTACTTCCAGAATTGTTACCAGGAGTAGTTACTGTACTAGGAGTAGTTGGAGTAGGATCTGGTTTAGGAACATATTTTTCATTAACAGTAATACTTAAACTAGTTCCTGATATACCATTCTCATTAAAAGATGCATCAGAAAACCTAATACCACCAACATTAATAGTACCACTGCCAACACTATTACCAGTAACAGTAAATGAAACTATTCCAAAAGAACCGCTCATATTACTATCAGTATATAACTGAATATTACCATCACTACCATTTCCCTGCCAATTAGAAGAAGTATTAATACTACTAATACTAATACTTCCACCAGCAGTTAAACTAGCAGCTACAGCACTAACTCCTTCATTAGAATATCCATACAAAGTACAACTAGTACTACTCCCGACTTCAATCGAAGTACTATTACAACTTATACTAGCACTTCCACTTAAAGCACTTACACTAATAGGAAATAACAAACCAAATATTATCCCTATAAAAATATATTTCTTCTTCACAATATCACTCCAAACTATTTAATTTACCCTTAATAAATTGATATAATTTAGCTACATCATTAATTCTAATCTCATTATCAGTATTAACAACATTACCTGCCTCAATAAAGTAATCTTCCATATTTATCTTCTTCTTTAAATATTGATATAACTTAGCAACATCACTTACTGAAGATGTACCAGTACCAGTAACATCTCCTTTAATAACTAAAGTATATTCTTTAGTACCACTACTTAATTTAATTATTACTTTAGTACCAGTACCTACTAAAGCATTACCAGATATCACTTCATTTTTATTATTCCTTACTATTATAGTACCACTAGTATTTATTTTTGATAATAAATCATTAACACTAGTATTTAACTTAACATTATATATTCTTTTAGTTTCATCTACTACTTCTAAAGGATCAATAAACTCTAAATATTCATTAGTAATATTATAAGTATAAACTTCTTCATCATTATAATATACTTTAACTACCATACCCTTACTAATATTACCAGAAGTTACTTCTTCTTCACCATTAAATATCTTATATGTAACTCCATTAGTAGTAATATTACTAATAAACATATCATAAGAAATATTCTCAGTAATAACAACTAAATCAATATTAACTTTTAATTCACCAAACTTAATACCAATTATCTTATATCTATCTAATACTTCTCCACCATACTTTAATATTAACTCATTATCTACTAATTCAATAGTACCATTTATTACCTTAATACTATCTAAATCAATATCACCAGTACCTACATAAATATATTCTTTATTTAAATCATACTTGCTACTAGATATACTAACAATCTTATATTTATCTAATACATCACCATTATATTTAATAATTAATTCATTGTTCTCTATTACTTTAGTACATTCACTATCTAAATTAATATTACTTAGTATAGTATTATTATCAGTATCAGTACCTGTATAAATATAACTATCTTCTTCATCTATCACATACTTATCACTAGTTATTTCTATTACCTTAATATTATAAGTACCAGAATATGTATTGAAATTATTTTGAATATCGTGTTTATAATCAGCAGTAACAACATATTCCCCTATCTTATTAATATTAATATTATTATCATCTATATTAACATCATTATCATCACTCTTTAAACTTGTTAATGTAGAAGTTTTACCTTCAGGTAATTTTACAAATCTATTATCATTATCTACATTTATGCCACCTTTATAAATAATAATATTAGTAACAAAAGTATTATTATGTACATACAAATCTATTAATGCTGTATTCTTACTTACATCTAATTCTGTTAATTGATTAGTAGTTACACTCAAATATGTTAATGCCGTATTCTTACTTACATCTAATTCGGTTAAATGATTTTTACTTACAGACAAATAAGTTAATGCTGTATTCCTACTTACATCTAAACTTGTTAAATTATTTTCACTTACATACAATTTTTTTAAGGCTACATTCTTACTAAAATCCAAACTTGTTAAATTATTTTCACTTACATACAAATATGTTAATGCTGTATTCTTACTTACATCTAATTCGGTTAATTGATTGCAGTCTAATTGCAATTGTGTTAAAGATGTATTATTATTTATATCTAGTTCTATCAACTGATTTAAACCAACGTACAATTCCTGAAGTGTTGTGTTCTTACTTACATCCAAGCCTGTTAATTGATTTTTACTTACAGACAAATAAGTTAATGCTGTATTATTGCTAACATTCAAACTTGTTAATTGATTAGCATTTACACTCAAATATGTTAATGCTATATTATTACTTACATCTAATTCGGTTAAATGATTTTTACTTACAGACAAATATGTTAATGCTGTATTACTGCTAACATTCAAACTTGTTAATTGATTAGTAGTTACATTCAAATATGTTAATGCTGTATTATTACTTACATCTAATTCTGTTAATTGATTACCACCTACAGACAAATATGTTAATGCAGTTAATTTTTCTAATCCATTAGTATTTTTAATTTTTTCTTCATCTGATTTATAGTAACCATTACAAGACAATTTTTTAATACTACCAAGCTGACTATCACTTAAATTAGTAGTATACGGTAAACTAGTTTTATTCTCACTATTATAAGCATCTACTACACATTTATAAAAATTATCATCAGTAAAAGCTTTATTCGCCGGACTACTATATACTTTGGTAGCTATAAAACTATTTATTTCTGTTGGTTTAAATAATGCTTGATCTATAAATATACATACTCCTAATACTATTAATATAAAACTACTAAGATATAAAATTCTTTTTTTCATACAACTTTCACTCCTACTTATCCTACAATACAATAATACTATATTTTGACATTATTTGCAATAAGAAGTTATGAATTAACTTCATAACTTCTTTATTATTATAGACTACTTATTTTACCTTTAATAAATTGATATAATTTAGCTACATCACCAATCTTAATTTCATTATCAGTATCTACTACATTACCCGCTAATACATAATGTTCTTCCATATCAATTTTTCCTTTTAAATATTGATATAACTTAGCCACATCACTTACACTACTATTACCAGTACCAGTTACATCTCCTTTAACTACTGCTACATAACTAATTACTAAATTATCATCTAAATAAATACTAACAATATCTCCAGTACATATTAAACCTTTAGTTTTTACTTCATTATTCTTATTAGTTATTTTAATAGTATATATACTATCTAATCCTAAATCAATATCACTAACATTAGTATTAATCTTAATACCAGTAATATATTTATCCTTAATCTTATAGTTTTTAATCTCAGGAATAACTAATTTCCATTCTGCTATTAAAGTACTATCTTCAGTACCCATTTTAAATATATTATTATTAATAGTACTATCAGTACCAGTAATATTCCATTTAACAAAACTATAACCTTTTCTTTCAGGAATAACTATTTCTTTTTCATCATTATATTTTAAAGTATATTCATTAGTATTAACACCATCATTAATAGTTAATTTATAACTATTAATTTCCCATTTAGCATATAAAGTATGATCTCTATCATCACTTACTATAGTATCTTCATCTACTACATTAATAAATCCATTCTCTTTATACCATCCTTTAAAACTATAACCTTTCTTACTTGGTATTTCTAATGTACCATATTTACTATCATAAGTAACTTCTTTAGTCTTACTATTAATATTACCACCATTTACTTCATAAGTAATAGTATATTTATTAACATTCCATATCGAAGTAACAGTAATATCTTCATTTATCATAGTAAACTTATCACTAAGTTTATATTCCTTATCATTATACTTCCATCCTACTAAAGTATAACCTTTCTTAGTAATATCACTCTTCCAAGTAACACTATCTCCTTCTTCGTAATCTTCAGTATAACTATTATCTCCATCTTTATAAGTAATAGTATAAGTAATAAACTCAGATACATTAACATCACAAGTATCACTATAATTACCATCTACTGTAGTAACAGTAATAACTGCACCTCCATATCCTTTCGCAGTAATAACACCATTATTATCTATAGTAACAACATCAGTATTACTACTCTTCCAAGTAACTTCTTTATTATCAGAATTCTTAGGACTAATAGTATATTCTAATTTAATACTATTCTTAGTATCTAAATTCAACTTAACTTTCTTATTAACTAAAGAAATACCACTTACACCATAAGTTAGATTATATTCTTTTAACACTTCATTACCATACAATATTCTAAGTTTATCATTATCACCAAAGTCACCATTAACTTTATATTCATTACCATCAAATATCTTAATATTACAATTAATACATTTAATATTATTAATAAACTCTTCAATATTATTATCAAGTACTTTAATACTATCTTTACTTAAATCATACTTAGTACTATTACAACTTACTAAATTATATTTATTTAATACTACATCTTCATATTTAATTAATAATTGATTATTATTAACCTCACCAGTACCATTAACAACCTTAATATTATCTATACTAAAGTTATTATCAAATATATATTCTTTACTTAAATCATACTTAGTACTAGATACATTAACTATTTTAAATGTCTTTAATACCTCATCACCATACTTAATAATTAACTTATTATCTTCAATAACCTTACTACATTCACTATCTAATTTAATGTTCTTAAGTATAGTATTCTTATCAACATCAGTATCAGTATAAATATATTCCTTATCTTCATCTATCTTATACTTATCACTAGTTATTTCTACAACTTTAATATTATAAGTTCCTGTATATTCATTATATTTAGTAAAAAAATCATGTTTATAATCAACAGTATAAGCAACAGTAACAACATAGTTCCCAATTTTATCAATATTAATACTACTTCCATCTATAATAACATTTTTGCTATCACTATTTGCTTTAATTAAAGTAGAACTCTTACCTTCAGGTAATTTTACTAACCTATTATCATTTCCTATATTTATATTACCTTTATAAGTAACTATCTTCGTTGCAAATTGATTATTGCCTACATCCAAAGATATTAAAGCTGTATTCTTACTTATATCTAGTTCTGTTAATTTAGTACCATACACCTGCAATTTTTTCAATGCTGTATTTTTACTCACATCTAAACTTGTTAATTGATTATCACCAACATACAATTGTGTTAATGCTGTATTTTTACTTACATCTGTATTTGTTAATTGGTTGTGACCTACATCCAATTCTTTTAATACTATGTTTTTGCTTACATCTAGATTTGTTAATTTATTACCATATGCATCCAAATATGTTAATGCTGTGTTTTTACTTACATCTAGATTTGTTAATTGATTGTAATATACATTCAAATATGTTAATGCTGTGTTTTTACTTACATCTAGATTTGTTAATTTATTACCATCTACATTCAAATATGTTAATGCTGTGTTTTTACTTACATCTAGATTTATTAATTGATTATCTCTTGCAACCAATGTTTTTAATGCTGTGTTTTTACTTACATCTAGATTTGTTAATTGATTGTAATATACATCCAAATATGTTAATGCTGTGTTTTTACTTACATCTAGATTTGTTAATCCATTAATCTGTACACGCAATTCTCTTAATGCTGTATTTTCACTTACATCTAAATTTGTTAATTTATTCTCATTTACATTCAAATCTGTTAATGCTGTTAATTTTTCTAGTCCATCTACATTTTTAATTTTTTCTTCATCTGATTTCTTATATCCATCACAATTCAATCTAGTAATAGTCTTTAATTGCTCATCACTTAGGTTTGTAGTATATGGTAATTTGGTGCTATGATCTTTATTATATTCATCTATTACACATTTATAAAAATTATCATCAGTAAAAGCTTTATTCGCTGGACTACTATATATTTTGGTAGCTATAAAGCTATTTATCTCCGTTGGTTTAAAGAAAGCTTGATTTATAAATATACCTACTCCTAATGCTATTAATATAAAACTACTAAGATAAATTATCTTCTTCTTCATATTATCTACTCCTTAATTATTCTTTGTTTTATCAAATAACCCCTTTTTCTTAGCTACTACTATAGCTACTACTAAAGCAATAATCATAACAATAGAAATAATTATAATTGAAGTAGAACCAGTTTTACTATTTGAAGTAATTTCATCATCAGTCTTATCAACAACTTGTCCACTTTCATTTTTTCTATTTATAGTAAACACATATTCCTTCTTGTCTTCATTTTCAGCAGTAACAACCATTTTTAGTTCATTATTACCCACATTAATGTTACCAATTGTTGAATAACAGATACTTTCATCAGCATTACACTTTTCGTCAGCATCCTTTATTTCTTGTTTGTTAAAAAATAAACTTTCCATTTTAGCCTTATCCGAAATATCTAGACTATCACCATCAATACAAAGAATAGTATCATCTTCTACTTCACCAAAACAAATAGCTAACTTTGTAACTTTATTTTCTACTATTAAACTATAACTAGTTTTATCTTTAGAAAAATCTATATTATAATTATTAAACTTAAATCCTAATAAATAGTTATCTTTACTTCTATTATCTGGTCTATTTATTTTTAATGTATAAATATTAACAATACCAGATTCACTAGTAACTTTAATAGTAAAAGTATTTAAACCATAATTTAATTTCTTATTGCCAATATCACCACTTATACTAGAATTGTTATCATCTTTAGTAGCACTAATAGTAGTATTATCTTTATCTATAGTTAATTCATAATTATTAGTACCTTTATTAAAAGTAAAATTACCATCACTTACAGTTAAAGTTTTTAATGTATTAATATTTGATAATATTCTAACGCCAACTGAAGATACAGTAAAATCTGTCTCAGCAAAAGAAGCATCACTTAATTTTACATCATTTAAAGATACACTAGTATCTGCTCCTGTATTAACACTACCAGCTTTTACTTTAAAAGTTGCAATATTAAAGTTTCCTTTCTTATTTTCACCGATATATAATTGAATATTTCCATCATTACCATCACCCTGCCAAGCACTATCAGTAGTAACACTAGTTAAAGTTAAATTACTTCCTAAAACAATTCTTGCACCAACCGCAGATACTTCATCATTAGTATTCGCCTTAACACTGCATGTTGTTTCCTCGTTTGGTTTTAATTTTGTTTTATCACAACTTAAACTTACACTACCAGTTAGTGCACTTACATTAATAGGAATTAATATACTACAAATAACTCCTATCAAAAAAATATTCTTTTTCATTTAATTCACTCTCCCACTCTCTACAATATTAATTTAACATAATTTGACATTTTTTGCAATAATTATAATGTATAAAATAAATAATATAGA
>ERZ780226.3246-NODE-3246-length-10188-cov-8.393566_pt1 | contig 10188 bp, 15 predicted proteins | sample MGYA00511165_ERZ780226 | MGnify/ENA primary metagenome ERZ780226 (study PRJEB29588, sample SAMEA2152373) | human gut metagenome | biome: human gut; feature: human-associated habitat; material: faeces | place: Denmark | collected 2008/2010 ...
AGCCCCCGAGTTTTGATAGAATGTCAAAACTCATAGGGGGTTAGGACTTATGACAGAGTCAAAGTCCTATGCTTCGAAGCAAGTTCTAAAGGAGGAAAAAGATGGAGCAAGAATTAGCATATTCTTTTCACTTAGGTAGTGATAAGAACAAAAGTAAAGTAGCTAAAAAAACAGCAAAAGGAAATGTATCTAGTACTACTTCTCTATCAAATAATGCTATACAAAATGCAAATGATTTATCTAGAGCAAATAAACACAATTTGCGAGATTATGATAATCAAAGAGAATTGATTACAACTATATATGGAACTAACGATATTGTTGAAGATGTTAAGCAAGTATATATAGATGAATTTGAAGAATCTCGTATTGAGTTTAATAATAAGCAGACTAGAAATGATAGAAAAATAAATAATTATTTTGAAAAGGCTTGTACATTACAGAACGATATTGCTTGTGAGATTATAATAGAACTTGGAGATATGGATTTTTGGCAATACAAAAATGATGAGTATAGATTCAAAATGATTGATGTATATAATGAGCAAATACAAGACTTAAATAAAATAGTACCAAACTTTAAGGTAGCTAATGCAACAATTCATTTTGATGAAACCTCTCCCCACATGCATGTTATTGGTGTACCAGTAATTGATAATTGTAAAAAAGGTATGAAAAAACAAGTTGGTAAATCAAAAGTGTTTACCAAAGAGTCATTAACAGCTATTCAAGATAAAATGAGAAATGCCTGTATCAAGTCTTATAACAAGTTTTATGGTGTTGATAGTAGGCTAAAAGCTAAACGAAAAGGCAGAAATCAAGACATCAATGTAAAAGAAATGGATAATTATAGAGAAATAAAGAAAAGACTTGAACAACAAAAGCAAAAACTTGAAAATGCTAATAAACAAACTAAAAAGTTAGATAATTCAAGTAAAGGTATAATTGAGTTATTAGATAACTTAAAGCCTATGCCCTTTAATAAAAATAATAGCCAAATTTCAAACGAGAATATAGAAAATATCAAAGATTATATTAAAGATGTAACAGATGTTACCCAGACAGTTAGAAGTGTAAATGACTTAAATATGTCAATTAAGGAATTTGAACATGCTACTTCTAAAATAGAGAGTGAAAATTATTCACTTAAAGAGCAAATAAAGCTAAAAGCTGATGATATAAAGGAATTAAAAGATGAATTATCAACTAAAGATAAAACAATTATCAAACTAAGTAGTGCTTTAGAAAAAGCTAAAACGGAATTAAGTAAATTTAGAGGATTTTGGAAATCACTTATTAAAAGATTTCAAATGAAAATATTTGATGAAAAATATTATGATATTCCAGAAGATAAACGAAGCTATACTCTTGTAGCAGAAGATTTAGAAAAAAGTGGAATATTTGATAATAACGATTCAGATATAGTTCATAATTCTACAAGAAAAGTATTAACCAATGATGAATTATCTGAAATACAAGCTAAGAAAGAAAAAAAGAAAAACGATTATAACCTAAACTAAAGGAGGTATTTAATATATGTCAAATCAAGATAAAATATATTTTAGCAAACAAGAATACAATAAATTAATGCAGATAATAAACGATAATCTAAAGTGCAAAGATGATGATATTAGATACAGAGCTACAAGATTAAAGGAAAAGTTTGATAATTATGTTCATTTGTATGAAAAAGAAACTAATGGAAAATTAGAAGAAGGCGTTATATATCTAGTTTATACAAATGAATTAAAATGGCTTCTACAAGAATGTATGTATTTAGTAAGGAAGAAAGCTAAAAAGGATTATTATGAAGAATTAAGATTAAAAGAAAAAAAGGAGTGAAATAATTATGAATAATGAATTACCAAAAACAAAGATAGATGAAAAAACTGGAATTGAATATCATTTAGAAGGAGATTATTATATTCCAAATCTTACAATGCCAAAACAAGAAAAGATAACTCTTAATAAATATGGCAGAATGAGATTAAATTACCTAAAAGAGCATAAAAAAGCTGACTATTCAATAATGCTTTTAGATGGTACACTAAACACTCATCTAAAAGGGATTCAAGAACAAGCTACATCAAGAGTTGAACAAATTATTAAACAACTAAAAGATAATAGTGATTTAACCGAAGAAATGAAAAATACAGATATGCTTTATTGGGTTGGAACTATGAATGCTATTAAAAATCAAGCTGAAGAAATAGTTTTTAATGAATTAATATATGTGTAGGAGATGGTGCAAATGAAGAATTTAAGAGAAGTAAAAGATGATTTATTAAAAGAGTGGTTAGAATTTCGAGAAGAAACAGCATTTTGTGAGATGACTCCTCAAGATAAGAAATATTGTATCTATTTTGAAGAAATTGCAGAGAGAATACTAAAAAATGTCCCTGAACAGAATAAAAAATATGTTCAAAAACAACTTGATCAACTTGAAAAAAACTTTATGGATTACTTATATTATTGGAATGAAAAGTATTATAGAAATGGATTTGTAGATGTTATTGAGTTGTTAGAAATATAGAATACAGGATGTGGAGAATTAATAATATTCCCTACATCCTATTTTTACTTTTAAATATTGGCAGTTTTATTGTAAAAATCGACTAAAATTGATATAATATTTTGCAGATAGATAATAATTTATAGAAAGAGGAATAGGTATGAACAAAACAAATATGATTTTGATTTGTATAATAATTGCATTGATTTCAGGAATTATAGGCTTTATAATTGGAATAAATTTCAAAGGAAATAATGAAATAAATTCAAGTTCAGTTTCAATGAAAAATGAAGAAAAAAATCTGGTCGGAACATATAGAACAAACACATGGAATGGAAAAGAAGCAGTTATTGCATTAAAAAGTGACAAAACAATGATATGTCCGAACGGAAGTGGAACATGGTCATTTGAGGATGGCAAACTTTATATTGAATATGATTTTGAAGTTCCACAAATTACAGAAGATGGACGTCAAGAATATAAAAAATCACATAACAAACAAGAAGTTACAATTGTCGAAAGTGGTTTGATGCTAAGTGGTCATTTCTTTGAAAAATTAAGCAAATAAAATTGGTTATTTAGTGTAGTATTAAACATATACTAAACAACTACTAAAAGAATGGAATGTATAAATAATATGAATAATAGTTTAGAAAATTGGTGTATTGCCAATAATAAAAAGTATTTAATTGAAGAGTGGGATTATGAATCCAATGATATATTACCATCTCAAGTGACATATGGAAGTCATAAAGAGGTTTTTTGGATATGCCAAAATGTGCATAAATACAAAAAGCAAATTCATTCAAGGTGTCAAGGAACAGGATGTTCAATATGTTCTGGTGTAAATTTTCAAAGAAGAAATTTATTATTTGATGATTATCCCGAATTTTTAGATGAATTAGATTTAACGGTTAATACTTATGATGATCTAAAGAATATAACATGTAGTTCTTAAAAGAAAATTTCTTGGATATGTAAAAAAAATCATAAATATATTCAATCTGTTGTTAATAAAGTTAAAGGTAAAGGGTGTCCTATATGTAATAATAAACAGGTATTACAAGGATTTAATGATTTAGTAACCTGGTGTAAATATAATAACTGTACTGAAATATTGGATGATTGGGATTATGAATTAAATGATTTCCTGCCTGAAGAAGTAACATATGGTTCAAATAAAATGTGTAATTTTATTTGCCATATTTGTGGATATAAATGGAAAACTCGCATTAATTCTCGTACTTCTCAAAAAACAGGATGTTTTAAGTGCTCGAAAAGAATGAGCAGTTCATTTCCAGAGCAGGCTATTTATTATTATTTAAAGAAACATTTTCCAGATGCAATTAATGGAGATAGAGAATGTTTAGCTGGTAAAGAACTTGATATTTACATTCCATCTTGTAAATTTGCAATAGAATATGATGGGCAAACTTGGCATAAAGATATAAAAAAGGATGAGAATAAAGATTTGTTGTGCAAAGAAAAAGATATTAATTTATATAGAATTAGAGAAGATAATTGTAAATTAATAAATACATCTAACTCTTCTATTTACATATATAAATATCAAGATTGGAATCAATTAAATGTAATAATAATTGATATATTAAAGAAACTAGGAATTTACGATACAGATATTGATATTCTTCGAGATGAGTATTCAATTAAAGAACAATATTATATAGCAAGTCTAAAAGATTCTTTAGGAAATCTTTATCCTAATATTGCAAAAGAATGGCATCCTATCAAAAATGGAAACATTACTCCATATAATGTTTTACCAGATACTCATGATTTATACTATTGGTTATGCCCTAAATGTGGGAATACATATAAGGCAATGGTAAAAAATAGAGTACGAATGAAAAGTGGTTGCCCTAAATGTGGGAAAGAAAATGCTAGTAACAAGCAAAAAGTTAAAGTAAAAAATATAAATACTGGAGAAATATTTGATTCTGTTTCGGACGCTGCTAAAAAGTATAATGTTGATATGGGTGGAATACGAGCTTGCTGTAGAGGAATAACTAATAGTTCACATGGGTATAAATGGGAATATATAGGAAGAGAAGAAGCTTCAAGACCAGTAAATCAAAAACAAAAAAAGCAAAAAAAAGTATTAAATGTAGATACTGGAGAAATATATGATTCTTTAAAGGTTGCTATAGATAAAACTCATATTCAAAATATTTCGGCATGTTGTAGAGGGGTTAGAACAAAAGCTGGGGGATTTAGGTGGAAATACATCAATTAAAATTATAAAAAAACAAAAGATATAAAAATATTTATTTGACATTTATAAAAAATCTGTGTATAATAAATATAGGAAATGGAGAAGCCACAAACGTGGTTTTGCCAAGAAAATGTGTAAACTCACATCTACTCGTCAAAGTACAGATGTGAGCTTTTTTTATTTATGTAGTTGCTTATCAACCCAGTTCTTATATAGAACTGCTATCAAGGCAACGTTTAATGTTAAAGATAACATTAAGGATAGTATAAAAAATAGTATCACTTTAACCATAAACATCACCACCTTTCCTACGAAGATTCGTAAAATTGGTGGCAAAAACCACATCTGCTTATTCTCATTTCCTATGTCAGTTAGTATAACATACATTTTACAACAAAGCAATAGATACAAACAAATATTTGTAAAAACTTTTTTAGAAATTCACTTGATTTTTATAAAATAATTTGGTAATATATTTATAACTTGAATGACTATTTAGTCGTTCGTCAAGAGAGCTAACGAGTTGTAAATATCTACGTCGTTGGCACCAAAATATCAGGTTAGAAAAGAAATTTCTAACCTGTATTTTTTTGCGTAATTTCGGCAAAAGTGCCAATTTTATAGGTGCTTTGGAACAGTTCTAAAAAGTTCCAAAAAATACCTCAAAATTAATATAAAATGTCGGGATTGCATGTCGGGACAAAATTCAATCTTTGATAGTTCTATCAATCACTCCCTTATTTATTATTATTCCTTCTGATTATCAGAAAGGATGAAAAAAATGGATTTTATACCATACAAAGCTCACGAATGTTTTGATTATCTATATTATCCAATACCAATGGAATTATTCTTTAATAAGAAATACAAAGGCAAAATAAAATCAGCAGGGAAATTATTATATGGATTTCTATTAAATAGGCTTTCTCTATCTGCTAAAAACAATTGGGTTGATGAAAATGGGGATATTTTTCTAATATTCACTAGAAAAGAAGTACAAGAAAGATTAGATTTATCTGATAAGACTGTTACAAAAGCTTTTAAACAATTAAAAGACTGTAAACTAATACACGAAAAAAGACAAGGAGCTAATAAACCAAATCTAATATATGTTGGAAAAATAGACCATGATGAAGATTTAATAAAACTGACTCGTAAAAATTACGAGTCCCGAATCGTAAAATCTACGATTCAGGACACGGAAAATTTACGACCTAACTATAACAATAATAATTATAACAATAGAGGAAAGAAAAACAATTATCAAAATTATGAACAAAGACAATATGATAATTTAGATTTCTTGTATGCAAATAATAATTTTTAAATGAAATGGAGAGATTTTTATGAAATTAGAATATAGAAAATGCGGTGATTATTATTTACCTAATATAGCAATGTCAAAAGAAAGTAAAGAAACCAAAGGAAAACATTTCGGTAAATATGGACTATTAAGTCTTAATTATCTAAAGAATTATAAATGTTACTGAAGAATTAAAAGCAAATAATCAACTTGAGTGGGTACGGAAGAATGAACAATATCAAAAACAGAGCTGAAGAAATTGTACTAAAAGAACTAATTTATGATTAAAAAGTGAGGTAGTACAATCCTTACTTTTGTGTATAAAGCAAGCCATGAATTTGTACTACCGCACAATTCTTAAAGCACAAATTACAAAATTTGTACTTTAAACAAAACTTTAGGAAAGTTTTACAAAAAAATTTTAAGGATTGGAGATGATAATTTATGAGAACTAGATCAATAAAAAAACAAGTATGGCTTAATAGTAGAGAAAATGAATTACTAAAAAAGAAATGTATGAAAGCAGGTCTATCTGAATCTTCTTTTTTTAGATTAGTAATTAATGACACTCAAATAAAGGAAAAGCCAGATGAAAATTTTTATAAAATACTAAATGATTTAAGAGGTGTTGCGGTAAATATAAATCAACTTGCAAGAGTAGCGAACACTTATCAGTATGTTGATGATAATAAATATTATCCACTTGCTAATAGAGTTAATGATATGATTGATGATTTACAAAAATTCTACCTTACCCCAACCCAGAAAGAAGGTGGAGTTTATTATGGCGGTTACAAAAATTTTGACTAGAAAAACAAGATTAGATACGATAATTAAATATATTATGAATGGAGAAAAAACTGAAAAGATGATGTATGTGTCTGGTGTAAATTGCAAACCAGATACTGCAATTTACGAAATGCTAGATACAAAGAGAAGATTTGATAAAGAAGATGGAATAATATCTTACCATTTAATACAATCTTTTGACGGAAAAGAAATATCTCCAAAGAAATGCCATGAGCTAGGCTTACAATATGCTAAAGAACTATTTGGAGATGACTTTCAATTTGTAGTTGCAACTCATTTAAATACAGATAATGTACACAACCATATAGTTGTAAATTCTGTATCTTTTAAAAGTGGAAACAAGTTTTATAGTAATAGAGAAACAAAGGATTTTATAAGAATAACATCTGATTTTATATGTAGAGAAAATGGATTAAGTGTTATAAAAACTCCGTGGAAGGATAAAGGCTATTACAAGCTATATGCTAAAAATAACCCATATATGCAATTAGTAAAAAAAGATATAGATGAAGCAATTAATATTTCATATTCATATAAAGGCTTTGTATCAAAGCTAGAGGCAAAAGGCTATTATGTTTCTGAAAATGAAGATACAGGGATTATTATTGAAAGAGATGAAAGTTTTCAAGTTGTAAGACCACAAGAATTATTTGGAGATAATTATACTAAAGAAAAGATAAAATATAAAATTGAAAACAAGGTTTATAATCAGGTGTATATTCCAAAGAAAAAATATAAAATGAGTATTGAAGAATATAATAAATTCAAGAAAAAACAAAGAGAACATCAATTAAGAGAACTTCCTGCTTTATATATTCTAATATGCTTATTATTAAGAATTGACCCACTACCTCGAAAAATTGAGCTTAAAGATTATAGAATACAAATTTGAAAATATCTATTAAACATTTAGATAGTTTAAGTCAACAAACTATTTTACTATCTGAAAATAAAATTAGTAATCTAGAAGAACTTGAATCATATAGATACAATTTAGAGGAGAAAGTAAGAATTTTAAAAGGGAAAAGAGAAAATATATGGAGAAAAAGAAGTAAGGAAACAAATCCGGAAATTAAAGAGAAAATTACGCACGAAATTGGCAATTTAAGGGATTTAATTAAGAAAACCAATAAAGATATTGTTAACTGCTATGAAATTGAGAATATGACTATTTTACTTCAAAAACAACTTGAAGTTGAAAAATCAAAAGAAATTGTTAAGGAAAAGAAGAAATATAAAGAAAGATAATACAATGAAATAAGCGCTCCTATGGGGAACGCTTAACCTAATCATCAGCTAATGAGACTATTAGATTAGGATTTTTGAGGAGTACTTATGCAGGATCAATTTCGCAGAGGAAACCTATATCCTCATCTTGTTCGTTGCATAAGATATATTCTCTGTACGACTTTAAATTTTTGGTAAGGATATTAGCATCGGGTGTACCATTCTCCTTTGTACCATACAGTACCCAGTATGCCTGACCAGGGAAACCAGTAGATTCACCCCAATCGGTCTTGATTGTCCAAGAGCCGTCATCATTGTGGCGAATTTCAGCTCCTGCCAAGCCTGCCAATAATTCAGGATACTCCTCATCAACAGCCTGAGCCTTCATGACAGTAGCCTTTTTGTAAAAGACTCCGTCGATTTCGATGAGGTTGGTGGAAGCATTGCCGATGCACCAAGTGTTCCATCCCGTGGAGGTTTTTGAAGATTCTTCATAGCCGATAACTGAACCCAGAGGTGCGGTTTCGGTTCCTTCAACACATACAAGAATCAGGTTTTCACCTTCAATCTTGATAGTCTCCTTCAGAAACTCGGGGATGTCGGTCAATGTGGTTACCCGAACTGCGTCCTTCTTCTGACCTGCCTGCTTGTGAATACGAATGATGTTTGCCATTGTTGTGGCCTCCTTAAAAATTTTTTCTGTAAGGTGTCTACCTATACAATATCATTATACCACATTATGTTAATTTTGGCAAGTTTAATATTCAAAATTTAATGCTATTATCTATCCAATTTAAAAATTCTTTACTTCCATCCTTTATTTCATAATACGAAATTTCAGCTATTTCATAATCATGTATTTTCTTGATTTCATTTTCTATTTCAGTAAATAAGCTTTCTTTTGTTCTAAATTCTAATTTATATTCATCGCATTCTTCTAATTCATTATTCCACCAATATTTGGAATGAACTTTAGAAAGTTGACATCCAGCTACTAATCTTTTTTCTAGTAATGTATCTACAATTTTATTTGCTATTTCTTCCTTATCACAAAATGTTGTTACAATTATATATTCATTTAGCATTGATTTTCACTCCTTAAATTTAATATTAATGTTTTAGCATTCTGATAAGTTGTAGAATTTTCTCCATATCTACTTTTGATATCTTCAAGTCTTTTGGTATAACCAACATCATTACCATATTTATCAATCTGCATATCAGCCTTATTTAATATTGTTAAAAACAGTGATGTGTACTCTGTGTTTATATTGCCATGATAATAAATTTCTTTCCAATACTTATAATTATTTCTTTTTAATATTTCTCCGCCAATATGTGCATGATTAGAATTGTTTCCATATTCATAACCAATATCATGATTAAATCCTAATACAAATAAATCTTGTAATTCACTATCATTTAAGTTGTATTCTTTTCCTATTTCAACCATTTTTCTAGCAACAGCTAGTGAATGATTTAATCTACTTTCATCCATAGTTTTCTCCATATATCTTATTTAATAATTTTACATTTAGTTTTTACATCCAGCTCTCCACAATTAGTTTTGTAGTAATCAAAAAAGATAATATCCATATTTCTTTTATCAATATTCTTATTTATATTTATTATTGGTGTATATAATACATCATACAGTAAATATTCAGATCCAATCTTATTAAATCCAAGTTTTTTATAAAATTCAAATCTTTTTATAGTAATTGGATTGTTTATATTTTCTTTTTCAATTTCTGCAATTAGTTCCTTACCATCAGTAATCTTATTTCCTAGAATTTGCATAGCTTTTGTTCCATATCCTTTGTTTTGAAATTCATTAAATATAGCAAAGTAATCTATATAAAATGGATAATTGTTACTCAATTTTTCCAGCATAAAAAATCCAATAGTTACATCTTTTAATAAAATTTTATAGAACTTCTCAATTCCATTTTTATAAGTTCTTTCTATTTTTTCCAAATCTCTTTGTTCATCTTCAGGAAATAATCTAATATATTTAGCATAGATATCTTCCTTAAATTCATTTAGTGTTATTTCAACTACATCAATCATTATAAACTCCATTATTATTTTAATGTATTTTTT
>ERZ780226.3252-NODE-3252-length-10171-cov-11.367042_pt1 | contig 10171 bp, 7 predicted proteins | sample MGYA00511165_ERZ780226 | MGnify/ENA primary metagenome ERZ780226 (study PRJEB29588, sample SAMEA2152373) | human gut metagenome | biome: human gut; feature: human-associated habitat; material: faeces | place: Denmark | collected 2008/2010 ...
TTGTCCGAAGCGTTACGGCAAAGAGGAAGATTACTCTATCTGCCGGAATATCCGGAGGAGTTTAAACCATTATGAGTGAAATAACGGTTGTTATACCAAATTACAACGGAATGAAATATTTGGCAGAGTGCATGACTTCTCTGTGCAGAGAGCAGCAAAATGCCCCCGGATATGAAGTGCTGATCATCGATAATGCTTCCGTGGACGGCAGCGTGGAATATCTGCAAAAGGAATGGTGTGGGGAAGGTGTGCGCCTGATATCTTTACCGGAAAACACCGGATTCTGTCATGCAGTGAATCTGGGGATACGGGAAGCGAAGACACCATATGTGATCCTTCTGAACAATGATACAAAGGCAGAAGCCGGTTTTGTAAGAGGCTTATATGATGCTATCCGCGAAAATGAAAAGATATTTTCCGTCAGTGCGAAGATGCTGATGTGGGACAGACCGGAGCTCATCGATGATGCTGGAGACCGTTACTGCGTGCTGGGATGGGCCTATTCCCGGGGGAAGGGACAACCGGCGGCGGATTATGATAAGTCTGTCCCGGTGTTTTCCGCCTGTGGTGGTGCCGCAATCTACAGACGATTCGTATTTGAAGAGATCGGTTATTTTGATGAAGAACATTTTGCCTATCTGGAAGATCTGGATATCGGCTACCGTGCCCGGATCTACGGCTATGAGAACCGGTATGAACCGAAGGCGGCTGTGCTGCATTATGGCAGTGCTTCCACGGGATCCAGATACAATCCCCGGAAAACGTTACTTGCGTCTGCCAACAGTATTTATGTGATCGGCAAGAATATGCCGCTTTTGCAGTGTATTCTGAACCTGCCGTTTTTTTTGCTTGGATTTGGCATAAAGTTTTTGTTCTTTTGTAAGAAAAGAATGGGAAAACTATATCTGAAAGGACTGGCAGCTGGCCTGAGAAGATCGGTGGGAACCACGGGAAGACAGCACAAAGTTCCCTTCCGGTGGCATCATCTGGGGAATTATGTGAAGATCCAGTGGCAGCTGTATTGCAATGTGTTTCGAATTCTTATGAAATCTTAAGAATTGGCTTCATAAATTCTTAAGTTGAGAAAAAAACACCGTTATTGTAGAATGAAATCGTTAAAAAGAAGCTTTTCAGACTTACAGATTGGGTGACTCATATGATAAAAGACAACCAGAAAGTCTTTAACAGGCTTCTTGTGATAATGGATGCGCTGATCACAGCCATATCCTTTGTCCTTGCCTATTATATCAAATTTTATATATTGAACGACGGTCCCGGAATCGGTGTCCTGCCTGTGCAGGAGTATTATAAGCTGCTTCCTTTTATTGTACCCGGTTATATGTTCCTATATTACCGGTGCAGCGTGTATTCCCCGAAGCGAACCGTCCGCCGCAGACATGAGATTTACAGCATTCTGCAGGCAAATACCATCGGCCTGGCGGCATTGATCATTATTCTGTATATGATCATCCGTGAGATCAACTTTTCGCGATCCGTCATGGCAATTTTTTATGTGCTGAATGTATTTCTGACTTCGGTATCCCGCATCATAATGAGAAAAGCGTTGCGGACACTCCGGAAAAGGGGATACAATCTGAAGCATATTTTGCTGGTGGGCTATTCCAGAGCGGCAGAAGAGTATATTGACAGAATCTTAAGCAATCCCCAGTGGGGATATGTTGTATGCGGTATTCTGGATGAGCACATTCCGGGAGGGACTACCTATAAGGGAGTGAAAGTCCTGGGAACGTTGGGGAATCTGGAGTATATTCTTCCGGAGAACAAGCTGGACGAGATCGCGATCACGCTTTCTCTGAAAGATTATGATTATCTGGAAGGTGTTGTGGATATCTGTGAGAAATCCGGCGTGCATACGAAATTTATCCCCGACTACAGCAGTCTGATCCCCAGCAGACCTTACACGGAGGATCTCATGGGACTTCCGGTGATCAATATTCGGTATGTGCCGCTGACCAACACCGGAAATATGATGATCAAGAGAGCCATGGATATTGTCGGTTCCCTGTTCGGCATCATCATTATGTCACCGATCATGCTGTTGTCGGCAATTCTGGTAAAATGTTCCAGTCCGGGACCTGTGATCTTCAAGCAGGAACGGGTAGGACTTCATAATAAATCATTTTATATGTACAAATTCCGCAGTATGGCAATACAGACTGCAGCGGAGGAGAAAAAGGGCTGGACGGTGCGAAATGATCCCAGAGTCACCGGGATCGGCAAGATCTTAAGACGAACCAGCATTGATGAACTTCCGCAGCTGTTCAACATCCTGAAAGGAGATATGAGCCTGGTGGGACCGAGACCGGAGCGCCCTCAGTTCGTGGAAAAGTTCAAGGAAGAGATCCCGAGATATATGGTAAAACATCAGGTGAGGCCGGGCCTCACGGGATGGGCACAGGTCAACGGCCTGCGTGGTGATTCTTCCATCAAGAAGCGGATCGAGTATGATATTTATTACATTGAGAACTGGACCCTCGGGTTTGACATTAAGATCATTCTTATGACATTTTTCACAGGATTTATCAATAAAAATGCTTATTAACACAAGGAGAAGACAAGATGGCAACAAATTCTAACTACAATGGCGGCAATGGTCAGAGACCAGCCGGAAGCGGAAGAAGACCTTCCGGAAATGGACAGAGACCTGCGGGACAGCGACCTGCGGGACAGCGACCTGCCGGCAACGGACAGAGGACAACATCCGGCAACGGACAGAAGAGAGTATCTGCCAAGCAGCGTGCTGCCAAGAAGAGAAGAAAGGTTATCATCTTCGGTGTAGAGATTGCGGTTATCCTGATCATGGTAGCAGTATTGTATCTGGTAATGACCCACACAAATAATGAAGGCCCCAAGGTAACGGTATTAGAGACGGAAGAGCTTCGGATTCCGGAAGAAGTACAACAGGACGAAGCAATGAAGGGGTATATGAACATTGCACTGTTCGGTGTGGATGCAACGAAGGACAGCCAGCTGTACAAGGGCAGCCGAAGCGACAGTATTATGATCGCCAGCATCAATATGGATACCGGCGATATCAAACTGGTCAGTGTATATCGTGATACGTATCTGAACATCGGCACGGACTCCTATCAGAAGTGTAACGCGGCTTATTCCTATGGCGGAGCGGAGCAGGCAGTTAAGATGTTAAACATGAATCTGGATATGGATATTACGAACTTTGTAACCGTAGGCTATAAGGGACTGAGTGAAGTGATTGACGGTCTGGGCGGTGTCTATATCGATGTGGACTCCGAGGAGATCAAGCATATCAATAACTACCAGATCGGTATTGCAGAGGTCTTAAAATGTGACTACACACCGGTAACAGAGACCGGAGTACAGCTGCTAAACGGTCTGCAGGCGACGGCTTACTGCCGTATCCGTTATACCGCAGGTAATGATTTCAAGCGTGCCGCACGTCAGCGTGAAGTGATCCAGGCGATTGAAGATCAGGCGAAGAAGGCCGATTACGATACTCTGTCCAAGGTATTTAACAGTGCCATCGATGATGTTTACACCAGCCTGGATTCCAAGGATATTCTGGATCTGCTGGCTAACATCACAAAATATCGTATTGTGGACGAGGGAGGTTTCCCTGAAGAGACCATGCGTGCCACCGGTAACATCGGTGCAAAGGGAAGCAGTGTAGTACCTTTGGATCTGGAGAGCAATGTTGTATGGCTGCATCAGTTCCTGTTTGATGATGCGAACTACACTGTAACCGACAGCGTAAAGGAATACAGTAGAAAGATTGCATCCGATACGGCACCTTATCTGAATAAATAAGAAAAGGAATTGACGAGGGAGTCTTCCGGAGAGCACCGGAGCTCCCTCGTGTCATATGAAAAAGTCTTGTGTAACAGACGGGGATAAAGTATAATAGACCAGAGATTGGGAAAGTAAGGAGCGCTCTGCAATGGAGATCGATGTGATCATTCCCCTGTATAAACCGGGGAAAGAATTATTTACATTATTAGATAAGCTTGATAGTCAGAGCGTGCCGATACATGAAGTGATCCTCCTGAACACCGAGGAAAAATATTTTGAGCAGCTGATCTATGGAACCAGATTTCTGGAGAAATATCAGAACATTAAGGTATATCATGTCTCCAAAAAAGAATTTGATCATGGCGGCACCAGACGTATGGGTGTGAAAAAATCTTCCGCAGATATTTTTGTCATGATGACCCAGGATGCTATGCCGGCAGATGACAATCTGATCGAACAACTGACGGAACCGCTGCGGGATCAGGTGGCGGTATCCTATGCAAGACAGCTGCCGAGAGAAGATTGTGCACCGGTGGAATGTTATACCAGGGACTTTAATTATCCGGCACAGTCACGGATCAAATCCGCAGAAGATCTTAAGACATTGGGGATCAAGACATTTTTCTGCTCCAATGTGTGTGCGGCATACCGACGGGAGATCTATGAGGAACTGGGTGGATTCGTAAAACATACCATATTTAATGAAGATATGATCTATGCGGCGAAAGCGGTGGAAGCGGGGTATGCAATCGCTTATGCGGCGGATGCCCGGGTGATTCATTCCCATAATTATACCAATGTACAGCAGTTCCAAAGGAATTTTGACCTGGGGGTATCCCAGGCAGAACATCCGGAAGTCTTCGCAGCATATCCTTCGGAGTCCGAGGGAAAACGAATGGTGAAAGATGTGACAGCATATTTGCGGAAAAATCATATGTCCGGCAAGTTGCTCCATTTTTATATACAATGTGCCTGTAAATATGCAGGTTATCTATTAGGTAAGAACTATCGCAGGCTCCCCGGAAAATGGGTCCTTGCTTTTACTTCCAACAAAGAATACTGGAAACAGAACAGAAAGGATGTATGACTATGTGTGGTATCGTAGGATATATTGGAACAGAACAGGCAGCACCGATCATTTTAGACGGTCTGTCCAAACTGGAATACCGTGGATATGATTCCGCGGGTATGGCTATTTTTGATGGTGAGAAGATCAACACCAAAAAGGCTGTCGGGAGACTTAAGGTTCTGGAAAACCTGACACACGGAGGCGAGTCTATGAAGGGAACCTCCGGTATCGGGCATACCCGTTGGGCAACCCACGGTGCTCCCAGTGATATCAATTCCCATCCCCATATGAATAACGCCGGTACCATTGCTGTAGTACATAACGGAATCATTGAGAACTATATTCCACTGAAGAAAAAGATGCAGGATAAGGGGTATCAGTTCATCTCTGAGACCGATACCGAGGTACTGGCGCATCTGTTAGACTACTATTATAAGGGAAATCCCCTGGAAGCGATCACTAAGGTATTGCATCGTGTAGAGGGCTCCTATGCGCTGGGTATCATGTTTGCCGATCAGCCTGATAAGATCTTCGCTGCCCGCAAAGACAGTCCTCTGATCGTAGGCAAGAGTGAGAGCGGCAGCTTTATCGCATCTGATGTTCCCGCAATTCTCAAATATACCAGAACCGTATATTATGTAGATAATCAGGAAGTGGTGGAACTGAAGGAAGACGGTCTTAGATTCTTCTCAGTGGACGAAGAAGAGATCACGAAAACCCCCGTGACCATCGACTGGGATGCCAATGCTGCGGAAAAGGGCGGCTATGAGCATTTCATGCTGAAAGAGATCTACGAACAGCCGAAGACGATCAACGATACCATTTCTCCCCGTATCAAGGATAATGATATCGTCATCGAAGAACTGAATATGAGCGATGAGGAGATTCAGGAGATCACAAAGATCCATATCGTGGCCTGCGGTTCCGCATATCACACCGGTGTTACCGCAAAATATGTCATTGAAGGTCTGGCAAGAATCCCGGTAGAGGTGGATGTGGCCAGCGAATTCCGTTATCGTGATCCCATCCTGCAGAAGGGCAATATGGTCATCGTCATCAGCCAGTCCGGTGAGACTGCGGATACGCTGGCAGCTCTGCGGGAATCCAAGGAAAAGGGCTTCAAGGTACTGGGTATTGTCAATGTCGTCGGCAGCTCCATCGCCAGAGAAGCGGACAGTGTTATGTACACCTGGGCAGGTCCCGAGATCGCCGTTGCAACGACCAAGGCTTACAGTGCACAGCTGACAGCACTTTACATGCTGGCTATGAAGTTCGCCAAGGTGCGTGGAACCATTGACCAGGAGAAGTTCCAGAGTATGCTGACAGATTTAAGATGTCTGCCGGATCAGATCGAGCTGCTTCTGGGCCAGAAGCAGAAGATCCAGCATTTCGCCAACCGTTATGTGGGAGCGAGAGACATCTTCTTCATCGGACGTGGTATCGACTATGCGATTTCCCTGGAGGGATCCCTGAAGTTAAAAGAGATCTCCTATATTCATTCCGAGGCTTATGCAGCCGGAGAACTGAAGCATGGCACCATTTCCCTGATCGAAGATGGCACCCTGGTAGTGGCTTTGGCAACCCAGCCGGCTCTGTTCCAGAAGACCATCAGTAATATGGTAGAGGTAAAGGCAAGAGGCGCTTTTGTCATGGCGGTTACCATCGAGGGCAACAAAGCCATCGAGAAGGCAGCGGATTATGTGGTATACATTCCCGAGACGAATCCGTACTTTACCAATTCCCTGGCAATCATTCCGTTGCAGCTGTTTGCTTACTATGTGGCAGTGGGACGTGGCTGTGATGTGGATAAGCCGAGAAACCTGGCAAAATCCGTTACGGTGGAATAACAAGAAAATTCCGGAGAGGTGAAAACTTCTTCGGTTTTTTTTGATCTTTCATAATTGCTTCAGAAAGTTATCACAATTCGGTCACATTTGGTGGATATACTATGTTCATAAGGTGAGAGGAAGAAATGGAAATAGTAAAAAATTTCTCACTTACAGATAGAATAGGAGGAAGCATTATGTACGAGAATGATAATTTTTCCGGTTATGAAACCGGAGATAAAAATACAACCGGTACATTCAGCGGAGTAAGCGCTGCGGGAAGTGCAAACGGTTACACCACATACCAGATGGGCGGAAGCACCGGTAGCAATACAGAACCTAAGAACCCCAAAAAGCATGGAGGTTATTTCCGGAAAGCTATGGTAAGTGTCAGTCTGGGACTTTTCTTCGGACTGTTTGCCGGCATCGGTTTCTATGCGGTACAGCAGGGTACCGGGATGCTTAAGACAGGTACGGATACCGCAGTGGTAGATGAGGTCGCTGCCGAGGCAACTACAGAAAGTACACAGAGCAGTGTACAGTCAGCTACTAATGTTACTTATGTAGAATCCGATGTGTCCGACGTGGTAGAGAAAGTAATGCCTGCCATGGTATCTATTGTGAATAACTTTACCGAGACAGCCAATGTCTTCGGACAGCAGTATACACAGGAAGAAGCAGCCAGCGGTTCCGGTATCATCGTAGGCAAGACCGATGATGAACTGCTGATCGTATCTAACAACCACGTAGTAGAGAGCGCAGATACACTGACCGTTACTTTTATCGACGGCAGTGAAGCACAGGCACAAGTAAAAGGACTGGATTCCGATATGGATCTGGCAGTGATCGCAGTATCTTTAAATGATCTGAGTGATGATACCAAGAATGCCATTACCGTTGCTACTTTGGGCAGCAGTGATGACCTGAAGCTTGGTGAGCCGGTGATTGCTATCGGTAATGCTCTTGGATATGGCCAGTCCGTTACTAACGGTATCGTAAGTGCCCTGAATCGTGAGATCACTCTGGAGAACGGTGCTACCGGTACTTTCATCCAGACCAACGCAGCCATCAACCCCGGTAATTCCGGCGGTGCACTGTTGAACATGAACGGTGAGGTCATCGGTATCAACTCCAACAAGATCGGTGGTACTGCCGTAGAAGGTATGGGCTATGCCATCCCTATCACTTCTGCAAGTCCCATCATTGCAGACCTGATGGAGCGTCAGACCAGAACCAAAGTAGCTGAGGATGAAGTCGGTTACATCGGTATCTCTCTGCAGGAAGTAACTTCCCAGATCTCTCAGATGTATAACATGCCGGAAGGCATCTATGTAGTATCCGTAGAGGAAGGCAGTGCAGCAGCGAATGCCGGTATCATGAAAGGTGATATCATTACAAAATTCGACGGCAGCAGCATCTCGTCCTACTCTGATCTTCAGAAGACATTACAGTACTATGCAGCCGGTGATTCCGTAACCATAACGGTACAGAGACCTCAGAACGGTGAATATGTGTCTGTCGAACTGAATCTCACACTGGGCAGCAGACCAGCAGATAAAAAATAAATATAGCGGTTCCCAATATTGAATATTGGAAAGATAGAAAACCCCCGGAAGATCGTCTGAATCTCCCGGGGATTTTGTTTAGAAAAACTTCACTTGTAGCAGTCATTCGAATTAGATATAATAAGCGTAGGCATGAGCAGTGCAAGGATCGTGGATTACGAAAACCGACTGCTTGCAGGCGGGATTACGTAAGACACGATACGTGTAGGGCGAAGCCCGGATATCGAGGTAGCACGAAGTGATACCGAGATAAGCACTGCGCAATAGACAAAGAGGAGAATAACATGACAGATAATTACAATGATGATTATAGAGAAGTGATTCCTGAGGAAGAGAAAACAGAGACCACTCTGAACGAAAAAAAAGATAACGAAAAAAATAGCGAGAACACACAGGTAGCGGATACTTCGGGTGAAAATTCCGCTGAGAAAAAGACAGAGGACAAAAAGGACAGCAGCGAGTACGAGGATGTCTGCTTCATCTGCCGCAGACCGGAGAGCAAAGCCGGCAGAATGTTCAAGCTGCCTAATCATATCTGCATTTGCGATGACTGCATGCACAAGACCATGGAGACTGTGAGCCAGTTCGACTACCAGGGCATGTTGAATAATCCGGGCGATCTGAACCAGTTCGGCGGACAGAACGGATTCCCCAACATCAGCTTTGTGAATCTGGCAGACCTCCAGGGAGACGGCGGCATCCCCAACAAGCAGAAACTCAAGAAGAAAAAGAAAGCCGAAGGTCCCAAACCTGTATTCAACATCAAAGATATTCCGGCACCTCATAAGATCAAGGCAAGCCTGGATGAATATGTAGTGGGACAGGAAAAAGCCAAAAAAGTCATTTCGGTAGCGGTATACAACCATTATAAGAGAGTAGCTACCGACACCATGGATGCGATTGAGATCGAGAAGTCCAATATCCTTATGATCGGTCCCACCGGTTCCGGTAAGACTTATTTAGTTAAAACACTGGCGAAACTGCTGGATGTGCCTCTGGCGATCGCCGATGCTACGTCACTGACGGAGGCCGGATATATCGGTGATGATATCGAGAGCGTAGTATCCAAGCTGCTGGCAGCCGCCGGTAACGATGTAGAGAAAGCGGAGAAAGGTATTATTTTCATTGATGAGATCGACAAGATCGCCAAGAAGAAAAATACCAATTCCCGGGATGTCAGCGGTGAAAGTGTACAGCAGGGCATGCTGAAATTATTGGAGGGTGCCGAGGTGGAAGTACCGGTCGGTGCCAATAGCAAAAATGCCATGGTGCCCCTGGCTACGGTGAACACCCGCAATATCCTGTTTATCTGCGGCGGTGCATTCCCGGATCTGGATGAGATCATCAAGGAGCGCCTGACCAAGACCGCATCTATCGGTTTTAATTCTGAACTGAAGGACAAATACGATAAAGATACTGATATCTTATCTAAGGTGACCGTAGAGGATATCCGTAAGTTCGGCATGATCCCGGAGTTCATCGGACGACTGCCTATCATCTGTACTCTGCAGGGACTGAGCAAGGAGATGCTGGTGAAGATCCTGAAAGAGCCGAAGAATGCCATTTTGAAACAGTACCAAAAGCTCCTGGAACTGGATGAAGTGAAACTGGAGTTCACGGACGATGCCCTGGATGCCATTGCCGAAAAGGCCATGAAACGTGACACCGGCGCCAGAGCCCTGCGTTCCATTATTGAGGATTTCATGCTGGATATCATGTACGAGATCCCGAAGGATGACAACATTGGAAGAGTCACCATTACCAGAGAATACATCGAAGGTACCGGCGGACCTATCATTGACATCCGCAGTAATGAGCTCCTGGAGCCTGTGGAGAATCTGAAGCAGATTCCGGTGGAAGAGAAATAAATTGAGAGTTAGTGAAATACCACCCGGATGACTTTGTTGTCTTCCTGGGTGGTA
>ERZ780226.3253-NODE-3253-length-10171-cov-2.585904_pt1 | contig 10171 bp, 3 predicted proteins | sample MGYA00511165_ERZ780226 | MGnify/ENA primary metagenome ERZ780226 (study PRJEB29588, sample SAMEA2152373) | human gut metagenome | biome: human gut; feature: human-associated habitat; material: faeces | place: Denmark | collected 2008/2010 ...
ATGTTATTCGTCGTGTGACAGTAGAATAAATAATCTATAAAAAGAATTATCCATGAATAATATTCAAAAATGTATCGTATTACTCTTGACGGTAATGCTGCTCGTGCCTGATAGTGCATGGGCACAGGAGAGCAAGCAGGAATTTGTAATCAAGGGGGTAGTGGAAGATAATCTTGGTCCTGTTGCCGGTGCGTCGATTGTTGCTAAAAATCAGCCGGGCGTCGGTACGATTACCAACTTAGATGGAGAGTTTACCATAAAGGTGGGAGCTTATGATGTACTTCAAGTGACTTTTATTGGTTATCAGACAGTTGAAATTCCTGTGTTATCGATCAAAGACCGGAATAATCTGAAAGTGAAAATTGTAGAAGATAACCGTAAGATTGATGAGGTGGTGATTACTGCCAGTGGTATCCAGAAGAAAAAGACCTTGACCGGTGCCATTACCAATGTTGATATCAAACAGTTGAATGCTCCGGGAGCTAATCTTTCGAATGCATTGGCAGGTGTTGTACCGGGTATCATAGCGATGCAAACCAGCGGTGAACCGGGTGAAAATATGTCAGAGTTCTGGATCCGTGGTATGAGTACATTTGGTGCCAAGTCAGGAGCTTTAATACTGGTGGATGGAGTAGAACGTAGCTTTAATGAGATTCCGGTAGAAGATATTGAATCATTCTCAGTGTTGAAGGATGCGTCGGCAACTGCCATTTACGGACAACGTGGTGCAAATGGTGTTGTCCTGATTACTACCAAACGTGGTGAAAAAGGGAAAGTGAAGATTAATGTGAAAACCGGTTTCAGCTGGAATACTCCGGTGAAGGTTCCTGAATATGCAAATGCTTATGATTGGGCGAGTTTGGCTAATGAGGCTTTGGAAGGACGTTATGAAAGCCCTCTGTATACAAGTGAAGAGATGAATATTATCCGGTATGGACTGGACTCTGATCTTTATCCGAATGTAGACTGGAGAGACTTGATGCTGAAAAGTGGAGCTCCCAGCTATTATGCCAATATTAATTTCTCCGGTGGTAGCGATAATGTACGTTATTTCGTATCGGGACAGTATACCAGTGAAGACGGACGTTACCGTACTTCCAGTTCTGAAAATAAATACAATACAAATACGACGTATGAACGTTGGAACTATCGTGCGAATGTAGATATGAACTTAACCCGTTCAACGATATTGAAAGTGAGTGTAGGCGGATGGTTGGTTAACCGCAATTCTCCACAGAGCGATGCGGATGATATCTGGAAATCCTTTGCTTACTATACTCCGCTGTCTTCTCCGCGTAAATGGTCTACAGGTCAATGGCCGGTTGTTAATGGCATGACTACGCCTGAGTATCAGATGACTCAAACCGGATATCGCACTATTTGGGAAAGCAAAGTAGAAAGTAGCGTTGCTTTGGATCAGGACTTGTCGTTTATAACGAAAGGCTTGAAATTTTCCGGAGTCTTTGCTTTTGATACCTATAATAAGAATACCATCCGTCGTTCTAAAGCGCAAGAGTTGTGGTCTGCGGAATATTCTCGTGACGCAAACGGTAATCTGGTGTTGAAGAGAGTACAGAATGCTGCTGCAATGTCTCAGACAAAAAAAGTGGAAGGAGATAAACGTTATTATTTGCAAGCTTCTTTGGATTATAGCCGATTGTTCGCTCAGAAACATCGCGTTGGAGTGTTTGCTATGGTCTATCAGCAAGAGACTACTGACGTCAATTTTGATGAGAGTGATTTGATGGGATCTATTCCTCATCGCAACTTGGCTTATTCAGGACGTTTTACTTATGCTTTCCAAGATAAGTATATGGCAGAATTTAATTGGGGTTATACAGGTTCCGAGAATTTTGAACATGGAAAGCAATTTGGCTTTTTCCCGGCCGTATCTGCCGGATGGGTGGTTTCGGAAGAATCGTTTGTGAAGAAAGCGATGCCGTGGTTGGATCTGTTTAAGATTAGAGCTTCTTATGGTGAGGTGGGTAATGACCAGTTGAGAACTAGCTTGACCGATGATAAGGCACGTCGCTTCCCTTATATATCTTTGGTAAGTACGGATGATGGAGGATCGTATACTTTTGGTGAATTTGGTACTAACAAAGTACAAGGTTATCGTATTAAAACACTGGGAACATCGAATTTGACCTGGGAGGTTGCCAAGAAGTATGATATCGGTGTGGATTTCAGTATCTTTAATGGGAAAGTCACCGGAACAGTAGATTACTTTGTTGATAAACGGGATGATATCTTTATGCAACGCAATCAAATGCCGCTGACAACCGGTCTTGCCGACCAAACACCTATGGCCAATGTAGGTAAGATGAAATCAGTCGGATGGGATGGAAATATCGCTTTCACCCAGCAGATTGGACAGGTGAGTCTGCAACTCCGTGGTAATTTTACTTATCAGAAAACTGATATCCTGGATATGGATGAGGCCGCCAATGAATTATGGTACAAGATGAATAAGGGTTTCCAATTGAATCAGAGCCGTGGTTTTATCGCCCTGGGTTTGTTTAAAGATCAGGAAGACATTGACAGAAGTCCTTCTCAGGCATCTTTGGCTAACAAAACAATACTTCCGGGAGATATTAAATATAAAGATCTGAATGGTGATAACGTGGTGAATGGTTATGACAGGACGATTATCGGCAATCCTGAAATTCCGGAGATTATCTATGGTTTTGGAGGAACGTTGAAGTATAAAAAGTGGGATTTGTCTCTGTTTTTCCAGGGAGTGGCCAAAGTCAGTTTAATGATGAGCGATATTCATCCGTTCAGCGAAGCGGGCCATAAAGGATATAACATTGCACAGTATATCGTTGATGACCACTGGTCGGAAAGCAATAATGTAGCCGGTGCCGCCTATCCCCGATTATCACCCGAATTTATCACGAACAATGCGCAAACCAGCACTTATTACCTACGTAACGCAGCTTTCCTGCGCCTGAAGAATGCCGAACTGGGCTATTCCTTCTTCCCGTGGCTGCGTGTGTATGCAGCAGGTACTAATTTGCTGACATTCTCTCCGTTCAGTACCTGGGATCCTGAAATGGGAAGTGGGAATGGTTTGAAATATCCGCTACAGCGCACGGCCAAGATCGGGATTCAGTTTCATTATTAATTAAGAACAGAATAAGTTATGAAAAATATATATACAAAGTTATGCCTGTCGGCAATCGGCTGTTTAATGATGGCATCATGTGATTTTCTTGATGTGGTTCCGCAAGGTACTGCTACCGTGGATGATATCTACCGGACACAATATCAGGCTGAAGGAATGGTACTGTCTTGCTACGCGAATATCCCTAACTATTTCCATCCCCAACAATTTCCTGATTTTACCGGAGGAAACGAAATCATAACGAGCAAAGGAGGAACAACGCGCTGGTTTCATTTCCGCAGTCTGGTTTATGGGGAAGAATCCCCAACAACGACTTATTACTCATTATGGAGCAATACAGCAAAATCTTATCCGCAGGGTGCTGTGAAGAAAGCAGTATGGGAAAGTATCCGCAATTGCTATAATGTGCTTAATAATCTGGATAGGGTATCGGACATTACCCCCGAAAACCTGAGCTGGTGGAAAGGTGAAGCGCTGTTTTTGATCGGGTATTATCATCAGATCATGCTGGAGTACTATGGACCGATAGTTATTATTGACAAGGAAATACCAATGGAAAGTTCTCCGGCCGAGATGATGACCTCCCGTTCTCCTTATGATACATGTGTCGATTTCATTGCCAATAAATATTCGGAAGCAGCTAGATTACTTCCTGGCGTATGGGATTCAAGTAAGAGAAACAGGGCTACCTCTTCTGCTGCCTTGGCTTTCAAGGCTCGGCTGTTGCTTTATGCCGCCTCGCCGTTAGTCAATGGGAATAGTGAGTTTTATTCCGACTTTAAAAACCCCGACGGCACTTTTCTGATTAACCAGACTTATGACCGGGAAAAGTGGAAGAGAGCGATGGATGCTGCCAAAGAGGCCATAGACCTTTGCGAAGAGAACGGTTACAAACTTTATGGAAATTCGACCAATGACTTGGAGCAAGGGAAGAAAAACTATCATGAAGCCTTTGTCGGTGATGGGATCAGTGGTAGCGGATTTAACTGGAATGAAGTCCTGTTTGGCTTTGCTGAACAGGGAACTATTTCCTACTGTATCAAGAATATGGCTCCTCGTGTTGAATTTACAAGTTATTCGACCAAAGGTTTTAGAGGGTCCTTATTCCCGACGTGGGATTGTGTGAGTAGGTATTATACCAAGAACGGTCTACCTTGGGCAGATGACCCCGAGACTAAGAAGCTTGATCCGTATTCCATTGCACCAGGTGATAGTACGGTACGTTTTCACAGGAATCGTGATCCGCGCTTTTATGCCTCTATTGGCTTTGATCGTGGAAATTATGACGTGCAGGGAAAGACAATAGTGCTCAAATGCAGACGTGGTGAAATGCAGCAGAATAATGGCAATGCCAAGGATGAGTATCAAACGGACAACGGTTATTATTGTCAGAAATGGGTGTCTAAATATGATACCTATAATAGGACTACCGATCAAATAACCTACAACCGTTGGTGCTTTCCTTATATGCGTCTGGCCGAACTCTATCTGAGTTATGCAGAAGCGGATTTCGAATATAGCGGCACACTGAGTACTGCCAGTCTGTCCTATTTGAATAAAGTACGTGAACGTTGCGGATTACCTACCTTTGCAGATTCATGGGCAAAAGCCGGTGGTATTCCTTCAGGAGAGAAGTTGCGCGAAATATTACATGATGAACGCTCCATTGAATTGGCTATGGAAGGCAGACGTTTCCATGATATGCGCCGTTGGAAAATTGCCCATACTGAAATGATGCGTTATCAGAAATCCTGGACATTATCCGGAAAAACCGCTGATAGTTTTTATAAACTTACGGACATGAAAGAAACCGGCGTTCGTAATTTTACCGCTCCCAAGAACTATTGGCTTGCTATTCCACAAGATCAGATAGAAGTAAATCCCAATCTAGTGCAGAATCCGGGATACTAGAGAATCAGCTCTTATATAACTAACAATTAGAGGAAAGGACAAAATGAAAAAGGTAATGTGTTTATTGGCAATTATGTTTATGATTGCCAATACTTCGGCACAAACACGGGTGATTGCCCATCGTGGTTTCTGGAAAACCCAAGGATCAGCACAGAATAGCATTACATCTTTGTTGAAAGCGGATTCTATAGGATGTTATGGTTCGGAGTTTGATGTCTGGCTGACAAAAGATAATGGTTTGGTGGTTAGCCATGATGGGATTATTCAAGGGCATAAGGTTGAAGAGTCCACTCTGAAGGAATTAACCGGGTTATGGTTAGCGAATGGAGAATGCGTACCCTCCTTAAAAGAGCTTCTGGAAACAGCTAAGCGGAAAACATCTTTGAAGCTGGTGCTGGAGTTGAAAGCTCATAGTAAACCCGAACGGGAGATAAAAGCTGTTGAAGAGATCGTTTCGATGATAAAGAAGATGGGACTCGAACCCCGGATGATATATATCACCTTTTCGTCTCACGCATTAAAGGAACTGATCCGTCAGGCTCCCACAAGCACTCCTGTATATTATCTGAAAGGGGACTTATCTCCACAACAACTGAAAGAATTGGGTAGTGCCGGACCGGATTATCACTTCTCTGAATTTTACCGTTATACCGATTGGATTGAAAGTTGCCATGCCTTGGGGCTAAAAGTGAATGTATGGACGGTTAATAAAAAAGAGGACATGCAATACTTTTGGGATAAAGTCGACTTTATCACTACAGATGAGCCGTTGGGACTGTTGAAAGATATAATGAAGGTCAAATAGATATATTTTCTGAGATAATGTATAGTCCAACTGATTACCTTTAATAATCTGTTGATTATTTATGTTTTTGGAAAATGAGTTTCAAGTTTTCAAACGACTGTTCATGTTGATACAGTTGAATGCTGATTGAAAACAAAACAATAGCGGAAACAATGAATGTCAATCTTGTATAAGAAGGCAAACGTCCAAATTTATAGTTCAGCTCCATTAATCGAACTGAATAGGGGTATTTATTAAATAATATAAAATTAGCCAACTAATTCATAGCCAAATTATTGCGAATTAGTTGGCCTTTTTGTATCTTTAGGTATTCCGTGCGACAAGAAGTCGTACAAGTAATTGTTCAGCACTGTGCCTGAACCTATTGTTCTGTCAATAGTAGTCTAAAGAGGCGTGCTTTACCAGTCATGGTTTAGTGCGAAGCCCTCTTGACAATGCAGTCCTTTACAGAAATATCCAATGTATAGGCTGTTAGGCTGACTGATATGAGTAACATATGTGAATCGCTACACCATCGTAATAAAGAAATAGCTTACGGATATTTATAAGCTATAGCCAAAAGGTGGGTAGTCAGGATAGTCTTTTGGGAATGTAAGGCTACACGGACATCATACTGGCGGTGGAGGGGCGGGCTCTAAGTCGGGCGTCAGTTACTTGTACGGAACTTGGTAAACCCGTATTTCTCCTGTCTATGTCAGGCAGGTAAGCCAATTGCAAGAAAAGCCGAATGTGGTGCGGGTAAAGGATTGCGGAGAAAGTGAATGATTCTGTGTAATGCGGAGGATAGAGGTTTAAACATCACCCCATGCGAAATCAGGCAGACTTCCGCAGGGTAATTCTTTGTGAAACGATTGTAGAACTTTAATAAAATGAAGAAACTGCAAATGAGCAAGGCAAAAGCCGAGTGTGCATCTTTAACCGTACGAAACACGACATGAAAAGATATCGATTCTTCCAAATATGAGCGTAAAGTGAGAAAACTGCAGGTCCGAATAGCAAAGGCCCACAAAGAAAAGAGGTACAACAAGGTAAAGGCCTTACGGTACCTACTTGCCACTTCCTACGAAGCCAAGGCATTGGCGATAAGGAAAGTAACTTCCAATAAAGGTAAACGTACGGCAGGGGTTGACCATATGAAGTGGGACACTGATGCCAAGAAAATAGAAGCTATATGTTTATTGAAAAGGAGAGGATATAAGGCCTTCCCGCTGAGGAAGGTCAACATAGCCAAAGCAAATGGCAAGACAAGATCTTTGGGAATACCAACCATGAAGGACAGAGCCGTGCAGGATATATCTTATGGCTTTAGAACTTATAACTGAAAGTGAAGCGGATGCGAACTCATATGGGTTCAGAAAGTTTAGAAGTACTGCGGATGCAATAGACGCACTTCATAGATGGTTGAGTAGAGACTGTTTACCACAATGGATACTGGAAGGTGACATTAAGGGTTGTTTTGATCATATTAATCATGAATGGCTTCTCAACAATGTGTAGATTGACAGGCTGGTATTAAGGAGATGGCTGAAAAGCGGAGTAGTATTTAATTGCAAAGTATCAATAGATACGCTACACTTTTTCTTTTCGTTGGCAAATCTTAATCCGTATCTTCGTTGCATGAAAGAAGATATACGGATGCGCCAAAAATGGCTTGAGCTATACGTCGAAACGGGTTCTGTGACAAAAACTGCCCTTCGGTGCGGGATTACCCGTTCCACGTTATACCGTTGGATAAATTGCGAGAAAGAACAAGGCAAGTCGGAATTGTCCGATAAGTCTAAACGTTCATCAAGACTTGCCAATATGAAGATAACACCTGAAATTGAAACCATTATCCTTAATCTGTGCGTGAGACAAGAAGATGGGGAGCGCAACGGATTGCCAACTATCTGCTTAGGAAGAGAATAAAGCTCTCAGGCATGACGGTGTGGCGTGTGTTGAAAAGCATCAGGTCAAAGCTGTTGTGAAACGTTGCGAGAAATTTATTTCTTCTTCCAGCCGATTTTTTCCATCGGCAACATCCGGATAACCATATACCCCCGCCGTTGTTCATAGCGGCAGGAAAAACATGCCTGACGGCGATACGTGACGCACGGCACTCAAACCCTCTATTCCAACGTGAAACTGACAGCCGAGAGGGATGCCGACACGGGCGGTCTCGTATGGAAAACTGAAAGTCCGACACCGCTCACAGGCGGGCTGTTGGACGAACACTATTATTTCTACTATCCCTATCAGGCACGAGCCTCAATACTGGGGCAGGGCGGCTGTTCGCCTTCATCATTACGGTGAACGAGTTAACCGTGCCCGGCTTGTCGGTGCGGAGCGAAACATACACCATCTCCGACAATAAGACCTGCCATATCCTGGAGTCTGTCTGCCCGTGATGTTATCCTCTCATCGAATTCCTGTACTCACTCGGGCTCATTCCATAGTACTTCCTGAACACCTCCCTGAAATATCTGACATCGGAGAACCCCGAGTCATCCGAGATTTCCGTTATCGAACAGTCTTTTTCCCTGAGCAGTTGTGCCGCATATTGCAGCCGCATGGAGCGGATATAGTCAGCCGGGGCATGGCCGGTGAGCGCCTTCAACTTGTTGAAAAATCCGGTGCGGCTCATGTTCTGCATGCCACAGAGCATGTCCACACAGAAACCGGGGTTGTCGATATTCTTCATGACGCATTCCCTTACGGAGGCCATGAATTTCCAGTCCCGGGTATTGTGGCAGTCCGGCGGAACCTGTCCGACTCCGTCCTCAAGACCGGCGTATGCCCGTCTGAGCAGTGCCCGGTTTGCCAGTATGTTCCTGATATTCGCCCTGAGCACGTTTATGCTAAACGGTTTGGTGATATAGGCGTCAGCTCCGTTTTCCAGCCCCTCCAGCATGTCCTTCTCATCTCCCAAGGCGGTCAGCAGCATGACCGGGATATGGGATGTCTCAATATCGGATTTGACGGACGCGCAAAGTTCGTCCCCTCCCATTTCAGGCATCATAACGTCCGAAAGTATCAGGTCCGGATTGTATTCTCTCGCCACAAGCAGCGCGTCCCGTCCGTTGGAACAGGTTTGGACCAGGTATTCCTCTTTCAGCAGCCCCTCAAGGTAGGTCCGCAAATCGTCATTGTCCTCCACAATAAGAATACGCTGCCGGTCCCCGCCGGTCATTGTTGGAAGGATCTCACGCATGGGGCCGCAATCCGGTCCCATGCGGGTTTCCCCGGTATCCTGTTTCCTGGGCGAAGCAACGGGGCATGCCTTGTCAAGGCGTCTGCTCCTCAGGGGGAAAATAACACATACCATGGTCCCCTTCCCCTCGGTACTGGTAACGCGGACCCTGCCTCCGTGCAGCCTTACCAGCCTATGTACCATCATCAGTCCGACACCGTTTCCCGCCACTTGCAGATTGACGGCATTACTGCCCCTGAAATGGTTCCTGAACAGTTTCTTCCGTTCCTCAGGTGGAATGCCAATCCCCGTGTCTTCCACTTCCACACCCCATACATGCCGGTCCGCGAAGGCACGGACCTGGATACTCCCGCCCCGTGGAGTGTACTTCAGTGCGTTGGACAGTATATTCTTCAATATAGAGTCCATTTTGTCCTTGTCAAACCGGACATTCAGGTAAGGGAAGCCGCTCTCACGGGTGATATCGATGTCCCTGATGGAGGCATATGTGCGGAATGCCTCACAGGTCGTCTCCAGATAACTGTTGAGCTCATATTCCGAGACATGAAGTCTCAAGGTGTAGTTGTCCGTACTCTCGAAATCTATCAGGCTGGTGACCAATCCCAGAAGTCCGTCCACGCTTTTCAGGGCCATCCGTACATTGTCCATCCCCTCCGCCTTCACCATGTCTTTCTCCACCACCTCTTCCAGCGGAGCCTTGATCAGCGTAAGCGGAGTACGGACATCATGGGCAGTATGTATGAAGAAGCACGTCTTTTCGTCTGATATCCTTTTCTGCCTGCGCAACATGGCAACGCGAAAAGACACCACCCCAGCCAACACACACAATGACGCATATCCGGCAATGGCCCATGTACCCGCCCACAGCGGCCGGGCGACACTCAGACCGAGGCTTCTTTCCTCATACACCTTGTATTTCTCCTCATTGGAGACGGCACGGATACGCAGGGTGTAGTTGCCTGGGGGCAGGCTCGTGAACTGTATCCGCCCGCTCTGGACCGGATGGCTCCAGCCCTCGTAGAGCCCCTCCAATTTCCATGAATATAGGATGTTCGAGGGATAGTCGTAGTTGATGGAGACAGCTTCCAGGGAGAAGGTATTCTGGTCATATGCAAGTTCCAGCCTGACGGTATTGTCA
>ERZ780226.3254-NODE-3254-length-10170-cov-2.640534_pt1 | contig 10170 bp, 9 predicted proteins | sample MGYA00511165_ERZ780226 | MGnify/ENA primary metagenome ERZ780226 (study PRJEB29588, sample SAMEA2152373) | human gut metagenome | biome: human gut; feature: human-associated habitat; material: faeces | place: Denmark | collected 2008/2010 ...
TCAACCAGCTGCTCGTCGAGATGGACGGCTTCGACCAGAACGACTCGGTCATCATGATCGCCGCGACGAACCGCGTCGACATCCTCGACCCCGCGCTGCTGCGTCCGGGCCGCTTCGACCGCCAGGTCGTCGTCGGCCGCCCCGACCGCGAGGGGCGCGAGAAGATCCTCGCCGTCCACGCGAAGGGCAAGCCCATGGCAGACGACGTCGACCTCGACAGCATCGCCGCCCTGACGAGCGGGTTCACCGGCGCAGACCTCGCGAACCTTCTCAACGAGTCCGCCCTGCTGGCGGCCCGCCGCAACATGACGGTCATCACCAACCAGGTCATCACCGAGTCGATGGAGCGTGTCATTGCTGGCCCCGAGCGCAAGGGCCGCGTGATGACCGACAAGGAGAAGCGCACCATCGCCTACCACGAGTCGGGTCACGCGCTGGTCGGGCATCTGCTCGAGCATGCGGACCCCGTCCACAAGATTTCGATCATCGCCCGTGGTCAGGCGCTTGGCTACACGCTCTCCATTCCCGACGAGGACCGCTTCTTGCAGAGCAAGTCCGAGATGATCGACAACCTCGCCATGTTCCTGGGCGGCCGCACCGCAGAGGAGATCTGCAACAACGGCGACGTCACGACGGGCGCGAGCAACGACCTCGAGCGAGCCACCAAGATGGCCAAGGACATGGTCACGCGCTTTGGCATGAGCGACGTCTTGGGCCATCAGGTCTACGGCGAGCGCGACCACAACCCGTTCCTCGGGCGCGACCTCTCTGCGGCGCAGGACTACAGTGACGACACGGCGCGCGTCATCGACGAGGAAGTCGCCCGCCTGATGACGGCGGCGCACGACACGGCCTACCGCATCTTGAGCGAGCACCGTGCCCAGCTCGACACCATGGCCGAGGTCCTGCTCGAGCGCGAGACCGTCGAGGGCAAGGCGGTTCAGATGCTGCTCGACGACCAGTGGAACGAGTACCTCGAGTGGGAGAAGGCCCACCCCGAGGAGGCGTCGCGCAAAGACCAGCTCTTCGAGAACGTGACCGCCAAGAAGATCGCCGGAGGCACCGCTGACAAGCCCGAGGCGCTTCCCGAGGCGGCAGAGGGTTCGGGCGATCCCGAGACGCCGCAGCCTCCGCAAGAGCAATAGACTCGCGTCAATAATTAAGTCAAAGAGCGTCTGCCAAACGGCAGGCGCTCTTTTATACTGTGTCATCGAGTTTACCGAGAAAGGATGTGCCGTGGACCACAAGAAGATCGAGGAGGGCGTGCGCCTCATACTCGAGGGCGTGGGGGAGGACCCGAACCGCGAGGGACTGCTCGAAACGCCCCAACGTGTCGCTAAGATGTACGAGGAGATTCTCTCCGGCATGACGGCCGACCCGTCCGAGCTGTTCGTGAAGAAGTTCGACGAGGGGCACCAGGAAATGGTCATTGTGCACGACATCCCCGTCTTCTCGATGTGCGAGCACCACATGGTCCCGTTCTACGGACTCGCGCACATCGCCTACATTCCCAACAAATCGGGGCGCGTGTGCGGCATCTCCAAGCTCGCGCGCCTGGTCGAGCTCTACGCGCATCGCCTGCAGGTGCAAGAGCGCCTGACCTCGCAGATTGCCGACACGCTCGTCGAGGAGATGGACCCGCAGGGGGTCATGGTCGTCATCGAGTGCGAGCACCTGTGCATGAGCATGCGCGGCATCCGCAAGCCCGGCTCCAAGACCACGACTTCTGCCGTGCGCGGGTCGCTGCGATCGTCTCCCGAGACGCGTGCAGAAGCGCTCAGCCTGATTAGGGAGAACAGATAGACATGTTGGCAACAACCTGGAAATGCGGTTCGCGGACCTTCGACCTGTCGCATCCACTCGTGATGGGGATCTGCAACGTCACGCCCGACTCCTTCAGCGACGGCGGCGACCATGACTCGTTCGAAGAAGCCGTCGCCTATGCGCTCAAGATGGTCGAAGAGGGCGCGGACATCATCGACGTGGGCGGCGAGTCGACGCGCCCCGGATCTGCCGAGGTTTCCGTCGAGGAGGAGACGCGCCGCGTCGTCCCCGTCATCTCCGCGCTTGCGGGGCGGGGCATCGCGGTGAGCGTGGACACGCGCCATGCGCCCGTTGCGCGTGCGGCACTCGATGCTGGCGCCTGCATCATCAACGACATCTCCGGCTTTCGCGACGAGGCCATGCGCGAGGTCGCGCAGGGAAGCGATGCGGGGCTGGTCATCATGCACATGCTCGGCACGCCCGAGCACATGCAGGACGACCCGCATTACGACGACGTGGTCTCCGAGGTCGAGGACAGCCTCGTGCGCATGGCGCGCCGCCTCGAGGCGCAAGGCGTCGAGAGAGACCGCATCTGCCTCGATCCGGGCGTCGGCTTTGGCAAGCTGGCCGAGCACAACGCGGCGCTGCTGCTCGCCACGGAGCGCTTCGCCAATGCCGGCTACCCCTTTATGGTCGCGGTGAGCCGTAAGTCGTTCATCGGGCTGTGCTCGGGACTTGATGCCCCGAAAGAGCGCGACCTGGCGTCTGCACTGTGTGCGGCGGCGGCATGCGCCGACGGGGCCCAAGTGGCGCGCGTCCACAACGTCGCGCTCACCCGCGAGGCTCTTGCAACGTCGAGGCGCGCGCTCGTGGCCCTCGGCTCGAACCAGGCAAATCCGGTCGAGCAGCTCGACGATGCCCTCGAGGCGCTTCGCAAGACGCAAGGCGTGTGGGTGAGCAGGGTCTCGACGTACGTGACGAGCGAGCCCGCCTACCTGGCCGAGCAAGACGAGTTCGTCAACGCGGTCGCACAGGTCCAGACCACGCTCGGCCCGTGGGAGCTCCTCGATGCGCTGCATGCGATCGAGGATTCGCAGGGCCGCGTACGCGAGACGCCCAACGGGCCGCGCACGATCGATCTGGACATCGTCGATTACGAGGGCGTCGAAAGCTCGCAAGACGAGCTCGTGCTGCCGCATCCGCGCGCGCTCGAGCGCGATTTTGTCGTGACGCCGCTGCTCGAGATCGCGCCGGGCTACGTGCTCGCAGACGGCACGCCCGTGACCCGCGCGAACGTGACCGTTGGAAAGGTGACGGGGCAGGCGAGCTTCCTGAGCCTCTCGTAACTACACGGGTGCTGCTGCATTCCTGCCGTAAACTTCTTGTCATACGGTATCGCGGTTGATGTGATAACATCTTGACAAGCTCGTTTTTGGTACTAATTATCAGGAATGCAGCATAAACGTAGTAAGCTTGATAACGAAGGAGCCCATTCATGGATGATGCAGGTATCGAGGAACTCCTCGACGAGCTCGCAGAACGGATCGAGCAGTCCAAGCCTGTCCTGGGCAACAGCCAGAAACGCCAGGTCGAGATTGGCCCCATCTTCGAGATTCTCGATGAGATTCGCGACATCTTCCCCGAGGAGCTGCGCCAGGCGCGCATCATCGTGCGCGACCGGCAGGGCATGGTCGAGGCAGCCGAAGTCGATGCGAACCGCATCCTCGAGGACGCGGAACGCCAGGCAGAGCAGATTGCCGGCGAGCAGGAGATCGTCCGCCTCGCCGAGCAGCGCGCGCAGGAGATCGTCGACGACGCCATGGCACGCGAGCGCGAGATGCGCGTCGGTGCCGAGGACTACGCCGACCAGATCTTCGCGAACCTCGAGACCAATCTGGACAATCTGCTTAAGAACGTGACGCGTTGCCGCCAGCGTCTCAACAGCGGGATGACCGATTAGCCCCGCACCTGTTGCTTGACGCCACCGGCAAGCAGTTTTGGAGGTCGAGCAATGAAACCGCTGATTATCGAAGCCTACCCCGAGCTCTCGGAGCTCGGGGCTTTTCGTGTTCTGAAAGGCACGCTTGACGAGACATCGTACAGGCGTGGTGCAGAGGTTCTGGAGACGCCCGACGGCATCTCGTATGACCTCACGCTCACCAACACGGGCGAGGGCATCTTGCTCTCGGGCACGGCAAGCTGCACGGCGCATGCAAGCTGCGCGCGTTGTCTCGCGCCCGCGACGCTCGAGATCTCCGGAGACGTCGAGGGGTACTATTCGCTCGAGCCCGTCGATACGCTCGAGGGCTACGAGCAAGACGAGTTTGACTGCCTGGACGAGGACGGCAAGTTTGACGCCGCCGGTCCCATCGAGGCAGCGCTCGTGTACGCGACCCCGTTTGTCATCTTGTGCAAGGAGGACTGCAAGGGACTGTGCCCCACATGCGGTGCCGATCTGAACGAGGGGCCGTGTGCGTGCGACAGCTCGGACGACATCGATCCGGACAGCCCGTTTGCCGTGCTGAGAAATCTCAAATTCAACGAGGAATGACCGTGGGCTACAAGACGTACACCTGCCCCGTGGGCAGGGAATGCGGCGGCTGCGAATGGCTGAGCGTTCCCTATGAAATCCAGCTCCGACGCAAGCACGAGGGACTCGTGGCGCTCTACGAGCCGTTCGGCGTCTCCGTCGATCCCGTCATCGGGATGGACGAGCCCGTCTGCTACCGCGCCAAGATTCAGAGCCCCTTCGTGCGCGGACGGCGCGGAAGACCTCATTTCGGCATGTACGAGCGCCGGTCGCACAACCTGATCGAGGCGCGCGAGTGCCTCGTCGAATATCCCGAGGGCCGCCGCATCCTCGAGACCATCGCAAACCTCGCCTGGGACTACCACATCGCCCCCTACAACGAGTTCACGGGCAGGGGCCTGCTGCGTCATGCGGTCATCCGCGTCGGTCATGCAACTGGCGAGGTCATGGTGACGCTCGTCGTCAACCGCAAGGAGTTCCCGCACAAGAAGGCCTTCGTCGCCGACTTGCGCGACGAGCATCCCGAAATCGCCACCGTCGTCTTCAACGTCAACACGCGCAGGACCAACGCGGTGCTCGGGCCGTTGTCCATGACGGCATACGGGCAGGGGTGGATCGAAGACGAGGTCTGCGGGTGCACGTTCCGCATCCCCTCGAGCGCGTTCTGCCAGACCAATCCCGTGCAGACCGAGGTGCTGTACGACAAGGCCATCGAGCTTGCGCATCTGGGCAAGGACGATGTCGTGCTCGACGCGTACTGCGGCATCGGCACCATCGGCATCATCGCGGCGAGGCGCAGCGGATGCGCTCTCGTCGGCATCGAGTCCGTGCACGACGCCGTCGAGATTGCCTACGAGAACGCGCGGATAAACCGCGTGAAGAATGCGGAGTTCATCGAGGGCGATGCCGGCGAGGTGCTCGCGAGAAGCGAGGGCGCCCCGAGCGTCGTCTTCATGGACCCGCCACGGGGCGGCTCCTCCGAGCAATTCCTGCGCTGCCTGCTCGATGCAGCTCCCGAGCGCATTGTCTACATCAGCTGCAATCCCGAGACGCAAGTGCGCGACCTGACGGTGCTCGCGGACCGCTATCGGATTAAGCGCGTCGTTCCCGTCGACATGTTCCCGCACACGAAGCACTGCGAAACGATAGCGATGCTGTCGCGTGGATGCTGAGTGCGAGGAGCGTGCATGGGTTTCGACGAGTTCGAGGTGAGCATCAGAAGGTACACGGGGAGCAGCTCTGTCGTGCAGGTGCCCGAGGGCGTGCGCGCGATCGGTGCGCGGGCATTCGAGAACCATGCCGAAATTCACGAGCTCGTCATCCCCGAAGGCGTTGTCGAGATAGGCGAGCGCGCGTTTTCCTCGTGCATGAACCTCGAGCGTATCGTGCTGCCCTCGACGCTCGAGGTGCTGGGCGCAGGCGTGTTTCGCGGGTGCCGCAAGCTGGAGCGCGTCGTCTTGCCCGACGGTATCAGGGCAATCGAGCGCCAGACCTTTCTGCGCTGCAGCTCGCTGGCGGATGTTGAGTTTCCCGGGCATATCGAGTCCATCGGCGGCGAGGCGTTCCAGAAGTGCGTCTCGCTCGGGAGCCTTGCGCTGCCCGAGAGCCTGCGCAGCATCGGCGAGCAGGCGTTTCGCATGTGCAGCGCGCTCGAGGCAGTCGTTCTTCCCGCGGGTGTTGCGTCGATGGGCGCAGGCGCGTTCGCGCGCTGCGAGGGGCTGAGGGCAGTCCGGCTTCCCGATCGCTTGCGCTCGATCGCGCCCGAAGTCTTCGAATCGTGCGAACATCTGGAGCTCGTCGAGCTGCCAGCCGGGCTCGAGCGCATCGAGAGCAGGGCGTTCGCGTCATGCCACAGCCTGCTGCAGCTCCAGTACCCGCCGACGCTCGTCTACGTTGCCGAAGACGCATTCGCCGGCGTGGGGGAGCAGTAGCGTCCCCCAGGATGGTAGGCGAACGGAAGAAAAATGCTGACGACCCCTTCTCGAATCTCGGAAAGCGTGGTAGACTACTTTTTCGCGTGTTCAAAGTATTTCAGCGTGTCGTAGGTTTTGGGCACACTGTGTAGGAAAGGTAAATAACGATGGCAGTACCTAAGCGTAAAACTGGCAGGATTCGCACCCATTCTCGTCGTTCCGCAAACGACAAGTGCGCCACGATCGGCCGCTCCATTTGCCCGCAGTGCGGCGAGGTCAAGCGTCCTCATACCGTATGCCCGAGCTGCGGTTACTACAAGGACCGCGAGGTTCTCTCTGTCGAGGACTAAATTCCTCCATCCAGCATCTTTGATGAAGAGTCGGCGCTCGCAAGGTGAGCGTTGGCTCTTTTGCTATGCTGTTTTCCCGTTTTCTTCCACGATAGCCTGGACGGCGGTCTGCTCGTGAGGCAAGGGGCAGACCGGCGTCTGATTGATGCCGAGAGAGGTGCCCGTCAATGTCGCAGGTAAAACTGGTCGTCGACGCAATGGGCGGCGACGACGCGCCTGATGTGGTCTTGGAGGGCGTCGAGCAGGCGCTTTTGGAAGACCCGGAAATCTTCGTCTACCTGACTGGCCCGGCAATAATCGTCGTGCCCTTTGCCGAGGGGCACGAGCGCTGCGAGGCGGTGCCTGCCGAAGAAGTAATCGGGATGGGGGAGCCCCCTGCCAATGCGGTGCGCAAGAAGAAGGATTCTTCGATTGTCGTCGGCTGTCGCCTCGTGAAGGAAGGCAAGGCAGCGGGGTTCTATTCCGCAGGGTCGACCGGCGCGTGCATGTCGGCTGCCACGCTCGTGATTGGCCGCATCAGGGGTATCAAGCGCCCCGCAATCGTCAGCGTTATCCCCTCTCCTGCGGGCAAGACCGTGTTCGCCGACATGGGGGCCAATGCCGACTGCAAACCGGAGTATCTCGTGCAGTTCGCCTTGATGGGGCGCGTATACGCCCAGGCGACGCTCGGCGTAGACGACCCGACGGTAGGCCTGCTCAACATCGGCGAGGAGGAGACGAAAGGCTCTCAGTTTGCCCAGGAGTGCCATGCCGTCATGAAAGAGCAGGTTCCCAACTTCATCGGCAATGCAGAGGGCAAAAACATTGCACTGGGCGGTTTTGATGTGATCGTTACCGACGGCTTCACCGGAAACGTTGCGCTCAAGACCTTCGAGGGCGCCGCCAAGGCACTGCTCAAGGGCGTAAAAGATGCGCTGCACTCGTCGCTCAAGGCAAAGATTGGCGGGTTGCTCATCAAAGACGCGCTAAAGGACATGATGGCAAACGTATCCACCGAAGAGTTTGGCGGCGCGCAGCTGCTGGGCGTCAGGGGCGTGTGCCTGATCGGCCACGGCAATAGCTCCGCGCGCGCGATTCGCAGCGGGGTGCTCGCCACGGCGCGCGCGATCAGGCAGGACATGCCCGGTCGTCTCACCGCCGAGCTCGACAAGATTCGCGCAACACAGACTGCCCCAACGCAAAAAGCAGGCGAATGACAATGACTGATTCCATAAAGCACCAGGTCAACCCCGCGCACCTCAAGAACATCGAGGATACCGAGGCCATCTTGGGCTATGAATTCAAAGACAAGGCGCTGCTCGAGGCGGCGCTCACGCACCCCTCCGCTGCGAAGCACACCAAGACGACGTTCAACTACGAGCGCCTCGAGTTCCTGGGCGATTCCATCTTGGGCTGCGTCGTGGCGTGCGATCTGTTCGAGCGTTACCCCGACCTCGAGGAAGGCGGGCTGACCCGCATCAAGGTCGCGCTCGTGGCGGGCTCGACGCTGTCGAAGATCGCCGCCGAAAACGGCATCGGCGAGCAGATCATCTTCGGCGAGAGCGAGACCGGCACCGATGGGCGCGGCCTGCACTCCGCACTCGAGAACGTGTACGAGGCACTCGTCGCGGCGCTGTACATGGACGGCGGCATCGAGGCAGCCCGCGCCTGGATCGTGCGCACGCTCGGCCCGTACGTGAGCAAGGACATCGCAGCAGAGCCCGAAAGCCCCAAGTCGTCGCTGCAGGAGTACCTGCAGGCGCGCCAGAAGAAGCCCGAGTACCAGATCACGGGGTACGACGGGCCACCGCACGACCGCATCTTCTACGCTCGCGTGACCGTGGAAGGCGAGGTGCGCGGAGAGGGCAAGGGCCGCTCCAAGAAAGAGGCAGAGGCGCACGCGGCGCAGAGGGCTCTCGAGGGCTACGGTCAAAACTAGGCTTGCGGGTCCGTTGCGCCGGGCTCGGCCGCAGCGAGCACCTGGCAACGGGCTATTCGCACGCTGAGCTGCGGGAGCCGTAGATGCCGTGTGGTAGAATGACCGCCGTGTATATCCGCTAGAAACCAAGGGCATCCGTGTATCTCAAATCGCTTGTACTCAAGGGCTTCAAGTCGTTTGCGGACCGTTCGGTCCTCAAGTTGGAGCCGGGCATGACCGTCGTCGTCGGGCCGAACGGCTCCGGCAAGTCCAACGTGTCCGACGCCGTGCTGTGGGTACTCGGCGAGCAGAGCGCCAAGCAGCTGCGCGGGCAGGCGATGGAAGACGTCATCTTCGCGGGTTCCTCCGCGCGCAAGCCCGTCGGGCTCGCCGAGGTCGACCTGGTGCTCGACAACTCCGACGGCACGCTTCCCCTTGACTTCAACGAGGTCGTCATCACGCGCCGCATGTACCGCAGCGGCGAAAGCGAGTACCTCATCAACGGCTCGCCATCGCGCCTGATGGACGTGCTCGACATCCTCAACGACTCGGGTCTGGGGCGCGACACGCACTCCATCATCAGCCAGGGCTCGCTGCAAAACGTGCTGCGCGCACGTCCCGAAGACCGCCGGCTCCTCATCGAGGAGGCCGCCGGCATCCTCAAGCACAAGAAGCGCAAAGAGCGCAGCAGCCGCAAGCTCAAGAACATGGACGTCGAGCTGCAGCGCGTTCACGATATCGCAGGAGAGATCGACCGTCAGCTCAAGCCGCTCGAGCGCCAGGCCTCTCGTGCCCGTCAGCACGAGCAGATCAGCGGCGAGCTCAAGGAAGTCGAGCTGGCGCTCGCCGTTGACGACCTCCGCCTGCTGCAAGCCCAGTGGGGCGGCTTCGAGAAGCAGGAGAAGGAGGCGGACGCCCAGACGGAGCTCATGCGCTTTCGCCTGGAGGAGAAGAACCGCGAGCTCGAGAAGTCACAGCGCCTGCTCGAGGAGAAGGGGCTGTTCGTCGGAGACCTCGCCGAGCAGCGCCGCCGCTGCCAAATGGTGCTCGAGCGTCTCGACGCGGGCATGCTGCTGCTCGAGGAGAAGGGGCGCAACATGGTCGCGCGCTTGTCCGAGCTGCGCCAGACCATCCACCGATCCGAGACGCGCAAGGCCGAGGCGACCGAGCTCTTCGATCGTTACGAGGCCGAGCGCAGGGACGCGGTCGCGAAGATGCAGGAGCTGCAGTCGCAGCTCGACGAGCACAAGGCTAATGCGGAAAGCGTGCGCAAGCAGCGCAAGGAGGCAGACCGGAAGATCTCGCAGCTTTCGGCGGACGTGCGCTCGCACGAGAAGGGCATCGACGAGTGCACGCTCAAGTCGATGCGGGCCAGCGAGTCGCTCTCGACTGCCGATGTCGAGGACGACCTACTCAGACGCCGCGCCGAGCAGATCGAGGGCTCGTTCAACGCCATGCAGACGACGCTCGGGCAGCGCCGTGCGCATCTCGGCGAGCTCGAAAGTCAGCTGTCGCAGCTGCAGAAAGACTCCGAGGCGGCAAAGTCCGACATCGACAAGCGCGTCAGGCTCAATCACGCGGGCCATGAAAACGCAAAGCCAATTTCCGATTCGGCGCTCGCTGCGACGTTTTGCCTGAGCGTTTCAAGGCTCTGTCCGGCGTGATAGTAGTCGCTGAGATAATCCTTTACGCCGTAGGCCTCGAACGAGCAGACCG
>ERZ780226.3262-NODE-3262-length-10145-cov-5.569078_pt1 | contig 10145 bp, 9 predicted proteins | sample MGYA00511165_ERZ780226 | MGnify/ENA primary metagenome ERZ780226 (study PRJEB29588, sample SAMEA2152373) | human gut metagenome | biome: human gut; feature: human-associated habitat; material: faeces | place: Denmark | collected 2008/2010 ...
CTGTTGTCCATCCGCTCAACGGTGCCATACCAGTCCTTGGCGTAGTTGATCTCTTTGCCATCCAGCGTGACGGACTTCATGCCCCATGCGTTGGGGATGATTCGGATGGGATTGGCCGCAGTGCCCTTGAGAAGCATCTGATAATAAGTGCCGTATCCTTCCCTTAGTGCCCAATCCATGCCTTTGTCGATATTAACAGCGGTATAAGTATCGCTCGGCTTAACAATCGCGCTGTTTTCAAGCATTGCCGCAAACACCGGCCTCATACGTTCATATTTCAGTGCGCCTATAAATTGGTCCAACTTAGGAGAATCGAATCCCCAATAGCTTTTCTCATAGCAAAGGTCCACCGTGCAGCTAAACGTACCTCCAAGCAGTTTAAAAGGCGGATAACTCTGCGCAGCATCACCGTATCGATCTATGGGGTCCATTCCCCAATCGTATATCTTCAATCCACCTTCAAAGCTGCCACCGCATATCTCCAGAATGGGCGAATGGGTCTTGAACGTCTTTTGCCCGCACCGGAGCAGCACATCTTGCTTAAAGGTACCGCCGTAGATGTGGAAGCGCGGTTCCTTGCAAGTAAATTCACTGCGCGGGAAGAAGCCAACTGCGCCGTCAAATACGCCGCCATTGATGATGACCTCCATTTTCTCGACATCCGCAATATCTGTCACGGCAAGCACAGCATAGCCGCACGGAGAAGCCGAGCTAGTGTCCCATTTTCCGCTGCAAATCCTGCCGCCATTGATCACAACATGGCCGCCGGAGCTTCCGACCGTGATTACATCATTTTTATTTGAAGAGGTCATCAGTGTGCCGCTTTGCAGTGTCAGCGTGCCGCCTTGCGTACGGAACATTGAGGCCATCACGGCTGGGAATTCCCCGGTGATTTTTCCTTTTTGACTAGGGCTGGAATCTTTGATTTCCAACTCTCCGTAGACCGTAAAAAAGCTAAACCCACCTCTGACCAGAGTTTCCAGCGCCAGCGTGCAGCCGTTCAGATCAAGAGTGATAGCTGCATCGTACCCGATAGTTATCATCTTGTCTTCCGGTATGCCAATGCCAGAGGCATACACATCGCGTGTATTAATGTCATTTTTGAGTTTAATCCTCGGTTTTCCGCTGTGAACCGCATCTATCAGTTCCTGATAAGTTCCAACCTCATGAAACGGCAGCATTTCTCCCGCGCTGGCCGTCACGCCCATGGCGGGCACGAGCGTGAGCAGCATTGCCAGTGTCAGTAAAACAGAAAAAATTGTTTTGTCCTTTTCACATTTATATCCTCCTTTTGATGTGATATTTTACATTCCTCTGCAAAATTTGCCGGAATGTATCGGATTACATAACAGTATAATCCGAACTTCAGATTTCTTTGTCTGCGTTAATATCTTTCGATATAACTTAGCATCTCCTTTCTTTTGGATTTTGCATTTATCCGGTATTGCGGCTTGAGATTGCGTTTCCGCAATACTCACATTTACCGGAGCTTCCGGCGCGAATCCTTGTTGTTCCGTTGCATTTTTCGCATACAACGTTAACAAAGCTTGTTTTACTGTTTTCTCTGCCCGAAAGAATCACGCAGGGCAATCCCTGCTTTTGCAGAGTGCAGTCACAGAACACTCCTTTATCAAAAAGCTTCTCAAGCTCGGAAAGCACCCTGAACGGCGGTTTTCCGGATTGCTTTGCAAGCTCGTCAATTGTCACCGTGCCGTCAATATCGCACATAAAGATTGAGTTGTAGCGATATGCAAGCGCCGCCATTGTGCCGTTTTTAATGCCGTTTAACAAAAGGAGTGCGGACGGAACAAGCATGACTATATTGGTAATCAAGTTATCACGAAGTTTTTCGTTATACCCCGTAACCCCCGAAATAATTCCGAACAGAAAAACCGCTGTGAAGAATCCGCCTATAATCATTTGTATGTGTTTTTTTAATGTAAGCCTTGCAATTGCCACTTTTGAAATATAGGTTCCGCCGCCGGAGAATAATTTTGTATTCGTCTTCATTTTCACTGCCTCCGAGATATCATCATTCCAACACCGATTATTGCAAGCAATATTCCTGCCACGATGCCGAAAATCGAGCCGCCTCGCACGCCTTTTTTGTTCTCCTCGGCAAATTCCTCCGCCGTCATAAGTCCCTTAAAGGTTGTAACAGAATCTACATCTTCGCTCTTTATCAGGGTATCGCCTTTTTGTACGCCGATAATCGTATATTCGAGCGGATCGTCGGGCGAAACAATACCGTAGGATATTTTTTGAGCTCCATATCCCGTCGTTGAGTACGTACCTGTTGATTTTTTCGGCAGCCAATTTTCTTTTGAAACGCAGTAGCTGCTTTCTCTTCCGCCCGAAAGCACCTTCCAGCCCGCATTGAGGCTCTTCTCGTCATATTGCTTAAATTCCGTGTTTCTTATAAGCGGATTGAGAAGTTTGCTCTCCACCTTAAACTCACCGAGTAATGTAGGTGCGGCAAGCATGGTTGTTGTAAGTATCTCGGCATTGATTCCGAAATTCGCCTTTTCGCTGTAGTCGGTATTCTCAGGCTTCCAGTCCCACACTTTTTCATCATCGCTGTTGGTATCCTGTTTATAAGTCCAAACGGTTCTTTTCGCCGTTACTCCGGGAAGCTTAACGCCCGTTATGGGGTCTTGAAGCTGTTCTGCCGGTTTAAGAGTTCCCGAGACAACCACAAGCTTTCCCTCATTTTCGGGAATAACCCTGCCGTCCTTAATCGTTGCCGCAGCTCTGATTTTCTCGTAGGACTGCGGTGCTGACACAAGAGCTTTTATGGTAAGCGAAACAAATAATATGCCCCCTATAATCAGTATAACGCCGATTATTTTTTTCATAGTCATTCCTCCGTTCTGTAGCTATTCAAGCTTTTTTGACTGATTTTGATACTCGTCCTGTATAAATTTCGCATCTTTATCGGCAAGAGCGTTTACAACCGTTCCGAACGCTTCAAACTGCTCTTTTGAGCAGTGTGCCGCAACGGGCTTGCAGGCATATCCGCGCGCCAGGCGGCTTAAATTTTCGTTCTTTGCGATTCCGAGCATAACCTCATAAAGCTCATCCGTATTGAAATATGTTGCTTTTTCCTTCCATGCGGCATAATTTTTTTCAGATTTGTTGGTAAAGCTTGTTACAGCCGCCCAGGCGGGAACCTTGTCGCTGCCCGGAGTGGTTTTTAAGTAGTCTATCGTAGCTCTGTACGCCGCCTCGCTTGTGTTTTCGTGTGACGGATAATCATACCACAGCCAAACAAGTCCTTTTACGCCGCTTGAATGAAGGTCTGCGTCAGCCTCGTTTTTCAGCATTTCAGAGATAGGCGCAACCACCCTGTCATCACCGAGGAGACCGGCATACTCATAAGCTGCCTTCCGAACCTCTTTATCCGAATCCTTCATCAGCTCAATCTCTGTATCAACCGCTCCGTTAAGAGTCTTGTTCCATGTGCTTCCGAGAGCAACCGCCGCCTGCCTTCTTACAACTGCGTTTTCATTCTTTGCCGCATCAAGCAGGAATTTGCCGATTTCTGCATCCTTGCCGCCTTCATTTCCAAGAGCTTTTACCGCACATTTAATAACATAAGGCTCTTTTTCGGTTTTCAGAATCTCCTTTGCCGACGCTTTATGCGAATCACTTGCCCCGAAAAATGTGGCGATGTTTGAAAAAGCATAGCCTCTTACCTGCGGTGCGTCACTTTTTAAAAGAGGCTCAACAAATTCCTTTGCCGCCGGCAGCTTTGCTTTATTCTCTTTAAGCTTTTTTATTGCTTTGTCTGTTATATTTTCATCAAGCTCAAGTTTATTGTTGATTGTTGCATATGAATATGTGGAAGCAAGGTCTATAAATTCATCCAAGGTTATATTCTGCTCATCTTTAATAAACTCTTTTATCAGATCGTCCTCTGTCATATTTGCGTAGTCAATCTTTTTGGTTTCCTGCTTTGTTTCGGTTTCTTTTCCGGTATTTTCACCGCCGCACGCAGCGAGCGAAAATACCATTCCTACCGCTAAAATAAACGCTAATATTTTTTTCATAATATAAAGTTCCTCCCATTATTTTATTGTTTATCATTATCATCAAATATGTCACCGCATTCCGGACAGAATTTCGGCGGATTTTTGGGATCTTCAGGCTCCCAGCCGCATTTATCGCATTTATAGGTCGGTGCGCCCGCAGGCTTCGGATTCCCGCAGTTTTGGCAGAACCTACCCTTGTTGACCGTTCCGCACGAACACGTCCAGCCGTCGGGCGATGCCTGCGGTTTTCCGCAATTCATACAGAATTTCCCGGTATTGCCCGTCTGACCGCATTCACAGCTCCAGCTTGCCGCTTGAGGCTGCTGTGCCTGCTGCTGAGACTGCTGTTGCTGCTGACCCATCGCAAAAAGATTGCCCGCATTCATACCGCCTGCGTTCTGCGCCATATTCATTCCGAAAAAGCCGCCCATTGCACCCATTCCGCCTTCGTTTGCCGCTGCCGTTCTCATAGCGTCTGTCTGCCCGCCGACAATGCGCGCCGCCGCAATATTCGGATTGGTTGTCATAACGTTTTCCTCCCACTCGGTAATCTTCTTTCTCTGGTCCTCGGGGATGGATACACCGTTAATGCTTACGGCGAAAAGCTCGATTCCGCGTTTTTCCTTCCACTCGGCTTTAAGTTCCTCGGCAAGCGCCTTCGTAACCTCTTTTGTATGCGCCGGTATTTCGGAATACATTATTTTCATTGCCGAAATCTGCGCAAATGCCGGTCTCAGAGCGTCCAGAAGCTCGCTCTTTAACATTTCGTCAATTTCCGAACGGCTGTATACATATTCGACATTACCGCTTACGTTCGTATAAAACATAACGGGATCGGCTATTTTATAGGAATACACACCGTTACACCTTAAATCCACCGACAGCTTATAGTTCATAGACTCATCTATCGTTACCCTAAAGGGTACGGGTGAGGACGTGCCGAATTTATTGCCGGTAATTTCCTTTGTGTTGAAATAATAAACCCTCTGATCCTTGCCCGGTTCGCCGCCGAAAGTAAAACGCTTGCCTACCTGCGCAAAGCTTTGCTTAATGCTTTCGCCTAAGCTGCCGCAGAAAATGCTCGGCTCTGTGGAATTATCGTAGACAAATTCTCCGGCTTCTGCGCAGAATTCAACAATCTTTCCGGATTCCACAATAATCATGCTCTGACCCTCGTTTATCGAAATGATTGAACCGTTTGAAATAATATTGTCGTCTCCCTTTTTGTTGGAGCTTCTTTTTCCCACTCGTTTTTCGCCTTTTGCCACAAGTGTGTCGGCATCCAAACTTTCGCAGTAGAAAAATTCTCTCCATTGATCAGCTAAAACGCCGCCAAGAGCGCCTGCGCCCGCTTTTAAAAGTCCCATAATTATATTCTCCTCTCAAATTTTTTATTCTTTATATTCTGTTATATCCCATATATCGGGTGTAGATATAAGCCTGCCGTTTTCTCCCTCTCCGAGATATGCGACCGCCCAATAGGGATAGTCATCGATTTCATCGAACGGAAGAGTGTTTGCATATTCTGTGCGATGCTCACTGTCAACATACACCATGCCCGGTCCGTCAAGCATAAAAGGCTTTTCTCCGGGAGACCGGCACCCGAAAAGACCGGCAATAACCGTAAATATCGCAATTGCTTACATCAGCCTCACCTTAATCACCCTTTCGGCAATTCTATCCTCATATCGTAGCAAAGAATTCTCGAAATCAGCGCTGCAGCTTCGCTCCGCTTTACCTGTGAATCCGGATAATATGTCATATATTCATCGCTTCCCACGGCAATCCCCTTATTGTAAAGGTCTAAAATTTCATATGCGAAGGGCGTTGTGTCATAAACGTCCGGAATATCGGTTATCGGAACATCGTTTATAAAATACGGATTGACGTCGCACCGTGAAAACAGATATGCCATCTGTGCACGCGTTGCGTTTTCCTCCCAATCGAAGATAATATAATCTTCAAGTATTGCATTGTCATAGCAATAATCCACATAAACATCATACCAGTTTTCACCGGTCATTTGGAATTCAACTTCCTCTCTTTCGTATCGGCTTTTATTGTGAATTACCGCGGCAATTTTGGCTGCCTCCGCGCAGGTAAGCCCTGCATTCGGGTCAAATTCCCTTTTGTTTTTCCCGTTTATGATGCCGAAGCTGTACGCCGTCTGCACATAAGAATAGTACCATGCGTCCGGCGATATGTCCGCAAACGGCAGAGAGGTATCCTCCAAATATTTGCTTCCTTTAAAACCGCAGTCCTCGCAGTATATCATGTTTTCACCGAAAATATCCTTTTCCGTCATACTCTCAACAAGCGCAGTATGCATAAGTGAAAAACTAAAATTCCCGTCACCCTTTGCGTCGGATATTTTTTCGTACATCACATGCTCATCTGCCGTGCACGGGATATAAAACTGTATAAATCCGGTTCCGATAAACACATCAAAATCAAACGTTATTTCCTCTGAATTCAATGTAACCTCATTAAGATTTGCGCAGTTGGCAAAAGCGCGCTCACCGATATTTTTCACACTTGACGGAATATATGCACTTTCGGCATTGCAACCTTCAAATGCATTTGTGTTTATCAATTCAATTCCTTCGGCAACGGATATGGCTTCAAGTCCTAAGTCAAAACAAGCCATAACACCGATTTCATTGATTATTGTTCCGTCTATTTCTGCCGGGAAAAAGGCAAATTCATCACCGTAATAAGCGGTAATTACTCCATCCTTTGTGTATTCATACATACCGTCTGTCGATTTGAATGTTTCCCATTCCGCACTGACAACAGTGCTGCTTAAGATCAGCAGTGCTGCAAGCAATAACGATAGTTTTTTCACGTTTTGCACCTCCCGTTACTTTATTTTGGCTTCCGCATCGTCCGCACGTCTTGTGTAAACCGCCATGCCGCCGGTCGCTGCGTCATTTATAGCATTTATGCCTTCCTTCAGTTTTTCTTTGTCCGCCTCCGTTACGGCTTCCTCACCTTTTGTTGCAGCCTTAAAAGCCGTTCCGAATGCCGCCGCCATTCCAATCGCTGCCGCATCCTCTCTTTTTTCTGCCTTACTTCTGCCAAAGCCGAACAAGCCTCTTTCATCATCGTGAACGCCGAAAATATAATCAAACTTGCATTTTGCATTGTGTGCATACTGCAAATCCGAACGATCTTTTTTGCTGAAACAAACTTTAATCTCATGCTTAATATACGGATGAGGACGAAGACCTTTTTTGTTGTCTGTATTAACCTTGCTCATATTTCCGCCCAAAAGCTTGATTTTTAATCCGCATTCCTTAAATTCAGGATTTTTTCCCGGCTCGGTTGCTGGTGTTTCATCTATGTATTCCTCATAGCTTGCCACCTGATCGTAGCGGAAAAGCTCGTTCATTTTGCCTCTGCCCGTGTTGCTTCTGTGTTTAATCCGAAACATTCCCAAATCATCGCAAAATTCAATGCCCATTTCCTTGAGCGACGAAGGGTATGTGTCTTTCTTTCCTTCTTTGGAATAGACCTCCTCAAAAAGTCTGTTCTGCCTTTTCATATATTCTATATGCCCCTTGACTTCGTCCAATGTCAGCTCGCTCAGCCTAATGTACTTTGAACATAGATTTCCGCAATCGTCACATAAAAATTCCTTGTTCCTGATTTTCGAACGATGCATCATGCCACATTCCTTGCCGCATAATGCACAAATTTTTTTACCGAAAATGTTCTTAAAAAAATCACCTATTCCCATAATTCTTTCCTCCTTAAAATTTGTTTTTAAAAACTTCCGCCCCTTCCACCGTGACTTCTGCCGGAAGACGATGTATGGCTGCCGGAATCCGATTTCGGTTTTTCCGTTTTTGTCACGGTGCTGTAAAGGAATATATCCCTTGAAAAGTCAAGATTCATACTGTTCGGCTTCATATAGTTGCCGGCATAGTCCTCTTTGACCGCCGTTTTCATTGCGCAGAGCTTTTTGTGCATCATAAAATATGCAAGAATAAGGGGAAGAAGAAGCGCCCCGGCAACCACACACAGGATATACTTCATGCTGTGCTGCCTCTTGTTGAACGGCTTACCCTCTGCTGCCATCTCCAAAAGCTCTTCCGTATACTCGGCATAGGATTTGACTGCCGCATAATAGTTATCTTCCTTCAGAAACGGCACAACTTTTTTTTCAAGATAGGCAAGACCGTTTTCGTTGAATATCGTTTCACCGCTGCCGCAGACGGAAAAATGATATTTTCTTTCGTAGTCTGCTATGTAAAAAAGTATTCCGTCATAATTTTCACCGTAACCGTAGCCATTATAATCGTAAATGTCGTCTGCCGACGCTTGTGCATCAACGGCAGAGAGGCTTTTTTCCGAAAAAAACGCAACGTCAAAGCTGTATTTTTCACGGATACTGTTAAACTGCGCCGTAAGCTCCTCATTCTGTTCTTCGGTAAGGTATCCCGCCAAATCCGTAATCGGCGGCCGTTCAAATTCCGCATAGACGGGAAGCACTGACAAAAGACAAAAGACAGCTGTAATAAGTATAACAATTTTTTTCATCGCACTCACCCCCTAACGCAGCAGAAAATATGCTATAACTGCAGATGCTATATAAGCAAAGCCGGCAATTTTCGCAAAGTATCTCCATTTTTTTCCGTTATCAATAGGATATTCACCGACAACCTTACCGGTCTGTCCGTTGACAGCAAACTTATATGTATTGTTCATATATTTAATATTGAGCATCCAAACCGGGAGAAGGGAATACCTTATTTTACCGTCTGAAAAGCTGATTTTTGTACTTTCGGGAATCACCGCAGCGTAACCGCTCGTTGTCTCCTTAAATACCGAAACCGTTGAGTTTTTTACACGTTCGTTCGCTCGCTCTATGCTTTCCTCTGCCGAAACATCATATTTATCCGCCATATACCCCGAAAGATATGCACCGTTAAACTCCACTGCATCATCATAACAAAAAGGTTCTACCGCCTCCATATATGCGTCATCCGCCTTTTTTGAGCCGTCAACAGGAATGTTGGCAAAACCCACACTGCCGCTTCTGAAAAGTCTGTAATAATCTGTTTTTGTATAATTATAATTAGAATCACTCCAGCTTGTGGTTCTTTGTGCACCGTAAGTTATTGCAGCACTGCAGTCGCAGTCAAACATCCAAAACGGGACATAAACACCCGCCATTTCTTCTATTTTCTTTTTAACCTTAAATTCATCCGGTAAAAACGGCGCATTTTTGAAATCTGCCTCAAATGCCTCCATTGCCGCTTTTTTATCTGTCTTAAACGGAATAATATAATCAGGTCGGAGGGTACCCTCAAACTGTCCCTTGATTACCGCCGCATCACCGCAGTAAGGGCAGATGGTCGACCCCATTGTATCGTCACCGGTTATCTCCGCGCCGCAGGAGGGACAGGTATAGCTTGCAAGTTCAATTTCTCCGTCTGTTTCATAGTTTCTCGGTTCGTAATGCTCCCAGTCATATTTTGACTCTCCCTGCATTTGCGATCCGACATCCTCAATTTGCCGCATAGCGTCAAGCTCAAAATCATTTCCGCAGGAATCGCAGTGAAGCGACTCGTTTTGAAAAATCAGCGAAGCACCGCAGCAAGGACACTTATAGCTTTGTACTGTTTCCATCGTTTCACTCCCTCTTTGCCCGGCTGCTCCCGCCGCCAAAAACAGGACGGCGGGAGCATTCGGATATTTTACTTATGCCGGCTCTTTATTTTTTACCGCACCAATTATGTACAGAACCGGAATAATCAGACCGGTAGCGTAGTTAATAATGTTAAAATCACTGCCAAGCACGTTTGAAATAACGTTTCCCGCTACGCTTAAAATTGCCACAATTACGCCAATAACTATGCAGCTTTGAGCCTTTTCGGGTTTATCGCAGTTTTTTACACCCATAATTCCGGCAATCAGCTGAAATACTGCACTTGCCAGAATCAGCGCACTTGCAAGCATAAGCCCGCCGGCACTCGTTTCAAGAACCGCCGCCAAAGCTCCCCGACGTACATCCCACACTGTTTTTGCACTTTTCACACCAAAGTTACTCAGTTTTTCTCCAAAATCAGTGCACTGCTGATACAGATCCACCGCTGTTTTCTTGTATTC
>ERZ780226.3267-NODE-3267-length-10137-cov-3.089070_pt1 | contig 10137 bp, 10 predicted proteins | sample MGYA00511165_ERZ780226 | MGnify/ENA primary metagenome ERZ780226 (study PRJEB29588, sample SAMEA2152373) | human gut metagenome | biome: human gut; feature: human-associated habitat; material: faeces | place: Denmark | collected 2008/2010 ...
TGCTGGAGGGTGTGGCCTTTGCCTTCCGGGACATGGTGGAATCCGCCCGGACCCTGGGGATCACCGTGGAGCATGCCACCCTCTGCGGAGGCGGTGCGAAATCAGCACTCTGGAAAACGATCTTAGCCAATGTGGTGCAGGTGCGGCTGGAGCTTTTGGAGGAGGAACAGGGGCCAGGTCTGGGCGGCGCGATGCTGTCGGCCTATGGCAGAGGTGCCTATGAAAGCCTGGAGGAAGCTGCGGCGAAATACGTCCGGAAAAAGGGCAGTATCCAGCCGAATCCGGAGCTGATGGCGCGATATGAGGAAAAGTATCAGAGCTTCCGCAGAATCTACCCGGCCCTGCGGGATGTGTTCGGAAGCCTGTAAGAGAGGAGAAGCGAAATGGTCTATTATGTAAACGTCAACGCACTTAAGGACGGGGACGGCTCCAAAGCGCGGCCCTTCCGGCGGATCGGTGACGCGGCGAAAATCGCACGCTCCGGAGATCAGGTGCTGGTAGCACCGGGTGTCTATCGGGAGGCCGTCCATCCCCAGAATGCCGGAACGGAAGATGCTCCCATCGAGTATATCTCCCAGGAGCCTTTGGGTGCAGTCATTACCGGTGCAGAACCTGTTACCTGCTGGACGCATTACCGGAATCAGGTTTGGACAGCCCGGGTGCAAAACGACGTGTTCGGAGCTTACAATCCCTACACCACCCTGGTGGCCGGAGACTGGTATTTCGGGGACTTCGTCTATCATACGGGCGCGGTCTATCTCAGCGACAAAATGCTCTATGAAGCGCTCTCCCTGGAGGAGTGCCTGAAGGGAGACATTTGCCCGACCTCCTGGGAGCCGGAGGCGTCCAGACGGAAATGGTACGCGGAGCAGGATGAGAATACCACGGTGTTCTACTGCAATTTCGGCGGCGCGGATCCCAGGGCAGAGAAGGTGGAGATCAACGTCCGCCGGAACTGCTTTATGCCGACCCGGAACGGCGTGGACTACATCACCCTTCGGGGCTTTCGGGTGGAAAAAGCTGCGACCACATGGGCACCTCCTGCGGCCTATCAGGACGGCATGGTGGGTCCCCACTGGTCCAAGGGCTGGATCATCGAGGACTGCGAAATTTCCAATAGCCGATGCGCGGGTATTTCTCTGGGCAAATATTATGATCCGGGAAATGACCACTATTTTACCCGAAAACATGTAAAAAGCCCCACCCAGATGGAGCGGGACGCGGTATGCAGAGGCCAGTATCACGGCTGGCTGAAGGAGAACGTGGGCAGCCATATCATTCGCCGCTGCCACATCCATGACTGCGGCCAGGCTGGAATTGTAGGCAGAATGGGCTGTGTATTCAGCGTGATCGAGGACAACGAGATCCACCACATTGACTATTCCCGGCAGTTCAACGGTGCGGAAATTGCTGGAATCAAGCTGCACGCCGCCATTGACGTGGTGTTCCGCAGAAACCATATCCACCACAACAGCATGGGCATCTGGTGCGACTGGCAGGCCCAGGGCACCCGGATCACCCAGAATTTCCTCCACGACAACCATGCCCCGGAGGACGCGGGCCCCGAGGCATCCGATACCATGTGCGAGGATCTGTTTGTGGAGGTGGGCCACGGCCCGACCCTGATCGACAACAATATCTGCCTGTCCAAGGCGTCTCTGCGGCTGGCTACCCAGGGGGTGGCGTGCGTCCACAATCTGTTTGCCGGGGCGTTTACCTCCGTGGGCGGCGGAACGGATAATGTGGTGCATGGGGTCAATCAGCCCCGGTATACCCCCTATCATTTTCCCCATCGGACAGAGGTCGCCGGGTTTATGACGATCCTCCATGGGGATGACCGGTTCTACAACAATATTTTTGTCCAGCATTGGCCGGTCACGGAGTCGGAGGTACATCAGGACATGGGCTTCTTCATGAAGGCCAATCAGGTGGTGGGCACGGCGGAGTTTGACGGCTATCCCACCTATGAGGAGTGGATCAAGCCCTTCAAGGTGGGGGAGCACGCCTCCATGTTTGAGCTGGAGGATCATTTCTTTGACCGCCTGCCTGTGTGGGCCGCTGGAAACGTTTATTTGGACGGCGCGAAGGCATGGGAGAAGGAGGCGGACAAGCTAGTGGTGCCGGACAGCAACGTGACCCTTGCGCTGGAGGAACGGGACGGCAAATACACGCTAAAAACCAACGTCTATGACTTCCTGAAGGACTACCGCTGCGGCGTCATCAGCTCCGATAACCTGGGACTGGCCTTTGAGCCGGAGCAGCGGTTTGAAAATCCGGATGGCACTGACATTATCTTTGACGCGGACTATTTCGGCGGACACCGAGGGCCGGAAACCATGCCCGGGCCCTTTGCCGCTGCGGTAGACGGGATCCAATTATAAGGGAATTCATATTATGTCAATATTAGTTTGACGGCGATGTGCTTGCTCAATATAATGGACGGTATGTAGGAGAAGATGTCGTGAAAAATGGGAAGGTGATGCAGTTGCATGATAAGCGGATTGAGCCGTTAAGAGCCTTGACGGAAATAGAACGGATTCGGAAGCAGCTTTATGAGCTGACACCGTCGATCGTGATGGGGCCGCCCAGAACAGCTGCGGATATTCAGGAATTTCTGGAGTGCTGTGCGCGGCATCGCATTTCCGTTCCAGCGGATCCCGCCGCATGCATCCAGCAGACCGGGGTGTTTGGGGGTATTGCTACCGAACGTCTTGTGAATATCGACAGCCAGCATACGATTTCTGCGCTGCAGCATGCCCGATACATGGGGACCTGCATGCATACCCACGAGTGCTTTGAGATCATATGCGTCTGCTACGGTACTGCTGTGCACAGGATCGGCGATACAGAGATGGAATTGCAGGCGGGAGATTTTTGCATTATGGCACCGGAGGTCAGACACGACGTGTCTATTTTCAGCGACGCTTTGGTCATAAACCTGCAAATTCGGAAAAAAGACTTTGACCAGACTTTTTTTAAGCTGCTTTTAGACGACGATGTTCTGGCAAGGTTCCTCCGGGAGGTGCTCTATGGGCGGTCAGCCCACCCCTATCTGCTGTTTCGGACCGTCGGTTCCGATGACCTGGTCTCGCTAGTGCTGGACATTTTTGAGGAAACCAACCAGCCGTTGGATTATACCAATGCCTATCGGTTCGTCTGCGTATCCAAACTGTTTTTAGAGCTGCTGAGAAGATATCGCCACACCATATGTGTTGGGGAGCTTCCGGGCGGTATGAATGTGCAGATCGTTTCGATTTTACAGTACATGCAGGATCACTACAAAAACGCAACCCGGAAAACCGTAGCGGAGGCGTTTCATTACAACGAAAGCTACTTTAGCCGGATGTTTTGTACTGCAACGGGGCAGAGCTTTAAGAAAGTCATGACGGAGATCCGCATGCTGAAAGCAAAGCAGCTTCTTAGCAATACAAGTATGTCCATCAGCTCCGTAGCGCACGAGATCGGGTTCCACAGCGAAAGCAATTTCTACCGGCAGTATCGCAGGCGCTTTGGAACTACGCCGAGGGCGCAGCGGTAAGCCACTGTATACAAATTAGTATGATAAGACGAGCAGTTATCGTAAAAATTACGGTGACTGCTCATTTTTTTCACAGCAATCAGGTAACAAAAATACATACATTGCGGAGATCATGCAACATAAAACAATTACCGCCGGACTGGAAATCCGTATAATAAAAGCATCAATTTCCGTCTCTCCGGACAAGGGCTTCCAGCTCAATGGAGTGACGATGAAGCTGAAGGGCGGCTGTGTCCACAGCGAAAATGGCATCCTGGGGGCGCGCTCCTTTGCCCACGGGGAGGAGTGGAAGGTCAGAAAGCTGCTGGAAAATGGTTTTAACGCCGTGCGCTGTGCCCATAATCCCCCGGCAAAGTCGTTCTTGGATGCCTGTGATCGGCTGGGGCTGCTGGTGATCGACGAGGCCTTTGACGTCTGGCAGGATTCCAAGAATAAGACCGACTATGGGCGCTATTTCATGGAATGGTGGCAGCGGGATTTGGGCGGCATGGTACGCCGGGATCGGAATCATCCCTCCATCATCATGTGGTCCACCGGCAACAAGGTCAAAGAGCTGCTGGGTACCGGCGACAGCTTCCGGCGTTCGGCGGAGCTAGCCCGATTTGTGCGAGAGATGGACAACTCACGGCCCATTACCAACGCGTTGCAGGAGGTCTATCTGGGCCCCACGGCGGAAAAGGTTCCGGCCTTTGAACTGCTGGTGCCCGATGATATCTGGCAGAAGCATTCTGAGGCCTTTTCCACGGAGCTGGATGTTGTGGGCTACAATTACGCCCGCTATCACTATGCGGCGGATGGAAAGGTGTTCCCAGAGCGGGTAATCTGCGGGGAGGAGAGCCATCCCCTCAAGGCCTATGAAAACTGGCGGGATGTGGAGACCTATCCCTATGTGATCGGCGACTTTGCATGGACAGCACTGGATTACTTTGGAGAGGCCGGCTGCGGATTTGCATCCTATCAGGAGACCGTGGAGGGCATGGAGGGGATGATGCAGATGTTCGGCGCGGCATGGCCCTATCATCTGGCTACCACCGGCGATTTGGATCTTTGCGGACACAAGCGCCCCCAGAGCTACTATCGGGACTGCGTGTGGCACCGCACGGAGATTCACTATATCGGGGTCTACGACCCGGAATATTACGGGAAAACGCCGGATATGAGTTGCTGGGGTTGGCATCCAGTTTCGGACTGCTGGACCTGGAATGGCTTTGAGGGGAAGAAGACCATGGTGGATGTCTACAGCACCGCCGATCAGGTTGCGCTGTATGTAAATGACACGCTGATCGAAACCCAATCGGTCAATCAGGAGGATATGGCGTATCTGTTCCGGTTCCCATCCGTGACCTATCAGCCAGGAGAGGTGACTGCCGTTGCCTATTTGGCTGGCAAAGAGGTCGGAAGGAAGACCCTTTATACGGAGAAAGCCCCTGCCCGACTGGAGCTTACCTGTGATCGGGCGGCGCTTCCGAACGTGTATGGCGAAATCGCCTATGTGGATGTGACGATTCTGGACGAGAATGGCGCCAGAGTGCAGACCCGGGACCGGGAGATCACGATTTCGGTAGAGGGCCCTGCAAAGCTGCTTGCGGTTGGTTCGGCGAATCCCAGAAGCAACGAATCTTATGTGGAGAATCACCGGAGAAGCTATCAGGGCCGACTCCAGGCGGTCATCTGTGCCACCGGGGAGGGCGGTGGTACGATCCGGGTCTTGACTGCCGCTGGCAACCTGCGGACAGGAATCGTCATTCCGTGCCAGTGAGCGTAGAAGAAGAACGTGCGTCCTGTGGTTCTGCGCTGGATGATGTCCTCTGCGCAGTTTCTTCAATGTCAATGCCCAACAGGTAATTCCGTTTCGCGTCATTAGACAAAAACGCCCAGACCATCCATGTAGGATTGCCTGGGCATTTTATGTCCCGATTGGGCGAAGCTTGCACAGCTGGATTTCGATAGAATCGATACGATTAAGCTTGATTTATTAGTCTTACTATGCAGCTATGTGTCATTGCAGATCCAAAAGCTGAAGCATCGAAGCTGTGTTTTCTTTTACATCACAGGAGAATCTGAAATGCAAGGTGATTGTATATATGTGTGTTCCATTCGCACGGGGGGCGTCTATCATAGCGTTTTTCAAAACGCGCAGCCAGTCGGTCTCGACTGATTCCAGGGGATTGGGGGCCGCCCCAACAAGTCAAAAATTAGGATTTCCGAAGGAGGGAAATCCTGATTTTTGGCAGATGTACGGACAGCTGCCCTGCTTGCCACTATACAAAACCATTAAGACATCGGCTGCAAACAACAAGAGCAATGAAGCCAGTGATGCAGTGCCTAGACGCTCATTGTCATGGATGATGAATGCACCGCCCACTGATTCTTAAAATCGGTGGGCGGTGCTCAAATAATTTACAATCATTCAGAAATGCGGATTATTGTTCTGAATATCAGATATTTCTGCTGAAAAGTCCGATTAAACCATAACAGAAAGTATGTACCGAACTTCAATCTCATGGCCCGCAGATGTGCGGGTAGCACGAGTGAATTTCATGTTTCGTACGGCACACATCTTCTTGACCATCTGACCGCCGACGCTGCCTGCCTCACGGGAGGTCAGGTTGCCGTTGTAGCCTTCCTTCAGGTTGACGCCCACCTCCCTTGGTGTTCCGTCTCCATCTTAAAGCCTTATTTCTGCCATATAATAGGCGAATTACGCCCATTTATAGGAATTGCTTACTGTTTATGATGGATAAAATGGGCATTTTAAGATGGTTACATCAAGGTGTTTGTAACACGTGTTACAAACTTCCGACGGCAATTGGCAGTGCTCGCTCGGCATTTTCCGCGTTCAGCTCCCCGATAAAGCGATAGAAAATCCGAATACTCTGCCGATACGGCTGGTTTCGGTGGGTGGCTCTCACTGCGCCGCCCTCCAGAATTTTGGGACCAACTTCGATGCGGTCAACAAACGTAACCAGCTTTTCTCGATCCAGTGTGGTCATATCCGTATAGCGCCGGATATGCTCCGCAAACTGATCGTATTGGCGCTGGATATCCGCTGCGATTTCCACCGGGTTCAATTCTTCCATCTGCTGGGAGAGCTGATCCGATTCGGCCTCCAAATCGGCAACCATCTTCTCCAGACGATTATCCGCCAATCTTCCCTCTGCGTTGTCCAAATACAGCTTGGAGATCATCTTGTCGATTACCACAAGACGCGCTTTCGCTTTTTCCCGCTGCACCTTTTTTAGGGCAAGATTATCTTCGGAAATCTCCCGGTCGATTGCTTCCTTGGCCATCGCCTGAATCTGATCGTCACTCAGACTAATCACATAGCTCAGCTCCTGACGAACGACTTCCACCAGATCAGCATACCGAATCCGGACACCATCGCAGGGATTTGCAATTTCCTTCCGCTGGTGGGTACAGGATAAGAACCAGTATTTCTCGCGCTCGCCCTTGTAGACGGTTCCGCAGGAACAGAGGGAATACCCGCACTTGCTGCACACGGCAATCCCGGAAAAGATGCTTTTCCGAACATGGTCGTAGGCTTTGTAGCAGCTGGTGCCACGGCCCAGATTTTCCTGCGCCAGCTCAAAAATCTCCGTCGTCACCAGCGCTTCATGGGTGTTTTCGGTGACAGCCCAATCCTCTTTGGGGATTGCGACCTTTTTCTTGGACTTCACGCTGACCTTACGACTTCGCCCCAGCACGGTATGCCCTAAATAGACGCGGTTCTTCAAAATGCGTTTTACTGTGGTATAGTTCCAGATGTCAGACATTCGGGATGCGCCGACCTCTGAAAAATCGTCTCGGTAGAGCACTCTGTATTTCAGAGGCGGAATGATTCCGTCCTGATTGAGATCCAGCGCAATCCTGCGGGAGGAATCTCCATTTGCGGCTTGACGGAAAATCCGCTTTACCACAGGGGCGGTTACTTCGTCCGGAACCAGATGGTTTTTATTGCCCTTTTCCTTTTTGTATCCATAGGGCGGACAAGCGCAATACTGTCCCTGCTCCCGCTTGGTACGGAGAACGTCTTTTACCTTCCGGGAGCCGTCCCGAAGATATACCTCGTTCATTGCAAACTGGAAGGGTGCCATGATGTTCTCGTGTTCCGTATCAAAGTTATCGGCAATGGCAATATAGCGGATGCCATGCTCTGGATAATACTGCTCGGCGTAGTAGCTGGCCTCGACCATGTCACGGCCCAAGCGGGAAAGGTCCTTGGTGATTACAATATCGGCCCTTCCTTTTTCCAGCTCCCGCATCATTTCCTGAAAACCGGGACGTTCAAAGTTGCCGCCTGACCAGCCATCGTCCACAAAGGTGCGAACCAAATTCAGCCCATGCTGCGTACAATAGTTGGTAATCATCAGGCGTTGGTTTTTAATACTTGCCGACTCTCCGGACTGCGCTTCTTCTCGAGACAGCCGAAGGTAGGCAAATGTCTTTTTATCTCTGTCAGCTCTCATGTTGCCTCCTTCTACAGAGCCGACCCATTCACTGTATTATATCGAGATGGAGACTGCTTCGTCAAGGGTATAATTTGGTGATTGTGCTTGGTCAGGGACTCCAAAATCACGTCCTCCAAGGGCTGATTCCCGCGAAATACCCGATGAACCTCATAGGTCGAATGCCCAATCTGAATTGTATTTTCCATAAAGACACCTCCACAACTAGTTTGACCGGTATTGCCGGATTTATCCTGTCTTCCCAATGGAGCACGTTACGGCAGCTGCACGGACTCTGGGGGGCAGCATCCGTATCTATTATAAAAGCTGCGATCCACGGCCCAAAGCTGCTCCGGGCTGATGGAATCGACTCTGCGGCGGAGACAGCGCTTCGGAATCCGGATGCACCGCCCAAGGTCAGGTCGAAAACCCTGCCCAAGTACGATCCCCTTGGAACGGTTGCAGACCGGATTGACCAGAATGACATCGGCGGTCTCGCAGGGAATGCTTCCGTCATCGTTCTTCATAATCAGCACATAGCCGGGTGTGCCGGAGGGATAGAAAACCGTCGGTGCAAAACGGACCTGATAGATGTCTCCGCGATGTAGATTACGCATGCTTCCGAACTCCTTCTCTCTGATATTCTGTGTAGTAATATTCATAGCCGCGCCGGACACGGCACACATCACAGGGCTCTTTGAGCCACTGATACTGGGGCGTTGCTCTGACCCTGCGGCCAAAAATGCAGCGGCAGCGAGGGCAAAGCGTAATTGCAGCAGGTTCACAGTTCATGGGCGATTGCCCCCTTCTGCTTGCCGGACGCGCTTGCCTGCGCTCCATCTGGGCCAAATCGCGCAATGGCAATGGCTCGAACAATTCTGCGGAAACAGGGATCGTTGACGTCCCGTCGGCTTGCTAGCTCGTCCAGAGAGATGTTCCCGGAGCCGTCATAGAGCGCCTTGGCAGCCTGAAGAGAAGCATAGGCTTCGCTGGTCAGCGACTGGCGGCACAAGCGGTTGAAAAAGATCTTCTCGTCCTCGAAACAATCCAGAGACAGCTCTGAGAGCTCTTTATCCTTGAGAAGCAGGTACTTTGCCGCTTCATATCTGCGTTTTTCAAACGTCATAGTGGAAACCTCCTGTTCAAATGGCAATGGGATCGGACGGAATGTACAGCGCCTGGGGCGCTTTGGGCTGCACCATTTCCAGCAGCATTCGGTGGCAGCTGCCAACGCAGGCAGAATCTACGGCGTAGGGGCAGCCTGCGCAGGGATGAAAGGGAATGCGCCCCCGCTGACCCAGACAGTCGCCGCTGGGCCGGGTGCAGTTGTCAGCCAGCTTGTCGAAGAATATGCAGCTTCTGCAAGATCGATACTGTTGATAGGAAATCATATGTTTACCTCCTGATCGGTGCGTTGGATGTTTGGATGCGTACACGATAGGCTCGATTGCCCTTTTTGCCGCACAGACCGCAGCGTCTGCTGAGTGCGCCGTTGTCGGCGTCTTCCGTGGCTGCTTTGATAATCTGGAAGGCGGCGGACTCATACAGCAGTCCGGCACAGTTGCGGCAGAGCATCATTGTTTCGGAATTGTCCCGGACAGTGCCAATGCTGATTTTCAGCGCTTTATTGAGCTCCCGCAGGGCCTCCAAATCCAGCGAACCGATATAACCGCGCAAGTAGAGCTTATCCAGCGTGACAAGCTGTTCCGTAAGAATCAGCGAATTGCGCGGGAGCCCAAAGTTCTTGCCAATGTGGACGTGTGTTGGCAGTTCCTTTTTGCTGGCGGTTGTCAGAACTGCGCCGATCACCGTATGACTGTATCGGTTGCCCACATTGTTGGAAAGAATCACAATGGGACGTGCGCCGCGCTGGGCGCTTCCGTAGACAGACTGCGGAACTGCGTGCTCCAGATCCGCATAGTACAGGTCTCCTCGAAGAATGGGTCTAGCTTCCATGTTCATGCCTCCTATGTATATCCCATGACTGAAATTGCTTTCCGAGCCATGGAATGTTGTCAACTTCTATAACGAACAGCCTTTTACTTGTTCTCAACACCCCAAACGCTGTTTTGCGGGAAATCGTCAGGCGACCATTTGCCTCTGGTCTCATAGGAATCGCACCTCCCCGTGGGTCTCACCGGGCTGCCTCGCATT
>ERZ780226.3279-NODE-3279-length-10095-cov-3.213048_pt1 | contig 10095 bp, 1 predicted proteins | sample MGYA00511165_ERZ780226 | MGnify/ENA primary metagenome ERZ780226 (study PRJEB29588, sample SAMEA2152373) | human gut metagenome | biome: human gut; feature: human-associated habitat; material: faeces | place: Denmark | collected 2008/2010 ...
TGGCGCCATGCCCGCCAAAACCGATAATCTTACGGTTTCTGCAAAGATCGTCGAGAAGCCCGAAGCGACCGGTACCTATATTTATGATGGAACTGAGCAGACGTTCGCCATTACTGGCGGCGACTGCGATTACTACACGGTTGAGGGTCAGACCTCCGGAACCAACGCTGGTAGCTATGAAGCAACTGCTTCTTTGAACGACACAACCGAAACCTCTTGGATAGACGGCAGCAGGGACGACGTTCCCCTGACCTGGACAATCGCCCAGAAAGAAATTACCCCCACCATTGCCGGCATTTCTGATCAGCAGTACACCGGCGAACAGATCACGCCGGAAATCACCGTTACAGCGGATGGTGTAACGCTGACAAAGGACGTTGACTATACCGTTTCCTACGGTGACAACATCAACGTCGGCGAGAACAACGGTTCCGTTACGATCACGGCTGTGAGCGACGGCAACTATACCTTTGAGCCCGTCACGAAAGAGTTCAATATCGTCAGACAGGCGGGCAAGATTTCCATCAAGGCCAACAACGCAGAGTACACCGGCGAGGCATATGACGCGGAAAACAATATCGAAGTCACAAAGACCGGCACAGGCGATGTGACCTATACTTATTACCTCGATGCGGAAGCCAACACGCCGACCACGACCGAAGACAAGAGCGGCGCGGCCAGCGAGGGTGCAGCTCCGAAGAACGCCGGTACGTACTATGTGAAAGCGTCGATGGCAGCCAGCGGCAATTACGGCTCTGCCGAGAGTACTGTCGCGTCCTTCACGATCACCAAAAAGGCATTGACTGTCACGGCAGATAATAAGAGCATCACGTTCGGTGATGAAGCTCCGACCTACACGTTCACTGCCAAAGGCTATGTTGGTGATGACAACGACAGCGTCGTAAACGCTAACTTTGCCTGCGATTATACGCAGGGCGACAACGCCGGAACCTACACGATCACAGTCACGGCAGCTGCCGCGAACTATGACATCACCTGCAACCCCGGCACGCTGACGGTCGCGAAGAAGACGCTTATAGCAAATGAACTGACTGCGTCCGAAACCAATCCGACGGCAAAGGAATATGACGGCACTGCCGCTCTGCCCGGCGTGACCTATCAGGTGACGATCAACGGAAATGCTTATACCGTAGACGGCACCGCCGAGTTCGACAATAAGAATGTCGGAACCGGCAAAATAGTGACCTTCACGCCGAACGCGTTCAATAGCACCAACTACGAATTTGAGACAGATCTCACGATGACCTTCAAGGCAGATATCACCGCAAAGGCCCTGACTGTCACCGGCCTGACAGCCATAGACCGTGTGTATGACGGCACAACGAATGTCACACTGACCGGCGGCGAGCTGGCCAACGTGATCTCCGGCGATGATGTCTCTGCCGACATGCCGAAGAGCGGCACGGTCTCAGATCCGGACGCATCTGAGACACCGAAGACCGTTACCTTTGACGCGATTACGCTTGCTGGCGCAGACAAAGAAAACTACACGCTGACCCAGCCGAACGTCACCGTCACCATCTCCAAGGCCACGCCGGAGCTGGGCACGGTGTCCTATACCGGCACGGTCTTCACCAGCACGCAGAAGAGCGCCGTGACGCTGACCAGAACGGATGAAACTGTTCCCGGCACCTTGAAGCTGGATGGCGAGGGAACCTTTGAGACATCCGGTGAAAAGGCATATGCGTACACGTTCACGCCGCACGATACGACAAACTACGAAACCGTAACCGGCTTTGTGACGATCAACGTGCAGAAGGATGAACTCGACTCCATTGCAGTCACAGTAAATCCGACGAAAACTGCGTATACCTACCCTGAAGCATTCGATCCGGACGGCATGGTCGTAAAGGCGACGTATGCCAGCGGCAGAACGGAAATCGTTCCGAATGAAAATCTGAGCTATACGACCGACGCACTTCCCGCCGGAACGACCTCCATCACGATCTCCTACACTTCCGATGGCGTGACGAAGGAAGCAACTGTCACGATCTCTGTTGTCAAGGGCAAGGTCGATCTGTCCGGCTACCACTGGCCGACGGTGACCACCTTCCCCTACGACGGCAATGAGCACAGAATCGAACTGACCGGCAGCAATGAACAGGTCGCGAGCATTTCCTACACCGGCAACAAAGCAACCTATGTCGGAACCAGCACCGCTGAAGCCGCATTCACGCTCAAGGATGAAGCCAACTACGAGATCGATGCGGCCAAAAAGCCGGGAACGGCGACACTGATCATTACTTCCGCGAAGCGTGAGCTGACCTCCACGGCTACTGAGACAGCTCCCGCGACGCTGACAAAGGATGGCCGCACGCTGGATCTTGTAAACCTTGTTACAACGAACGCGGGCGAGAAAAACGGACTGACGTTTGCGTGCACGGCCCTGCATGGCTGCACATTGGATGGCAGCACACTGAAATCCGGCGCGACCTACGACGTGACCCTTGCAATCATAGTCAGCGCAGGTGCCGTCGATGTCAATAACGACGGTGCGCATGAGTATACCGCGGCAGACGACCTGATGATCTATGTCAAGATCGTAAACAAGCAGGACGCCGAGCTGCAAGTGACCGGCCTTTCCGAGAACATGACCATGACATATGGCGAGGAGGCGGAATGGAGCTACAACGTCAAGCCGGAGGCCGCGGGCGGCACGATTTCCTGCAAAGTAGACCCGCAGACCGGCGTTCTGGATAACGGTCTCCACGTGCTGAAAGCAATAGGTGTCGGCACAGCCACGGCTACGATTACCTATGATTCCCCGGAATACCACGCGGAGCAGACCTTCACGATCACGGTTCAGTCCAAGGCTGTCACGGTCAAGGCTGACGACAAGAGCAGAGCGTTCGGTGAAGCAAATCCGGAACTCACATGGCGTGTACAGGACGGCTTCTCGCTGGTCGGTCAGGATACCCTGAACCTGACCATCAGCACGACTGCTGACGCGGCGAGCACACCCGGCAGCTACCCGATCACACTGACCGAAGTTGAGGGCGCGAACCCCAACTACACCGTCACAACGCAGGACGGCACGCTGACGGTCACGCAGAAAACGCTGTCCGGCAGCGACGTTACGATCAACACAATTCCTGACCAGACCTACACCGGGCAGAAAATCCAGCCGGAAGTTACCGTAAACGGCTATTCGACCGCAGATTACGATGTGACCTATGAAAACAACATCCGTGTCGGCACAGCGACGGCAACGGTACGCTTCAAGGGCAATTATACCGGCACCGCATCTAAGACTTTCCAGATCACGCCCATGGCGCTGACCGTCTCCGGCGTGGCTGCCAGCAATAAGGTCTACGACGGTACAACGGCGGCGACCATCACCGCTACGCTTCAGGGCGTGGCAGACGGCGATTCCGTCCAACTCACGCCCCCGGCGGCAGACTTCGATACGAAGGACGCCGGTACGGGCAAGGCTGTTACGATTGCCGCAGGCGGCAGCTTCACCATCTCCGGTGCAGACGCTGGAAACTACACGCTGACGCAGCCCACAGTTTCCGGCCTGACCGCTGACATCACCCCGGCGATGCTGACCGCGCCCGGAAACCAGACGGTCACGATCCGCAACAACGTCACGACGAAGCAGACCGTTTCGCTGCCCGCCGTGAGCGGCGTGGAAGCCGACGGCACGCTGATACCGGTGAGCGTCACTGTCAGCGAAAACAGCGCAGCATGCTTCGCAGTTGCTCCGACGTATGAAGCAGGTGTGATCACCTATCAGCTAGCCGACGGCCTTGATGCCGCGCACGTCAGCGAAACGCAGACCGTCACAGTCACGCTGGGCTTCGGCGGCAACTACAATACCGTCTCCTATCAGCTGACAATCAGCATTACAGACCGCCAGCCGCAGGCAGAGCTGACCTACACCGGCGCAACGGTCATGACCTACGGCGAAACGCTGACGCTCCGCAGCGCGGGCGGCTCCGGCTCCGGCGCAGTCAGCTACACCGTGCGCGAGGATACCGGCAAGGCAGAGATCACCGGTGATCAGTTGAAGGCAACGCAGGCCGGCACGGTCTATGTGATGGTCCACAAAGCCGCCGACGCGGACTACACGGAAGCATCCTCCAGCGAGGTCGCAATCACCATCCGCAAGGCAGTTCCGACCGGCACGCCGGCATACACGAAGATCACGAGCGCAGGCAAAACGCTGGCTGACGCGAAGCTGACGACGGTTGGCGGCACGTTCTCCGTCCCCGGCAGCGTGGCATGGGAACTTTCGGACACGACAACGGTGGTTGCCAACAGAGCCTACACATGGATCTTCACCCCGGGCGATACGACGAACTATGAATCCATCTCCGGCGAGATTGTGCTCTACAACTTTGTAGACACGCCGTATTTCCCCGCCATCATCGGAGATAGCTCGAAGTTCAATTTCCATGATGTCACCCGGTTTGATTACTTCTATGACGCAGTCAAATGGGCCGTCGATCACGACATCACCTCCGGCACGGGCCGCTTTACGTTCAGCCCGAACGCAGCTTGCACCCGCGCGCAGACCGTGACCTTCCTCTGGAGAGCCGCGGGCAGCCCGCGTCCGGTGAGCACGGTGAATCCCTTCACCGATGTCCACTATGGCGATTACTTCTATCAGGCAGTCCTGTGGGCCGTGGAGAACGGCATCACGATGGGTACGAGCGCAACGACGTTCAGCCCGGACGCAACTGTGACCCGCGCGCAGGTCGTGACGTTCCTCTGGAGAGCGAACGGCCAGCCCGCCGCATGGAACAGCGGCTTCACGGATGTGAGCGCTGATGCGTACTACGCAAAGGCAGTCGCATGGGCCGTGCAGAACGGCATCACGACCGGCACCGGCTTCGGTGTCTTCAGCCCGGATGCAGCCTGCACCCGCGCGCAGATCGTGACGTTCCTGTACAGATATCTTGGATAACGGCATCTAATTGAGAAATCGGGATATTGTGCCTCGGCACGATATCCCGATTTTCGCAATCTGACTTATGAGAGAGAGGAAAAAGAATATGAAACAGATTCACAATTCGCTCCTGAAGTTGCTCATATTGGCCTCCCTGCTTGCGCTGTTCATCGGAGTGATTCCCAGCGTTTATGCAGCTGATATCGTTGCTTCCGGCTATTGCGGCGGAGAGGGCGACGGCACGAACTTGACGTGGACGCTGGATTCCGAGGGCGTACTGACAATCAGCGGAACGGGTAAGATGAAGGATTACAGTACAAAAAGCAACCAGGGAGCTCCGTGGCAACCGACACACTTGGACTCAGTATTCTCAAGTATGAAAGAAATCAAAATTTTGGATGGAGTTGAGTCGGTTGGCAATTATGCGTTTTATGATTTGCATTATGCGTTTGGCTTAAAAAGTATTTACATGGCAGATAGCGTTACAGAAATTGGGAACTATGCTTTTTCAGAAATTTATGCGCAAATCACAGTTACGCTTTCAAAGAATATCCAAACAATTGGAAACCACGCGTTCTATTTGTGTTATATGACAGGGGTCTTAGATTTACCAGAAAGCGTTGTGAGCATAGGAGACAGCGCATTTCGCAAGTGCAATTATTTGGAAAAGATAATAATACACGGAGATACTCAGAAGTTTATAGGTGCGCCTTTTGCTGAATGCAAGAAGTTGACGACCGCTGGATCGATTGGAAGTAACTGTAGTATTGAATACGCATGGACAGATAAGATCCCAGATCAAGCCTTTAGCCGCTGCGACAATCTTCTCACTGTCCAGATCGCGGACGGTATTAAAGAAATTGGGATGGGTTCATTTCAAAATTGCACAAATATAAAAAAGATCGTTATTCCGGAAAGTGTACAAACAATTGGTTCAAGCGCTTTTAGAATGTGTAAATCTCTGGAGGATGTGACAATTCCCCAAAGCGTCATAACAGCTAAATCTCCATTTAGCGGCTGTGAAATGCTGAAAACAGCAGGACCAATAGGTGGAAACTACAATTTGAAATTTGGGTGGGAAAAAACAATTCCAAGAGAAGCGTTTGCATATGGGAGTTTTACAGATATTTATATTCCTGATTCAATCGAGCAAATAGAGGCACTTGCATTCGAGCGTTGTTCGTCTTTGTCGCATATTGTGATTGCCGGAGAAAAAACTCGAATATCAGGAGCGATATTTCCTAAGTGCCCCAACCTAATTAGCGCAGGGCCGATTGGCGGGAACTATAACATTGAATATGCTAGTGAAGAACAGGCAAAGAAGATGTTTGCAGGTGCCAATGCGTTGACAACCGTTGTTTTACCAGATTCAATGGAGAAATTACCTTCAGGAATGTTCGGTGGATGCTCATCGCTTATAAATGTGAAGTTACCTGCAAATCTTAAAGAAATTGATGTAGGAGCATTCAGAGGTTGTAAAAGTTTGGAGAAAATTGTTATTCCTGCTGGAGTGACAACGATAGCATTAAATTCATTCCCTGAATGTGACCAACTGACAGAAGTATATTTTAAGGGGAATGCACCGCAAGTATATGAACTCAATGGGACATATGATCCATCTTTCCCAAGCGCGCCAACCTTGTACTATAAGAAGGGTTGCACTGGCTGGACAGACAGCAGTGCTTACGACGCGGCGGCGGGCACATGGAATGGTTATCCGCTGAAGGTGTGGAAGACCGGATTTGAGGAAACAACACCGGCAGAGGATGAAAAACCAACGATTGAGAATGAACCGCAGTACTATCCCGTAACGGAAAACCGGCTTTTCCGAATTTACGCGTCGGGAAGCGACTATCCGGCACCTGCGGGCTTCGATGTGCAGGTGGGTGAAAATCACTTCAATTCCGGCCTTACACAATGCACCTTTACAGACGATGTTACGGTGCGGGTTCCGTCGGGCTACACAGGCACAGTGACGATTTCGAAATCCGGCTATCACACCTGCGCGCTGCCGGAGACACTGACCGGCAGCTTCAATACCGTTTTGATGATGCCGCAGAGCGTCACCGCGCCGTTTGCACAGGCACTACTGTCGGATCATTCATCGAAGGGCTACCGGGCATACCGAAATCTGCTGTTCGGCGATACGGAGACAGTCTACGAGCTGTCCATCGATCATGAAGCGGCAGAGCAGACGCTCTATCCGATTATCAACTGGAACGGACACGGAACGGGAAGCGTCTGGCTGGAGCAGAATGGGAAGAAACTGAATCTGACCAGCGATGCGGCCAATCCTGTCCGGTTGGCAGAGCATTTTACTACCGGCGGACAGATCTATCTCTGCCTGAAAGCGGGCGACGGCACAGAACAGAGAACGAAAGTGAATATTGACATCATTCAGCGCGTAGAAGTCTCGATCAAAGCAGATCTTGGAGATTCCTTCGATATCCCGACAGATTCTGAACAAGAGGAACTGAAGATTGCGGGAGGAAACTCACTGAAAATCGATTTTAAGGATCTGCTGGACGGCATTCCGATCAGTGTGGAGATCAAGGAGGATGGAACTGTAAAAGGAACGATCGGCATTAAGCTCCTGAAAGGTTCATCAACGGAGGGGGCGTTCGGCGGACTGAAAGAAGCGTTTAGCCAGATCATGCGCTCTGACGAGACAGAAAAGAATGAAAAATTCGCGAAAATACTGAAGAATGTGGAAGATCAATACGGCTACATACCGGAACGCCACAGTACCTTTGGCGTGTCAGGCAGCGTGCAGGTCGTCGGATATTTTACGGGGAATGTACTGGACGGCAAGCTTCGGATTCTGGAGATGGAATTTGCATTTGTGATAAAGGGCGGTGTAACCTATAAACACCAGACCATAGTTGCCGGAATACCGGCGTATTTGAAGGTTGCATTGAAAAATAAGCTGAGCCAGAGTATTAAGCTGACTTATGATGAAAACTGGGATTTCCTGAAGCCTGCTGGAAAACAGCCCTTGCAGCTTTCGTTTGCGGTGAATGCGGAGTGTGGACCGGGATGGGAAGGCTACATTTCCTGCGGCGTGCAGGGCGGCGTAACGCTCAAGGTCTATACCAGTTCACCGGTCAAAAAGGAAGAGACCTTCGCCACGATTCAGGGCGAACTGTCAATTGTAGGAACGCTTATGGGCCGGGATGGCACTTGGAAATTAGGCGAAAGCAGGGAAATGGTATTCTACGAGGATGGGGCAGGCGCATGGCATGAAAAGGGCGATGCTGCGCAGACAGGTCTCCAGTTCGTTCCGGACAATACGATACAGATCATGCAGTATGCGGCGAAAACGTCACAGAACGGCACGGTAGCAGAGAAGATCAACGGCTATAATACGCCGTGTCTGGCGGAACTGCCAGATGGAGGACTTCTAGCAGTTTGGGCAGCGGATGTTCCTGCACGCGCTGTGACGGATAGCACAGGTCTGTATTATAGTGTCTGCAAAAACGGAACGTGGTCAACTCCCGCGCTTGTTGCAGATGACGGCACGACGGATTTCGCACCCAGCCTGCAAACGGTTGATGACGAGATCTGGCTTGTGTGGCAGAATTATACGAAGGTATTTGGAGGAACGAGTCTCGATGCATTGAGCAGCGATGAGATCGCCGCGAATTGCGACATTGCCGTTGCCAGATTTGACACCGCGAGCAGAGCATTTGGAGCAGCGCAAAATATTTCCTGTGCGGGCTATGATTATGCGCCGCAGCTTTCGACACTGGATGGGGCGGTGATTGCTGCGTGGAAAAACGGAAGCCAGACATATCAATCGACACTGGTCAATGATACCTGGTCGGAAGCCGCTACGGCTGATGTGAGTTGGTATCAGGAGGAACAGCCGCTGCCGTCGAGCTGGACGGAGGAAAACGCGCCCACGACATGCTCTACGCGGCAGATCCTCTGCACAACGGAATATCAGACAATCGTCTATTCTGCTGCCGATGAAGCAGGAAACAATCAGGTGTTTGCGCTGATCAATGACGGATATGGATGGGGCGAGCCGTTACAGTTGACGGAGGTGTCCTCCGGCAGCGTAGGCGGGTTCTCCGCTGTGATAACAGACAACTATCAGATCAAGATTCTCGCCACGGTTTGGACGTTTGGGGAAGACGGTGCGTATGAGCATGCGGATCTGATGCTGCTGGATCGGGATTTGAACTGCGACCTTGCTGTGTCAGATGCTGACTATATCCGCGATACGCTTGTTGCGGGACAAGCGATGACGTTTACGGTGGATGTCACAAATAACAGCGGCAAAACCGTACAGGGCGTCCGGGTTATAGCCAAAAACGGTACGACAGAGCTTGCATCGTCGGAGTTCGGAATTACGCTGCTTCCGGGGCAAACAAAAACAGCCTACCTGAATTATACGCTTCCAGATACACTTTCGCTAACAAGTGCAGAAATTACGGTGCTGCCCACAGCGTTTGAAGATCTGGATGCAGGCGACAACACAGCGGAATGCCTGTTCAGAAGCGTGGATATTTCAGTTGAAGCATGTGCTGCCGTTCGCACAGACAGCGGAATACAGATTCTTGCACAGGTCGTAAACCGCGGTAGCAGCGCCAGTGGAAGCTTCGAGGTCGTTTTCAGCCAGAGTGGTTCTGAAGGGCCGGAGCTTGGAAGGCAAAGCGTTGAGTCGCTTGCACCTGGCGAACTGAAAAACGTTGTGCTGACGCTGGATACGGCGCTGACCGAGGGCGAGATGGTCTGTGTCACAGCCGAACCGCAAGAGAATGAAAACCTGCTTGGAAACAATTCCGCTTACGCTACAGTACGGTCGATATTTACACAGACAATTGATATGACCGCTGCGGGTGTTTATGAGGACGGAAAGCTGACAGTCCGGGTCTCTGTCAACAACCAGACAAAAGCTGCAAAAGACCTGCGGATCATGGTTGCGGCATATGCGGAGGACGGGAGAATGATTGGTGTATCTGTGAGTGAACAGCTGCGCACTGAAAGTATGCAGACGTATGACCATACGCTGCTTGTAAAGACATCGGCTGCACCTGCGAGCTGGAAAGTATTCATACTGGACGCAGCCACCGCGTCTCCCATATGCGCGGCATGGAATGTGACGGTAGAGTGAGCCGCCATCTGGCGGATAGCGCTGAACTCCGGAAACAACGAATTGTTTTCCGTCAGTAGAAGAA
>ERZ780226.3284-NODE-3284-length-10080-cov-8.139352_pt1 | contig 10080 bp, 4 predicted proteins | sample MGYA00511165_ERZ780226 | MGnify/ENA primary metagenome ERZ780226 (study PRJEB29588, sample SAMEA2152373) | human gut metagenome | biome: human gut; feature: human-associated habitat; material: faeces | place: Denmark | collected 2008/2010 ...
CCCAGCCGCAGCATCGAATACGGCGTCACAAGATCGGTATACTGCCCGATGCCGAGCCACGCCTCGTCGCTGCTGCCCGGCTCTGCGGTCTCGATCTTGCCGGAGGCCGTGGCCGCGCCGTCGAGCGTGAGAGATCCGGCCACGCCGAGCCTCTGCGCCGTTTTCACGATCGTCTCGCTGCCGAGTTCGAGCGCCAGCTCTCCGAACGCGCAGTTGCAGGAGTTCGCGAGCGCCTGCTCAATCGTCTGCGGGCCGTGCCAGCCCGTGCATACGACCGTCCCGCCGGGGAGATCAAGATACTGATTGCAGGTGAACGTCTGTTCGGTGAGATCGGGGAGGTTTTCCGCCGCGGCGATGAGCGTCACGAGCTTGAAGACCGAGCCCGGCGTGAACGTGCCGAGTGTACAGCGGTTGATGAAAAGACCGTCAATGCTCATGTCGGCCTCGCCGTTCGGATCGTAGGACGGGGAGGAGACCATCGTTAAAATTTCGCCGGTCTCGTAGTTCATCACGAGCACCGCGCCGCGGCGTCCCGCGAGCGCGTCCCACGCGGCGGTCTGCAATCTCGTATCGAGCGAGAGAGCGACGGTCGTGCCGCCGCCGGGTGTGCCGTATACAAACGAGTAGCCCGCAAGCTCATCGGCAAATGCGGAGATCGCACCGCTGATGTATCCGCGGTAGTCGCCGACGGCGTGGACGGAGGAGAGCCGCACGGTAAGATCGTCCGCATAGCGCCCCACGCCGTTTTCGGTCTGTGCGAGAATGACGCCGTTGCGGTCGGTCAATGTGCTGCTTTTGAGGACGCCGTTTTGGTAAATGTGCTGGTTGGCGCTGTAGGAAGCCCAGTCGCCGCCGTAGAGCGCAAGCCGGACGACGAAAAAGCCCATGCCGAGCGCCAGCGCCGCCGCAAGCAGCAGCGCGATGGCGGAGCGGTGTTCAATGCGCTTCATTTCACCGCCTCCTTCTTTTTGCCGCGGCGGGCGCTCTCAAAGCTCGTGCGCAGAGCAAAGCTGCCGCCGGAGCGCGTGTCTCCGGCCTTGATATACGCGAGCATGCCCCAGCAGGAGATGAGGCTCGACCCGCCTTTCGATACGAACGGGAACGTCACGCCCGTGAACGGCAGCAGATCGAGCGAGCCGAACACATTGAGCGCGAGCTGCGCCATGAAGATCGTGACCGTGGCGCACGAGGCGATCACATAATAGGAAGAGCGCCCCGCCGCCGCACTGCGCACGGAGAATACCGCGAGCAGCAGAAGCGAAAGCACGCAGCAGAGCGCGACAATGAGCCCCAGCTCCTCGCACACGACGCCGAACACCATGTCGGTGTTTGCGGCGAATATGTTTTTGAGCCAGCCCGCCCCCGCACCGCGGCCAAAGAGACCGCCTGCGGCCGTCGCAGACATGGTGCGCACCTGCTGAAAACCGGTGTTCAAAGGATCCTCCCATGCATGGCCCCAGGTGGCGAACCGCTGCGCCACATACGGCTTCACGGTCAGAACGAGCATCACCGCGAGCGCCGCGCCGCCGATGGCGAGAAAGAGCGTGGCAAAGCTCCCCGAGCGCATGAAGGATATAACGAGAAAGCACACGAAGAAAACGAGCGCCGTGCCGAAGTCACCCATGAGCGCCAGCGCGCCCACGCACACGGCGGAGAAGGCGATAAACAAGATAAGGTTGCGCCGCCGGAACAGGCGGTCGAGCGTCGCCGCGCCTGCGTAGACGTAGGCGATCTTGACAAATTCCGAGGGCTGGAGCGTCTGCCCGGCAATGCTCAGCCAGTTTTTCGCGCCCCAGATCGTTTCGCTCAGCAGCAGATTGAGCGCAAGAAAGCCGAGCGCGGCAAACGCCATCGGCCAGCGCATCGCGCGCACCCGGTGCAGATCGCGCAGCCATACGCCGAGCGCAAAGAAAAGCGCGAGCGCGGCGAGAAACAAAAGGCACTGCCGCCCCATGCTCTCCGGCGCGGAGGACCCGGCGACGGAAAAGCCGACGCTCGTGAGGAAAAATGCGATCGTCTCCGGCTCAAATCCGCGCACGGAAATGCTGCGCATCACAAAATAGCAGAACCATTCCATAGCAATGAGCAGCCCGAACGAGAGCATGACGTAAACGAGCGCCGCACCGTGTGTCGTGAAGAAAAACTGGAAGAGCAGCACGAGCTGGAAGCACACGAGCAGAAGAAGCGTCACCGCCGGCTGCACCTTGTGCCCGGTCACGGGGCGCTTGCGCTGCAAGGTGGCGCGCTGCGCGTCGTCCAGCGCGAGAAAGTGCAGCTCCATTTCGCCGAGCCGGATCGTGTCCCCACCATGGAGCGGCGCGTCGCCCGTGACGGCCTCGCCGTTCAGCCAGACGCCCTTGCCCCCGTCGAGCGCGGAGAGTGTCCACTCGCCTGCGCCGGAGCGCTGGATGGCGGCGTGGCTGCGCTCGATCCCCTCGCCGGTGAGCACGATGTCCGAGGCCTTCGCCCGGCCGAGAATGCACTCCCAATGCTCGATCGCGCGCGACGTGCCGTCCGGCAGCTCCAGATAGCCCCATACCTCCGGCACATACCTTTCGCTCAGCATCGAGCGCGCGCAGCGTGCCACGATCCAAACAGCGAAAAACGCGAGCACATACCCGGTGTATTGTAAAAAAGCGGTTTCTGTCATGCATTTGCTCCATAAAGACAATAATACAAAATATATTATATCATTTTTCTTGCCGCGAGAAAAGAGTTTTGCTATAATATCTGCGAACAAATCGCGCCTCGCGGCGGGAGGAACTGCCATGAACGGAAAATTTATCGTCATCGAAGGGCTGGACGGCTCGGGGAAAACCACGCAGCTGACGGCGCTTGCCCAAAACCTGCGCGCGCTCGGCTATGCCGTGGCGGAGACCGCGGAGCCGACGGCGAGCACGACCGGCGGGCTCGCGCGCGACGCGCTCTCCGGCTTCACGCCGCGCACCGGCGCGGAGATCGCGGCGCTCTTCATGGCCGACCGCGTGGCGCACAACGTAAATCCCATCAACGGCATCGGAAAGCTCCTCTCGGAGGGGCGCGTTGTCCTCTGCGACCGGTATTACTATTCCTCGCTCGCCTACCAGGGTACCGTGACCGACCCGGAATGGGTGTTCCGTATCAATATCGACTGCCCGGAGATCCGAAAGCCCGACCTCTGCGTGTTTCTCGATCTGGACGACGAGGAGTGCCTGCGCCGCATGGAGCAGGGGCGGTCTTACCGCGAGATCTACGAGAACGAAAATTCCCTGCTCGCCGTGCGCCGGCGGTATTATGAGATCTTCCGGCGGCTGGAGCATCGGGACAGGATCTGCATCGTGAACGCTGCCCGCACGCCCGAGGAGGTCGCCGCGGACGTGCTTTCCGCCGTAAAATCCGTGCTGGACTGATTTTTTGCATTGACAAGGCCGCATACCCTGTGATATGATACTCGAGCGGTTTGGAGAAGTACCCAAGTGGCCGAAGGGGCTCCCCTGCTAAGGGAGTAGTCGGTGATGAGCCGAGCCCGGGTTCAAATCCCGGCTTCTCCGCCAAAAAAGGAACGCCTTTTGTGAAAGCAAAAGGCGTTCTTTTTTTCGTCGGCGCTTATGCAGGATTAGATAACTTTTTCTTGCATTTTCCTTTCTGAGTATATATAATTTTCCCAGACACGAAGTCCGTAAACCTGATGAAATTATGCAATTTTATCGATCTGCGACATTGTGTCATTTTTGTATCAAGGGGGACAAACCATGTCTCGTCTGAAAAAAGCCCTGTGCCTGTTTCTTTCGGTGGTTTTCCTGTTCCAGCTTTTGCCGGTAACGGCATTGGCGGCGGATGGGGATGCCTCCTATACGAACGAAAGCTTCCAGCCGGTGGATATGTCGGACGCGGTGGCGGCGGACGAGATCGCCGTGCTCGGGGAAGATACTTCCCTGCGCGAGGAATTTACCAAACAGTACACGCTCGAAAACGGGGCCAAAATGGCGGTCGTGTACCCAAGCGCCGTGCACTACGAGGAGAACGGCGCGTGGCAGGATATCGACAACCGCCTGAGCGAGACCACGGCCTCGTATACCGTGGCGGCGCACGCGGGCGTGCCGACCGGCACGGTCGTGAGCGAGGAGCAGGGCGGCGGCGTTGCGGATGCCGCCGGAACGGCTTCCGCGGACGCATCACTGGATTACAGCGAAACACTGGATATCACCGAACCGGCGCTGCGCAACGCCGCGGGAGCGCTCTCCGTGACATTCCCCGCGTCGCTCACGGATACGAACCGCATCGGCGTGACGCACCGCGGATATACCCTGTACTTCCGTCCGGACGGCGCGTCGTCGTCGTCCGCGGTGTCGTCCGCACCGGAAACGGGCGCGGGCGCGAATGCTCGCATGACCGCCGTGCATACCGAAAGCAGCGTCACCTATGCGGGCGTATACGGCGGCGCGGACATCCGTTACGACCTCCAGAGCAACTCTCTCAAAGAAAGCTATATCCTCAAAAGTTTGGCTTCTACGTCGGAAGTGTATTCCTCCACCATCGCCGCGCCGGGACTCACGCCCAAGCTCCACGAGGACGGCAGCATCGACTTCACGGACGAGAACGGCGAGATCATCTTCTATATCCCGCCCTCGTACCTCTACGACGCGGACGGGCTCATCGGCAATGTCGCGGTCGAGCTGTATACGCTCAACACCGGCGAATATGCCATGGTCTGCCGCCCGGACCATGACTGGCTTTCCGACTCTGCGCGCAGCTGGCCCGTTACGCTCGACCCCACGATCTATACCATGCTCAGCACCTCCAGCTTCGAGGACTGCTATGTCACTACTGCCGGAGCGCGCTACGCCTATCCCTATACGAATAACCTCATCGTCGGCAACGCCGGAACGAGCGGCACCTGCCGCACGTTCATCCGCATCAATGACCTGCCCTCCATCGGCAGCTCGGACGTCATCATAAGCGCCAAGCTGCACTATTACTGCGAGTTCAGCTCCAAGGTCCCCGGCACGCTCGAGAGCAGCATCTATCCGGTCTCCGCCGCCGAACGGCTCGACTATACGGATATCTCCTGGAACAATCAGCCGGCGTACGACGAGACCGCGCTCGACTTTAAGCTCAATTATAACCGGCGCATGGGCTATAACATCTTCGACATCACCCGCGCGGCGCGCGGGTGGTACGCCGGAGAGCTCAACAACGGACTTATGATAAAGTCCATGGACGAGAGCACCTACTGCTGGTATTACTACTACGCGAAGGAAAACAGCGGCAACAACCGCTATCCCAAGCTGGAGATATTCTACATCAACACGAGCGGCCTCGAAGAGTGCTGGGATTACACATCCCAGAGCCTCGGGCGCGCCGGAACGGCGTATGTGCAGGACTTCTCGGGCAACTACCTTCTCAGCCGCACGGACATGAGCTACGGCGGCAGCCGGATGAGCGCCGCGCCGGGCTTCTGCTACAGTCTCGCCGCCAGAGCGAACGACATCGGGTACGGCTATGGCTGGCGCAGCAACTACGCGCAGAGCATCGAGGCATGCACCGTCTCCGGCACGAGCTATTACCGCTGGACGGACGGGGACGGCACGGAGAAGTACTTCGTCTCCGCGAACGGCGTATGGAAGGACGAGCTGGGGTACGGATATACCCTGACGGTCTCCGACAGCGGATACACCATCACGGACAAGAAGAGCAACACCATGGAGTTCTCGTCCGCGGGACAGCTCGCCGCCGTAAAGGACGCCTACGGTAACGCCATAAGCATCACGTCGGACGGCAGCCGCGTTACGGCCCTCACGGACGGCGCGGGGCGGCACTATGCCTTCGCCTATTCGGACGGCCGCCTCACGCAGCTCACCTATACCGGCGCGGGGACGGACGCCATCGAGACGGTGACGTATGCGTATACCGCGGCGGGCGACCTCGCCTCCGTTACCTATCATGACGGGGAGAGCGTGACGTACAGCTGGGACGGTGCGCACATCATGACCTCCGCCTCGGACATCGAGAACGCGGACGGCAGCCGCGATACGCTCTCCGTCTCGTGCTCGTCCGCCAGCCCCGCGCGGACTACGGCGCTTTCGTACAACTCGCGCAATACTTCCGTAACATCCCTGACATTCGCCTACGGCGACAACACGACGAAGGTGACGGACAACCTCGGTCGGTACGTCATCTACCAGTTCAACAACTTCGGCAACACGACGGCGGTGTACAACAGCGCGGGACAGGCGCTGTATGGGCGGTACGCGCAGGACGAGAGCGCCTCGAACCGCGCCAACCAGCTGCTTTCGAGCTCCCGCCTCCAGAGCGCGTACCGGACGGGGGATACCTCGTCCGTAACGGTGCAGATCGGGGACACGTCCGAGACGATCTCGCTCGTGGACCACGTCAACCTCCTCACGAACGGCGACATCTCCGCGGACATCTCCGGCACATGGACAGGCACGGCAACAAGCGGCACAGACGGAGCGGTGAACGTGGAAAACGCCGCAGGGGAGACCCGCGGCGGACTGGATACGAACGCGCTGCACCTGACGGGCAAGGGGATGGTCTCGAAGCGGTATACGCAGACGGTGTCCGTTTCCGGGACGGCGGGGGATATCTTCACGTTCGGCGGCTGGGCGAAGGCGGCGACCGTTCTTCTGGACAGCGCGTCCATGGAGACCCGGACGGACTACCCGCGCCGGGCGGGCATTGCGGTAACGCTCTATAACGGCACGACCGCCGCCGGAACGAGCTATATCCCCGTGAACGAGGACGTGCATTACTGGCAGTTCCTCTCCGGTAAGCTCACTGCCACCGGCGACTATACGAGCGTGGAATATGCGTTCGTCTATGAGAACAACGGGAACGAAGCGTGGTTCGACGGCGCGCAGCTCTTCCGCGAACCATTCGACTATGTGTACACCTACGACGATGACGGCAATCTCACGTCCGTAAAGAATCCGGACGGCACGACCACCACATACACCTACCTCGAGGGTACGAGCGACGTGGCGACGATCACGATGCCGGGCGGCGGGCAGTACTCGTATACCTATAACGATAACCACCAGCTCACCCGTTCCGTAACCGCAACGGGCCTCCAGACGGACTACGGCTACGACGCCTACGGCAACAGCACGAGCGTGACGATCCGGCCGCAGAACGACACCGGCGCGGCGATCCGTTCGGACAGCACCTACACCGCGGACGGAAACATGCTCGCGAGCACCACCGGCGGCGACCGGAACACCGTTACCTACTCGAACGATACGGACCGTTCCCTCGTAACGGCGGTGACCGACGCAAAGAACGCCGTAACGAGCTACAGCTACGATTCGATGCGGCGGCAGACGGGCGTTACCGGCGCGGACGGCAGCAGCGTCTCGAGCGTGTATGCGGACGATTATCTCACGTCGCTCTCGCACAGCGGCGGCGACGGAGCGACAACCTACAATTTCTCGTATGGTGTGGCGGGCCTTTCGACGGCGGTAAAGATAGGCGACACATGGACGCTGGTCTCGAACGACTACAATTCCGGCGCATGGACGCTGGCGCAGCAGCTGTACGGCAACGGGCTGTGGTGGAAATACGACTACGACGCGCAGACGGACGATCTGCTCCGGCGGTACACGAACCTCTCCGATAACACCGGCACGGGATACGCCTATACCTACGACTCCCGCGGGCAGATAAGTAAGATAGAGAAGAAGTCACTCACGCTGGAGAACGGCGCGATAACGGGCGAAACGCTCGTGACTGCCGAATACTACGGCTATGACGCGATGGACCGCCTGACGCGCATCGTCGTGACGGACGGGACGAATCTCATCTCGGACATTGCGTGGAGCTATGACGCGGACCAGAACGTCACGGCCATTACAACGCGTGTCAATAATAATGGTACGCTCCGGACGGATACCTATGCCTACTCGTATGACGATGACCATCGTCCGACCAATACGGCATATGGCTCCGTTTCGGAATCCATAACGTATGACGGCTACAGCCGCGTGACGGGCAAGACCGTCCAGAACAGCGGAAATACCGTTCTTTCCACGTCCTATGCCTACCGCGACATAGACGCCGAGCATACGACGACGCAGGTCTCGTCACTGACAAGCACCTTTGGCGGAAATACGGTCTCGCACTCGTATACTTACGACGCAAACGGCGATATCCTAAGCGACGGCACAACGACCTACGCCTACGACAGCCTGAACCAGCTCGTCTGGGAGTACAACACGGCGGCGGGCAAGGCATGGAACTATGCCTACGACCTCGGCGGAAATATTCTTTCCAAGACGGAGTACGACTACGCCGATGGGCAAACCACAAATCCCGTCACGGTCTCGTACACCTATGGGGATGCCACATGGCGCGATCTCCTGACGGCGTATAACGGCGAAGCCATAACCTACGACGGAATCGGGAACCCGACGTCGTACCGCGGCTGGGGCATGAGCTGGCAGGGCGGGCGGCAGCTGGCGTCCATGCAGAAGGACGGCACGACGCTCTCCTTCTCGTACAACGACGCCGGTCTCCGTACCGAAAAGACGGTGAACGGCGCCACGCGCCGCTACATCTGGAACAGCAGCCAGCTCATGGCGGACGTGGGCGCGAGCGATGCATTCTACTTCCACTACAGCTCCGGCGGCGAACTGATAGGCTACACCTACAAAACAGCGGACGCCGAAACGGAATGCATCCTCGTAAAGAACCAGCAGGGCGACGTGGAGCGCGTGATCTCCGCCGACGGAACGATGCTGGCCGCCTACACCTACGACGCCTGGGGCAACATCCTGACATCCGAAGGCTCCCTCGCCCAGCAAAACCCCATCCGCTACCGGGGCTACTACTTCGACACCGAAACAAGCCTCTACTATCTCCAGAGCCGCTACTATGATTCCGCCGTTGGCAGATTCATTAATGCGGACGGGTATACCTCCACCGATGCAAACGGGCTCCTCAGCGCGAATATGTTTGCATATTGTGAGAACAACCCCATTTCGCGCTTTGACCCCGAAGGAACAGACTGGCGAGATGCAGCCACTTTTGGACTTGTTGTTGCTGGCGTTGGTCTATTGATTCTGGCAACGCTTCCTTTCAGCGGTCCACTTCTTGCTGCCGTCGGTGTTACCGCTGCAACGGCAGCCGCTGCAGGGACAGCCATTACAGCAACCGGTATGGCTGTTGCAGGCGGTGCATTAACAGTCGCTGCTATAAATAACAGTGCTAGTCCGGATTACCATGGCCATACTACATATAATGATAAGGAAAAAAACGAAAGAATAGAATATGAGTATTATGGTAACGGAAATGGTAATGTGCATCATGAAATTGGTCGTTCCAAAACCCGTATTTGGAAATTAGAAAATGGGGTAGAGCATTTCTTTGATATTCCAAAGAAAATTGTAAAAGTGCTTGCGAAATCAGATGAAATGCAATCTGCAATAGATAAAGCTATCGAAATTGTAAAAAATCTAGCTGGAGTGAAATAAAAAATGAGAAAAATGAGGAAAAACGAGGTCCGTTGCTTTAAGATTTCAGGGAATGCCATAAATGAGCTTCTGTGGGAACTGCTAAATATAAACGGAGATATGCTTTTGGACATTCCAGAGAAATCAGATGTTATTTTCCATATGAATTGGGATAAAGAAAAGGATGAATTAATTTTCAGCGCGCTTGAGTTTGCTCAACCTCATCCGGTAGATTTTAAGGCTATAGACTTTTATATTAACGAACATATAGGAATAACAACAGAATCGGTCTTTTCTTCTTCTGATAATCTGCCATATAAAAGTTTTCTTGTTCCCAAGAAAAAATAAACAAACGTACGGGTATTGCTCCAAAATCTCCAGCGACAGACTTATGCGATTTATTTTATTTGAAAGTGTAAAAGAGTTCTGGGAATAGAGAATAGATTGTGGTCGACGATGTGATCTGCCGCGGGGGAGACCCGCGGCGGACTGGATACGAACGCGCTGCACCTGACGGGCAGGGGAACGGTCTCGAAGCGGTATACGCAAACGGTATCGGTCTCCGGCACGGCGGGGGACATCTTCACGTTCGGCGGCTGGGCGAAGGCGGCGACCGTTCTTCTGGACAGCGCGT
>ERZ780226.3285-NODE-3285-length-10075-cov-3.598503_pt1 | contig 10075 bp, 10 predicted proteins | sample MGYA00511165_ERZ780226 | MGnify/ENA primary metagenome ERZ780226 (study PRJEB29588, sample SAMEA2152373) | human gut metagenome | biome: human gut; feature: human-associated habitat; material: faeces | place: Denmark | collected 2008/2010 ...
TCATGAAAGTGCTCCTTGGGGTAAAGTATTTGAAAACGCTTTGAGTATTTTCAGGCCTGTGTCGCCGCTCTTTTCGGGGTGGAACTGGCAGCCGTATACGTTTTCATGCCATACCGCCGCCGTCACCGGAACGCCGTACTCGGTGTATGCGCAAAGGCTGTCCGAGCAGTCTGTGCCGTAGTAGGAGTGCACGAAGTAAACGTAGTCGCCCTGACTGCTGTACTTGAATATAGGGCATTGCGGCTTGGTTATTGTGAGGCTGTTCCAGCCCATCTGCGGGATTTTAAGATGCTCGGGCAAAACTTCGCTAAGAGGTCTTACCTCCCCTTTTATAAGCCCTAAGCCCTTGTGGCAGCCGAATTCATAGCTTCTTTCAAACAAAAGCTGCATCCCGAGGCATATTCCCAAAAGCGGCTTGATTTTTGCCTGCTCCTTTATCGAAACTCTTTTTGTTCCTGAAGACATTACATTAACAAACCCACCATGTTCATCCAGGTTTTCTTCGTATTTATCACCAACAACAAAAACACCTTTTCCCTGAACACGTCTCAAAATTCCTTCATTAACTAATGCATCTACTGCGTTGCGAACAGTCAACCTATTAATACCATAAGTTTCTGCTAATTTATTTTCAGACGGAATTGCTGTTCCTGGAAGGTACTCTCCCTCTTCTATTCGATTTCTAATAATTTCTCTCAATTGAAGATAAATTGGTGTACGATAACTTAATTTTCCGTCTTCACGCTCTTCATTTTCTTCGGTATAGTTCAATTTATTATCCATAAATCTGCCCTGCTTTTCTCATTATTCACTCTCTATTCTGCTAACAAGCTTGAATTTATCTCCTCTAATTAATTGTTTATAATACATAATTATCACTCCTTCTTCATCTTTCACAACTCCAGATGTAAAAAACAAAGGAGAATCCGGTATTATCTCCAACAACGCTGCTTCTTGTTCACTGGCATATGTAACACTAATATGCTCCTCGCCCGAAATCTGCTTTCTATGATATACATTTTTCAAAATTCGCCCCATGCTAGTTTTATCAGTATAATACTTTTCAAAATCTGGATATCGTTCACAATCAAGATATGTTGTTTCCAAAAAACATGGAACATCATCTATTTTTCTAAGAAGAATATACTCATAAACCTCTTGTCCGAGCAGAACATGAAGTTTCTTAGAAATCTGTTTAGTTGCTTCAACTTTTCTTACAGAAATAATCTTTTTTGCCAAAATAGATCCCTGCTGTCGAAGTTCTCCTACCATTGAATCTACTCCAACCATGTTTCGATTCTTCTTTCCTACAGATACATAAACTCCCGCTCCGTTAACTCTATATAACACCCCACGACCAACAAGTGTATCTACCGCCTGTCTCAGTGTCGTTCTGCTTACTCCCCACATTTCACACAAATCTCTCTCTGATGGAATTCTTGTATTCGGAGCCAATCGATTTACTACAATAAAATCTTCCAATTTTTCCACAGCCTCAGTTCCCGGCGGTATACGATATTCCATATTCTTATTCTCCTTACCATTGTTTACAGACCACTTTCAAATGTAAGCTAATTCTATCATCTTTTTCTTCGTTTTCCAACCAAAATATATACCAAACTCAAACGATTATGTGTTTTTAATATTCATCAAATAATAGCAAGCTTCTTTTTCTTCTCCGGTACAAGCTCCAAAGCAATATACATCGACTAATATTATCCATAATCATGAAAAACCACACCATTTTTAAATCACGCCCAAACATACCAATATAAATCCATGTCAGGCCTATCCTTATCCCCCACATTGTTAATATTGCAAATATAAATGGCATTTTTGTATCTCCAATACCATGAAATATACCCTCATATATAATTAACGCTGCATACATAGGCTCACTAATCGCTACAATTCTCAGTAATGACACTCCAAGCACAATAACCTGCTCATCCTTCGTAAAGAAACGTATAATCACTTCTGCTCCGCAAAAAAGACCTATGGCCATTGCTGTCATAATAGAAACAGCCACAATAAGTCCTGAACGTACAACCGATTCTAATTCTAATTCGTCTTTTTTTCCCACAGCATTTCCAGCAAGTGTACTGACTGCAGTTTGAATACCATATCCTGGCACATAAAAAGCCTGTTCAATTGTAAGTGCAATCGAATGAGCTGCTACACTTAGTGTTCCAAGTCCCGCTACTAATGCTGAAAATACAACATCACCACATCCCACAACAATTCTCTCTCCAATTAAAGGCAAGGAAACATTAAAACAATTTTTTAACAGTTTTCCTTCCGGTTTCACCTTCATTCCTTTTAGTGTCACCAATGGATTTTGCATTGCAACCCAAAAAATAGTAACTCCACCTATCCCTTGACTAATTGCAGTCGCTATAGCGGCACCTCTTACTCCCAATCCAGCTCCCGGAATACTGAGCAACATTCCAAATACTGAAATCGTAGTATGAGAGCTAATTAAAAGCTGATTTAATATAATATTCAAAAAATTCACACCAATATTTATATAAAGAGGTGTTTTCGAATCCTTGTTTGCCCTTAATACATTTCCAAATATAATCAGGCTTCCTCTCAATATCAACGGACAGTTTACTATAAAAAAATACTCACTTGCATCTCTCCATATTTCCTGACTAGCGCCCATCCACATTGGCAACACCGGACTAATTGCTAAAGCAATCACTGTTTCAATCACGCCAAGAACAAAAATAATCCAAATTGCCTGTGCTGAAGTATGATGAGCAGCTTCCAAATCTCCCTGTCCAGTATATTGGGCAATAAACGAAAGCATTCCCATGCTAACAGCAAACAAAATTCCATTTAGCAACCAATTTACAGTGGTTGTCAGACCGACAGCAGCACTTGCAATCGCACCAATCTGACCAACCATTGCAGTGTCTACATAAGCTACAATGGTTTGCAGAGCCTGTTCCAGTATTGTCGGTGCTCCTAAATCCCACAATTCATGCATCTTTGAATTCTTCAAGATTATCCTATTTTTTTCTTTCAAATCAGGCATGATTGTCGCCTCCATTTCACTTGTATTAGCTTTCGAATTATATATGATGTTTTATTTTACCACTATTTTTGTTTGTTTTTTTTGCCACTTATCTATTTCAAATTATATCATTGAGGCATATTTATGTCAATTATCACAATCGTATAAACACTGAAGAACAATATCTTCATTTGCATAAAAAAACCGCCCAAATCTCTGACTTCAGTCAATAGAATATGAGCGGTATATATTTTATTTTTCTTCTTGGATAATCACGTTAATTGTACGATGTGCCGGCCCATCAAATTCACAGAAATATATTTCTTGAGCACCACCTCTTACCATTTCACCGTCTATCACTGGAAAATGGCAATGATTTCCAGTAAGCATTGCTTTCAAGTGTCCTGTTGGATTTCCTGCTGTACTACCATAATCTCGAAGCATTCTTGCATGGCTATACGGATAATCTTCTGGTATTAATCGTCCCAGGAAATTCTCAATATCACTTTCCAGACATTCTAATGCTTCGTTCACAGTTACACCTGTTGTTGTATGCTTTGTAAGAACCGTAACGGTTCCATTCTGAACTCCACTTCTTTTTACAATATCCAAAACTTTCGGAGTAATTACTGTATATTCATTATATTCTTTTGTTAATAATGTAATTGATTCAACATACATCTTCTTTACGCCTTTCTATTAGGAATTCCACCTAAGAACTCAATTGCGTTTTCCCCACAAATTAAATCCAAAGTACTTTCACGAAATCCCAGCTCTTTAATTGCATGTGCCATTCTGATTTGCTCAAATCTCGGATTATTGCTTCCAAACATTACCTGATGTCTCAAACTCCGATCAATCCATGTCATCGGAACATCTCTTGTCAACATCTGTGTATAAAACTCCTTAGCATTATCAAAATACAATGCGCCAGTATCTGTATATACATTAGTATACTTCAACATCAACATAGCTGTCTCTCTACACCATGGCCATCCAAAATGTGCAAGACAAATTTTTAATTTTGGTCTTGCTGCTGCCAGTTCCTCAAACATTTCTGGGCGACAATATTTTGTTAATGTATCCGGTTCCCATGACATTCCACTATGGAAAATAATTGGTTTTTCATATTTTTCACAAATATCATACAGTGGCATCATTCTTTCATCCGTTGGATAAAAATGCCCTTTACCTGGATGTAATTTCAAACCACTTAATTTTAATTCTGCAAATGCTTTCTCCAATTCTTCAGCCGCATCTTCTGCAAACGGATCAACCCCCGCAAATCCAATAAACTTATCTGGTGCCATGTTAACAAGTTGACTAATTTCCTCATTGCTTACCAGCACTTTTCCACCTTGCTGTGTACGATAATCTTCTGGAAGTAAGCATAAATAATCCAAGCCTGCACATTTCATTTGATTAAAAATATGTTCCAATGGCGCCGTTCCATTTTTATGAATATCTAATGTATTATGTCTTAGTTCTTCCAACTCTGAATCTTGATTGATTGGTTCATAAAAAGCTGGATGAACATGCATATCTATAAACATATTTCTCTTCCTTTCTGTATTTTATCAATATCTAATTTCTTTTTCCCATGCTCTACTCTACCCATGGTTCAAATACCTGAACTACCGAAGCCGCTACTTCTGCACCTTTTTTTAAACATTCATCTATACTTTTACCATTCAATATTCCATAAAGAAATCCTGCAATGAAACTATCTCCAGCTCCAACTGTATTGACTACTTCTGCCTTTTCAATACCACCTACATAGAATCTTTCACCATCCCATGCAAGACTACCATCTTCACCGAATGTGACAACAGCAATTTTCATTCCACGACTCACTTTATCTTTTAAAAACTCTTCAATCTTAGCATCCCTTCCTTCATGATAAGAATAAAATCCATAAGTAACATATGGTAAGGTTTCTTCTACTAACGGATGATCCAGTCTATCTGCATAATCAAAAGCAATTGGAATTCCTTTTGCTGCAATCTTCGGTAAGGTATTCTCAGCTTTTCCCCAAAGTGCTGTATGAACGAGATCATGCTCTGCCGCAAATTCAATATCTTCTTCATCAAAAACAATATTCTCCAATACACCTTCTACATAATCGCCATGCACACGGTCTTTTCCATCCATATCCATATAAGTTACTGCTGTGGCACCATCGCCAATTTTTAAATGACTAATGTCTACCCCTTCTTTTTTTAATGTCTCTAACATCCATTTTCCATTTTCATCATTACCTGTTGTACTGATAATCGAAACAGGGATTCCAAGTTTTTGAAGATTCACACCTGTATCAACAACATTCCCTGTTGGATATTTTTTCCCAATACGTTCATAAACATCAATACAATTGTCTCCTATTTCTGCAACTCTCATCTTTTCTCCTCCATTAATTCAAAATAACCGTTATTGGTTTTCTTTTTCATTTAACAAATAATGTTCACTGACCATAGTAACCTCTGGGTGCATCTTCCAATTTAATCTGTTCCTCGCTTAATACCGGAATCTTTTTTCCTGTTGCAAGAACACTCAGATAAATTTCACAAGTCTCTTCCAGATACACAGCTGAACTCAGTGTCTGCTCCAGTGTCGTTCCATAAATGATTGCTCCATGTTGTTTTAAAATTACTGCTTTACCTTTCTTCTGCGCATACTCTACCGTCGAAACTCCCATCCCCTTGTCACTGCTAATCGTAAACGGAGCTACTTTTACGCTGTCATGAAGCTCATCTACCATCGTAGTAGAAATAACCGGAACCTCCTCCGTAACCAAACTGACTGCCACTGCTTTCGGCTGATGTGTATGCAGTACTACATTTACATCCGGCATCTTTTCAAAGATATACAGGATTGCTTCCAAATCACTTGTCGGCCTTCTTTTCCCTTCTATTGTTTCCCCCTTTCCATTTACAAGCACAATATCCTCAGGAATCATCGAATCATAAGCCATCGCCGAAGGAGTTACTAAAAATGTACCATCTTTCATTCGGAGACTGACATTCCCCCCTGACAGCATTACCAGGCCATAGTGCTCCATTGCTCTTGCACATTCAATTAATTCACAGCGTTCTTTCTCATATTTCATTTTTTATCACGCTCCTTTTCATATTTTCTACCAAGCGCAAGCAGCCTTGCATAAGATTCTGACGGATTATTGCTTCCAAATACTGCCCTGCCTATTACAACTCCATCTGCACCCGCTACAATCACATCTTTTAAATTATCCTCATTAATTCCACCATCCACCCAGATTCTTGTATTTTTCCCTAATATCTTTCTTGCTTTTGATATTTTTTTCAAAACACCTGTCTGAAACTTCAATCCTTCTGCATCTGCTTCACATGAAACCAAAATAAGTTGCTCAATCCGGTCAACATATGGTTCTATAAATTCAATCGGAGTTTTTACATTCAATGCAAGCCCTGCTTTTTTTCCATACTGATGTACACTTCCCAAAAACAAACTTGGAAAATCCAAACTTTCCACATGTGCACAAATCATTTCCACTCCTGCTTCACATAACGGCTCAACATATTCCATCGGATTAAGGACTTCTAAATGAGCATCCAACGGAATCTCTGTACACTCTGCAACACCTTTGACAACTTCCATTCCAAAACTGATTCCTCTCACAAAATTTCCGTCGTCAATATCCAGATGCAGATGTTCAAACCCTTTCAGTTTACCAATTACTTCTCTTAAATCAAGTAAATCTGCCGAATATAATGATGGACTAATCGTAAACATTACTTTTCTCCTCTACTGCAATTTTTCCGCAAGCAAATCCACTGCTGCTAACGCCGCTTCATAACGTGCAAACTTCTCGGCATAAATCTCTTTATACTCACTTCTCGGCTTATAAACTTTTCCTACATGTACCATATGTTCTACAGCATCTTCCAGATTCTTAAATACACCGCCGGCAACGCCTGCACACATAGCAGCACCTTTTGCTCCCGGCTCTCCTGCCTCTAGTGTCTCTATTGGAATCTGCAATGCATCGCACAACATCTGCGACCACACTTCACTATTGGATATTCCACCAGAAAGTCTGGCTTTTGAATATGTTTCCAATGATCTCTTCAAATTATATACATGGTGCATACTTGAGAATGCAATTCCTTCATATACCGCACGAAGCATAACACTTTTATCGTCACCACCGGTAAGATTCAAAAATGCGCCATGCGCATTTTCATGAGTTGCGCTTCCGAAAAGATAAGGAACAAATATCACTTTGCATTCTTCCGGTTTTACAGATTCAACCTGTTTATTACACACTATATAAATTTCATCCGCTGAAAGTTCCTGTTTTTCCGGTCTGACAAAATGATTCAGATACCAGTTTAAATTACTCGCCGATGTCGGTGTTGAATCTTCCATAATATAGTAATCTTTCATGTAACTCAGTGTTACTGTATTCTTCTTCTTTTCGATTTCCCTTGGAGCTTCTTTACTTAAATACTCATTAATCGACCATGTTCCTGCAATCAAACATAATTCCTGATCTGATAAAACACCACTTGCCAGTGCATTTGCATCAATATCAAAATATCCTGCCGCTACCGGAGTCCCCTCTGGCAGACCTGTCATTTTTTCTGCCTCTTTCGTAACATAACCGCTTATATCTGTACTTTCCAAGATTTTGGGCATTTTTGAATAGCAATCTTCTATTCCAAGGATTTCAAAAATTCTCCTGTCATATCTGCGCGTATCCAAATTCACCAGACATCCTGACGATGCATCTGTAATTTCACCTGCAACTTTTCCGGTCAGTCTGAATCGGATATAGTCCTTCATAGACATGATCCACTTTGTTTTTTCTAACACCTCCGGCTTATGATCTCTGAACCACGGCAGAAGAACCGCCGGCTGTGCAGCCCAGGTTGTCTGTAATGTATAAGGGAAAATTTTCTTTTCGGTTCCATCCTCTCTAAATTTTTTACAATAAGAAGAAGCTCTTTCATCTGTAGATATAATCGCCGGATACACAGGTTTCCCTTCTTCATCCAGCAGAACCATTCCATTCCCATATCCGGTAACACCAATTGCAACTACGGCTTCTCCCGGTATCTCTGCTTTTTTCAAAACCGCTTTTATCACTTTAACATTTGCTTCCCATACATTTTCCACATCACGCTCTGTAAAACCCGCTTCCGGTATATTCATCGGTATCTGTGTACGTGAAATCGCAAGTTCTTTTCCATTCAAATCGTAAACAGCACACTTTATATCACTTCCACCATTATCAATTCCCAGTAAATACATTTCCTTATCCTCTATCACTTGGTCATATCATATTCATGATGAAGCATTTTACTGATAATTTCTGCAACTGCATCATGATTATTGTCATATTCTGTTACAAAATCTGCTACATCTTTTACCTCCGGGAGGGAATTTGCCACTGCTATTCCCACCCCGGCGTGTTGAAGCATATCTATATCATTATAATAGTTTCCAACTGTAAGAATATCTTCGTGAGCTATGTTAAGACTTTCAGCCAGAATCTTTATTCCCCTCCATTTAGAAACACCTGATGCCATAATATCAACGCACCCTGGTTCTGAATTAACATAATAGATTTCCGGCAAATATTGGTCGATATATTCTGTTACTCTCTGAAGATCAGAAGTTGCCATAAAACCTTCAATTCCATTTTCCCATCCAGCTTCTTCCATGGAAGAAATAACTTCTGGAATCACACCTACCTCTCTGGCATATTCCATCGTTTGTTCTGTCATTTTTGTGACTTTCCAGATCATTCCATCACAGATTTGAAGTTGAAGATTTTTTTCAAAGCAATATGCGAGTAGCCTTCTGCAAACTGCAGGCGGAATCAGCTTATTATAAAGCACTTCTCGATCACAGCAGCGAAGAATTTTACCCCCTGTGTTTAAAATATGATAATCCACAATCCATCTTTCATCGTCTTTTAATGTAAGCATGTCAATATCTCTTCGACCGCTTACATACGCAATCACATGTCCTGCTCTTTTCGCCTCTTCGATTGCTTTTTTACTCGCAGTTCCCATACTGTAATCATCTCGCACTGCTGTTCCATCTATATCCATTGCCAACAGTTTACGTCCCATTATTTATCCTCTCATTCTCCAAGGGTTTCTCTGTATTTGTACACAACTTCCATAAATTCTTTTACTCTGTTGACATCTACTCTATTTTCAAAAACCCCATCCACTTTAAACGTTGTTCCCACAACAGCTGCATCTGCTGTTGTAAGTTTTCTTTCAATTGTATTGAGACGGCATCCTGTATTACAAAGAACAACAACATCTTTATTTGCTTCTTTTACGCTTGCAATCAACGCATCATCCACATCCTGTCCTGCTGCATTTGCAGAAATACACAGACCATCCGGAGCGGCTTTTGCCATTGTTGATTTTGCAATATCTGCCAACGGTCTTGTATCCAGATTACGATCCGATTCTGGGTTAATAAAATATAACATTTTCAAATCTTCTAAAGGGAGTGCGGCTTTTCTTCTTAGTAAACTACTAAAATCATTATTATAAAGTCCACCATCACCCACATACACACCACAAAATGTTCCGCGAACAAATTGCGCTTTTACCGCAGCTGCAAGTTCTAAACATGCTCGCCCATCACTAATTGCGTCTACTCCATATGGTACCTTAATCTCAGATCGTAAATTCCCAATTACATATGCCATTGCCGCAGGAGTCACCATATCCATATTTCGCTGGTAGGGCAAACTAAATTCATTGCTAAAAATAATCCCATCTACACCACCATCTTGTAGTGCATGTAAGTCTTCACGTGCATGTTCTACCACCTTATCCATATCATTTTCCGACTTGTATAATGGATCTCCTGGTAGTGGATCAATGTGGAGCATTGCAATAATTGGTTTCTTAACTCCAAACATCTTTTCAGTCCATAACATCTCCTTCGCCTCCTAAACAACTTTGTATTTTTTGATACATTCAATATGTATAAATTATATCACTTGTATGAATATTGTCAATATTCTATTTTAATTATCTTATAAAAAAA
>ERZ780226.3288-NODE-3288-length-10073-cov-3.144640_pt1 | contig 10073 bp, 9 predicted proteins | sample MGYA00511165_ERZ780226 | MGnify/ENA primary metagenome ERZ780226 (study PRJEB29588, sample SAMEA2152373) | human gut metagenome | biome: human gut; feature: human-associated habitat; material: faeces | place: Denmark | collected 2008/2010 ...
TTTAAAACATAAGTTAAAAAATATTGATTATTGATATATTTATTCATAAACAGTATATGTAAATATGTAAAATAGGACACTATAATCATTGAACATATAACATTTTATGGTCAGTACATACAAAAAGTTAAGATAATTTAAAATTATTTTAAAATAACTATTGAAATAATTGAAGTATTTTGGTAAAATAAAGAGAATGTTATTTTGTATTTGTCATATGCTTGATTTTTGGCAGATATGATTAGCTTATAAAACTTTAGAGAGGTTAGCTGTAATGAATTCAAATAATCTTTTTAAGACTGCGGTAAATTTGGTTGTTTGTACGATTATAAATCTGTGCCTTATAATGATAGCGTCAGTCACACCTGTGCTGATGATTCCGGCTCTTTTTTTCAGCGGTCTTGTTTGTATATATGCCTTGAACAAAAGTAATATGTTATGCACGGTGTTATCGATTTGTTTGACACTTGCGGCATTTGTCTTGATTTCAAAAAATCTGTTTAATGCTCAGAATAATAATGTGTATGAGTGTATTATTTTGTATTTAATAGGAGTATTGCCGGCCGTTACCTTCGGAGCGGTTTCTAAGAAAAAAACCGGCTTTGAAAATAAGTACTTTATAACAGTGGCTGCATCACTTTTGATGTCGCTTGCGTTTTTAGTTCTTCTTAAGGTGTCGGGACTTTCGATAAATGACGCAATAACAGATGCGGCTAAAAACTATAAGGATATATTAACCTCTGCCATTGAGCAAAGCGGAATAGATGTAACACAGAATGTTAAGTCTGTCGTGGCTGATATTATCGACCAGACTATTCAGCTTCTGACGACGTATCTTCCTACAATTCTTATTGTTTTTTCGATGATATGTGCATATCTGACGGTTATGGCAGGTATCTTTGTCCTGCATCGTCTTAAGGTTTGCAGAGTAGAATATACAAAATTTAATATGATTCAAATACCTCAGTTTATTTGTTTAATCACATCTGTATTGTTCATTGTGATGTTTATGTCGGAAGGGGACGGGCTGTTTCAGGCTGTTATCGGGAACATTGCCGTTATTTCCGAATTTTTGATAGGTGTAAGCGGCCTTTCCGCGGTTGATTACTTTTTTGCAAAGAAGGTCCGTTCGGGATATATGAGAGCCCTATTGTATTTGTGCGTATTCAGTGCCGGCTTTTTATTTGCTTCACTGATATGGGAAGTTTTAATCGTTATTGGTTTTATAGACAGTCTTTGGCATATTCGTTTCGGAGACGGTATCAGAGGTGAGTGAAATGAAAATCAGTAATGACAGCAACACGTTTATTAAAAACGAATTGAAAAGTGAAATCAAAAATTATGCCGTATGTGCGGCGATTCTTGTGTTTTTGGGATTGTTTTCGCTTGTTTGTACCGTTCGTTCAAATATAACGCTTATAAAGGTTTCGGCCGCAGTATCTATCGTGACAGGTTTATGTGTTCTCGTCTTTGGATTTATATATTATTCAAAGAGACAGAACACTTTGAAAAATTATATCGAGAACTTTGCGTTCGGAGTAGAGGATGCCGCAAAGGCAGCGGTTTTGAGCTTTCCGGATCCTATTGTAATTATATCCGATGACGGTATAATTGAGTGGTACAACAAACGCTTTTCTGTTTTATGTAAAAGAGAGAGCCTGTTCGGAACAGATATACACGAGATTTTCCCGGCAATTCGACTTGAAACATTTATTGAAGATAAAATCCCGGTTCAGGATTTTACCTATGACGGAAGGGATTATATTCTGACCGGAACCGTTTCGGAAATAACTTCAAGCGAAGATAAAAAGAGACTTATCGGGATAAGTTTTGAGGATATAAGCGATATAACCAATCTTCAAAAACAGGTTGATGATAAGAAGACAGTGGTGTGCGTTGCTATTATCGATAATTATGATGAGGTTTTAAAGGAAACTCCTAATTCAAATCACGGTGTTCTTGTCGGTGATATAGAGAGATGTATAAGTCTTTGGGTTGATAAAGGCGGCGGAATATATCGCCGATATGAACGCGATAAGTTTGTCATTCTGTTTGAAGCGGCACGTTTTGAAGTTTTATATAAAGAAAAATTTACTATACTCAATGATGTAAAGGAAATCAATCAGCAGAATAAGATTCCGGTGACATTGAGCATAGGTGTATCAAATGCCGCCGATGATATTAAAGAAAACGACAGGATTGCTCTTTCCGCTCTTGATATGGCACTCGGCAGAGGCGGAGATCAGGCTGTTATGAAAACCGAAAACGGCTATAGCTTCTTCGGTGCTAAAAGTCTCGGTGTCGAAAAAACGACAAAGGTTAAGGCACGTATTGTTGCTAACAGACTTTGCGAGTTGATTGATAAGTCATCAAATGTTATAATTATGGGTCACAAGGGCGCTGATTACGACAGCTTTGGTGCGGCGGTAGGACTTTTTCACGCTGTGACGGACAGAAATAAAAAAGCGTACATTACTATGGACAAGGTTCATAATAATATTGGCGGAATCCTGCCGGATATATTAATGCACCGGGAATACGCTGAAGGGATAGTGGGGTTTGATAAGGCGAGTCTCGCGGTTGAAGCAAATACACTAATCATTATAGTTGATACTCACAGAGAAAGTATGGTTGAGTATTCCGACCTGCTTAAATATACTGATAACATTGCCCTCATCGACCATCATAGGCGAAGTGAGGACTTTATGGATAATACCATTCTGACGTATCATGAGCCGTATGCTTCGTCAACCTGTGAGATGGTTACTGAGATTCTTCAGTATATGGAATGTTCACAGGAACTATCCGTTTATGAGGCAGAGGCTATGTATTGCGGAATATATATGGATACAAAGGCATTTAGGTTCAAGACCGGTGCCCGGACGTTTGAAGCGGCGGCATATCTCAGAAAAGCAGGTGTTGACCCTGTTCGGGTACATATGCTTTTCAGAAATGACATATCTATGTATATCCAAAAATCAAAGGTTATAAGCAATGCCAAAATTTACAGAAACAATATAGCTATTGCTGTTTGTGAGGAACAGTCAAAGAATATTCAGCTTGTTGTGGCCCAGGCGGCGGATGACTTGCTTAACATAAAAGGCGTTGAAGCATCATTCGTTCTGGCCGCGGTCGGTTCTAAGATTATTATAAGCGGCCGCTCTCTCGGGGCGGTTAATGTTCAGGTTATACTTGAAAAGCTCGGCGGCGGCGGACATATTACCATTGCCGGTGCACAGCTTGAGAATAACAATTTGGAAATTGCTGAAATGAAGCTTCATAATGCTATTGATGAGGCTTTGTTTGAATAAAAGTATTGTATAAAACGGAAAGGATGATATAAAATGAAAGTTATTTTGACAAAAGATGTTAAATCACAGGGTAAGAAGGGTGACCTGATTAATGTAAGCGATGGTTATGCAAATAATTTTCTTTTACCCAAGGGTTTGGCTAAACCGGCGACAAAACAGGCTTTGAATGAACTTGAAGGTAAAAAGGGTGCTGAACAGTATCATAAAAATATGGAAGAACAGAAGGCGCGAAACATCGCTGACAGACTTAAAGAAATAAAAGTATCTATCAAGGCGAAGGCCGGCAAGGAAGGAAAGCTTTTCGGGTCAGTTACTTCAAAAGATGTTGCTGAGGCGTTAAAGGCACAATATAACATTGCGGTGGACAAACGTAAGCTTGACCTTCCGGACGGAATCAAGACTTGTGGCATACGCGATGTTAAGGTTACACTTTATACAGGCGTAACGGGAACTTTTAAGGTTGAGGTTACCGAACAGTAAATATGTCAGGAGGAAGATTTATGGAGGAAATCTCTAATGAATCAATGCCGTTTGACAACGGTTCTGCTGTGCCGGCAGAGGTACAGCGTGCTGTCCCTTTCAGTAACGAGGCCGAGCAATCTGTTCTCGGGGCGATGTTTCTTGATAAAGAGTGTATCCCCGATGTTGTTTCAAAAATTCACTCTACCGACTTTTATATAGACAGGCATAAAGAGCTTTTTGAAGCAATTTTAGAGCTTTATAACCTCGGTAAGCCGATTGACCTTGTCACATTGGAAGAACAGCTTATTCTGAGAGGTACACTTGAAAAAATAGGCGGAATCAAATTTATGGTTGATGTTGCGAATGCTGTCCCGTCAACCGAAAGTGCAATCTATTATGCTGATATTGTTAAGGATAAGTCGGTTTTGCGCTCGCTTATAGAAATGGCATCTAAAATCGAAGAAAACTGTTACAAAGGCGACAGCGAAACAGATGATATTCTTGCTAAGGCACAGCAGGATATGATTAAGATAACTCAGGACCGCACGACGACCGGCCTTGTTCATATAGGCAGATATATTGACGAAAGTGTAGAACTTCTCGATAAGCTATCGCAAAAAAACGAAACTATAACGGGTATTCCGACAGGATTTATCGATGTTGACAAAAAAACGGCGGGCCTTCATCCGGCAGAGCTTATTCTGATTGCCGGCCGTCCGGGAATGGGTAAGTCGAGCTTTGCGCTTAACATCGCGCAAAATACGGCGATTAAATATCATAAAAATGTAGCGATATTCAGCCTTGAGATGCCGGGCATTCAGATTGCAAACAGAATGATTTCAAGCGAAGCCAAAATCAGCTCTGAGAGAATCAAGAAGGGTGACCTTCGCGATGATGATTGGGGTAAGCTCGCAAGCGCAACAGAGGTTTTGGCGAGGTCGGGTATATATATCGATGACACATCCACCATTACAGCGACCGATATAAGCGCACGATGCCGAAAACTTATGCTTGAGAAAGGTCTTGATTTAGTCGTAATCGACTATCTTCAGCTGATGAGCGCATCTAAAGGAAGCAGAGGTAACAGACAACAGGAGATTGCTGAAATTTCGCGTAGCTTGAAAATTTTAGCAAACGATTTGAATATACCGATTATTGCACTTTCTCAGCTTAGCCGTTCATCGGACAAAGAAAAACGTGAGCCGATACTCAGTGACCTTCGTGATTCGGGTGCTATCGAGCAGGACGCAGATATTGTTATTTTTCTTCATCGTGACGGTTATTATAAACCCGATGTGGAAGAACCGAACAAAACCAAATGTAACTTTGCTAAATACAGAAACGGTGAGCCGGGTCCTGTTGAACTGACTTGGCTTGGTGAATATACATCCTTCTCAGACTGGAGCGGTAAGAGTGAACACTAACTCAAACAAAAACACGATATTACTACAAAATAAGGTCAGGCAAACCATCACCGAACATTCACTTCTTGAAGAAGGAGATAGGGTTTTGGTTGCGCTTTCCGGCGGAGCGGACTCGGTTTGCCTTCTTAATGTTTTGTATAGCTTGAAAGATGAGTTGAATATTTCGGTTGCCGCCGCACATCTAAACCATATGATCCGCGGTGCAGAGGCAGAACGCGACGAGGCGTACGCGGCAGAGCTTTGTACGAGGCTTGAAATTCCTTTTTATGCACAACGCACTGATATTCCGGCGGCGGCAAAGGAAAACGGAATTTCAGAGGAGCTTGCCGGCAGGCAGGCGCGTTATCGTTTTTTTAAAGAGCTTTCGGATAAATACGGTTTCACCAAAACGGCGACGGCTCATAATAAAAATGATAAAGCAGAGACAGTTTTAATGCGGATTATGCGCGGAAGCGGAATAGACGGGCTTTGCGGAATTCATTATAAAAGAGATGATATAATCAGACCTATATTGGATGTGACACGTGCTGAGATTGAAGCTTATTGTGAGGAAAATAGGCTTGACTATAAGACAGACAGCACAAACGAAAGCTCTGATTACACAAGAAACAGAGTCAGAAATGAGCTTATTCCGTTTATGCGTGATAAGTTTAATCCAAACATAATCGAAACGCTTTGTTCTCTGTCAGATAATATCACAGAGGACGCGAAATTCATAAATTCGTATGCGAAACGGCTTTATCAGCGGATAAACAGTCCTATGCCGCATAGAAAGCCGACTGTTCTTGATATTAAGTCGCTTGATATGCTGGACAGAAGTATAAGAAACAGGATGTATGCCATAGCTTCTCAAGAGGTTATGGGTAAGGACTATAAGTTCGAGAGAGTTCATTATGACACAATAGAGAGTATTATTCATAAGGAAACAGGCGCGGGAATTTCGCTCCCCGATGGGCTTAGGGTTAATGTTAAATACGGTTGGCTTGAATTTGTAACCGAAGCGGAAGAGGCAGAGCAAAACACCGGCGGGTTTTGCTATGAAATTGAGCCTGATGCCGATTTTGATAATATGGATATTAAGCTTGAAATTGTTGATGCCACTTATAAGAAAGAAAAGAATCAAATGCTTGTCGATTATGATTCTATTGAGGGCAGAAGGCTCTATGTTAGAAGCCGAAAAATGGGTGATAAAATTGTAATCTTTAAGGATGGACGCTCGCGCAAGCTTAAAGATTATTGGATAGATAAAAAAATTCCGCGTGCCGAGCGAAATAAGATTCCGCTTTTATGTGCGGACAAAGAAATTATAGCAATTATAGGCGACAGGGTTGCCGAAAATCATAAAATAAATAATAACTCAAAGAAAGGATTGTTAATTACGTATGGGAGAAGTTATGAAAATAGGTAAGGTTATGCTCACCGAGAAAGAAATCGCAAATCGAATAGACAGTCTCGCTGATAAAATCAATAAGGAGTATGGTGACGAGGAGGTTATCGTTCTCGGTGTTTTGAAAGGCTGTTTTGTATTTATGAGCGACCTTATCAGAAAGCTGACCTGTGATGTTCGTACATATTTTATGGAAATTTCAAGCTATCAGAACGGTACGGTCAGCACAGGAAAGATAACCATAAAAAAGGACTTGGATGTTGACATAGAAGGTAAAAATGTTCTTATCGCAGAGGATATTATTGACTCAGGGCATACACTTTCACAGTTGACGGAAATCCTTAGAAAAAGAAATCCGAAATCTTTAAAGGTGTGCGCTCTTTTGAGCAAGCCGGCAAGACGTGAGGTTGAATTTGAGGCCGATTATACCGGCTTTGAGATAGAAGATAAGTTCATTATCGGCTATGGCCTGGATTGTGCCGAGCAGTTCAGACAGCTGCCGTATATTGCGGAGGTTGAGATTTGTGATGAGTAGGGTATTTAAGTATGTTCAGGACGTGGCTGACCTTGCGGAGCCATATGTCAGAAATGCCGGTGATTATGCGGCAAGCACTGTTCAATATGCGGGAGATTGTGTTCGCAATGCCGGAAACTGTGTTCGCAAAAAGAAGAAAGCAATCCGCCGCAGGAACTTTTTCGCAAGGCTTAACGGAATTATTCAGTTCAGCACAAATGTTGTTTTAATGGTTGCAGCGGTTATAGCTCTTATTATGGCTGTTTCTGAATACTTCAACCGAAAAGACGTTTAAGATTAGTAAGGAAAGGTGATAAAATTGGATATTAAGTCAAAATTTTCAGACAGAGTGAAGCATCTTGAAGGGTCGGCAATCCGCGAGATGTTTAAGCTTATGGCGAAGCCGGGAATTATCTCATTTGCCGGCGGTTCGCCGGATTCATCATTGTTTCCCGCAAAGGAACTTGCTGATATTGCACAGGAAATCCTGTCAACAAAGGGGCCGCTTGCGCTTCAATACGGAATCACCGAGGGTTATCAGCCGCTTCGCGATTGGGTCACTGACAGGCTTTCAAAACAGGGAATTGTCGGTGAGAACGATGATACAATAATCATAAGCGGCGGCCAGCAGGGCATTGACCTCGCCGCAAAATCACTCATAAATGAGGGCGACGCGGTTATCTGTGAAAATCCCAGCTTTATCGGCGGTTTGAATTCCTTCCGTTCATATAACGCTGAGCTTATCGGCGTAGATGTGAAAAATGACGGTATCGATACGGAACAGCTTGAAGAAGTTTTAAAGGCACATCAAAATGTAAAGGTTCTTTATACAATTCCGACATTTCAGAATCCGTCGGGTATAACGATGTCTGTTGAAAAGCGCAAAAAACTGCTTGAACTTGCGGAAAAATATGATTTTATTATATTCGAGGATAACCCATATGGTGAACTGAGGTTCTCGGGCGAGCCGGTTCCTACGATTAAGTCTCTTGACAAGAGCGGAAGGGTTGTTTACTTCGGTTCATTTTCAAAGATTTTGTCACCGGGTATGCGTATAGGTCACGCCACCGCTGACTCTGACCTCATAAACAGAATGGTAATATGCAAACAGGTTCAGGATGTACACACGCCTGTGCTGACTCAGATGATTTGTCACGAGTATGTCATTCGCTATTCAATAGATGAACACATCAAGGAAAGCTGCAGAGTTTATGGCGAGAAGTGTGAGTATATGATGAGGCTTATGGATGAGCTCTTTCCTAAATGTGTTGAACATACGCGGCCTCAGGGCGGAATTTTTCTCTTTTGCACAATGCCTGAGGGAGTTGACAGCAAGGAGCTTCTTAAAGCGGCAATTGATAAAAATGTCGCTTTTGTTCCGGGTGCAACAACTATGGTTGATGAGCATAAGATATACAGCAGCTTCAGATTAAACTATTCAATGGCGTCCTTTGAACAGATTGAACAGGGAATAAAAGTTCTTGCCGAAGTTTTAAATGAAGCTTTAAATTAAATATAGATAACAGAGAAGGGTAGAAAATTATGTCAGAAAAAAAACGAATTTTAAGCGGAATACAACCGTCGGGGGCGTTAACACTCGGCAACTATGTCGGAGCTTTGAGAAATTGGGTCGAGCTTCAGAATGAAGATGAATACGAGGCTTTTTATATGCTTGCGGATCTCCACACAATTACGGTTCGTCAGGAGGCTAAAAATCTTCGAAAGAATTCGATGGATTTGCTTGCACTGTTTCTTGCCGCCGGAATCGACCCCGATAAGAGCCCGATTTTCTTTCAGTCACACGTACCCGCACACGTTGAGCTTTCGTGGGTTTTGAGTTGTAACACCTATATGGGTGAGCTTTCGCGTATGACTCAATTTAAGGATAAATGTCAAAAACACGCCGATAATATAAATGCGGGGCTGTTTACCTATCCGGTTTTGATGGCGGCGGATATTCTCCTGTACGATACGGATATCGTTCCGGTCGGCAATGACCAGAAGCAGCACATCGAGCTGACGCGCGACCTGGCGATTCGCGTCAACAATAAATACGGCGATAAAAAGACCAAAGGCGTGGACGGCAAGGGCAATGTATTCATCGTACCGGACGGCAGATTCCTCAAAGAGGGCGCGCGCATCATGGCGCTGGATGATCCGACCAAAAAGATGAGCAAGAGCGCAGAGAACGTACACTCCCGCATTTCCCTGCTCGATGAACCGTCCAAGATCAAAAAGTCGATTATGAAGGCGACGACCGACTCCGACGGTGTAGTCAAATTCGACGCAGAGAACAAGCCGGGCATCAGCAATCTGCTGAACATCTACAGTGTGCTCGCCGGAAAGTCCGTTACCGAACTGGAAACTATGTACGAGGGCAAGGGCTACGGCGACTTCAAAAAAGATCTGGTGGAAGTGACTGTTGCGGCACTTGCGCCGATCAAAGAAAGATACGAAGCCATCCGTAATTCCGAGGAGCTGCTGACGATCTTAAACGATGGTGCGGAAAAAGCCGACGCCATCGCGCAAAAGACCATGCAGCGCGTCAGAGCATACTTCGGACTGGGAACCGGATATTGATCTGAACCAAAAGATAAAAGAACGCATACTTCCAATGCAATTACGATGTTCTATAAGCAGATTATTCTTAGACGGGGATTACCTTTTGACGTAAAAATGCCAGCCAATATACTGCTCGATGCAAGTACGCTTTCTGCCGAACAAATGGACGCAGAGCTTCAAAAGGGCTACGATGACATGCAAAACGGAAGAACAAAATCCCATAAAAAAATGATTGCAGCAAGATTTATCTTTACAAGTGTGAAGACTTGGTGTAGAATGAGAGTGGATTTTGGAAATACGAGGAAATCACACATGTACGCAAAACGATTTGAAAATTGCAAAAATGGTATGATTCTTGCAATCAATCAATCAATCAATCAATCAATCAATCAATCAATCAATCAATCAATCAA
>ERZ780226.3296-NODE-3296-length-10053-cov-2.718644_pt1 | contig 10053 bp, 6 predicted proteins | sample MGYA00511165_ERZ780226 | MGnify/ENA primary metagenome ERZ780226 (study PRJEB29588, sample SAMEA2152373) | human gut metagenome | biome: human gut; feature: human-associated habitat; material: faeces | place: Denmark | collected 2008/2010 ...
GGCCGTGACGGAAGCGGGTATATTTTCAGGCTATGTCGCATCTCGATCCGCTGATATCCGATCTGGCGCTGATCCTCGCCGTGGCGGGAATCACGACGCTCCTTTTCAAAAGACTCAAGCAGCCCGTCGTGCTGGGCTATGTCGTAGCCGGCTTTCTGTGCAGCGGCAATTTCCTGCTCAAGGGAGTTTCCGATATGGCGAACGTCGACCTGTGGGCTCAGATCGGCATCATCTTCCTGCTTTTCTCGCTGGGACTGGAGTTCAGCTTCAAGAAGCTTGTCAACGTGGGCGGCCCGGCGTTGCTGACCGCGCTGGTCATCATCACGGGGATGATGTGCACCGGGTTCATGGCCGGCAAGCTGCTCGGCTGGACGTCGACCGACAGCGTTTTTCTGGGCGGCATGCTGTCGATGTCGTCGACGACGATCATCATCAAGGCGTTCGACGATCTGGGGCTGCGCAATCAGCGGTTCACGTCGCTCGTGTTCGGCGTGCTGGTGGTCGAAGACCTGTTCGCGGTCGTGCTGATGGTGCTTTTTTCGACGCTTTTCGCCCAAAGGGCGGTGGCTGACCTGTCCGTGTCGTGGCAGCTTTTCCGTTTCGTTTTCTTTCTGGTGCTGTGGTTCGTCGTGGGCATCTATCTGATTCCGACTTTCCTCAAGCGTATCCGGCGCTTCCTTAATGCCGAGACGTTGCTCGTCGTGTCGCTGGCTCTCTGTCTGGGCATGGTCGTCGTGGCGACCTACGCGGGGTTCTCGCCCGCCTTGGGCGCTTTCATCATGGGGTCCATTCTGGCCGGTACGACCGAGGCCGAGAGCATCGAGAAGATCACCGCTCCGGTCAAGGACCTGTTCGGAGCGATCTTCTTCGTGTCGGTCGGCATGCTCGTCGAGCCTGCCGTGCTCGTGCAATACCTCGGTCCTATTCTGTTCCTGACGTTCGTAGTGGTGGTCGGGCAGATTTTCTATGCGACGCTCGGCTTTCTGGCTGCCGGGCAAAATCTGAAGGTTGCGATCCAGTCGTCGTTCTCGCTCGCGCAGATCGGCGAGTTTGCCTTCATCATCGCCTCGCTCGGACTGACGATGGGTGTCACCAGTTCGTTCCTTTATCCGGTGGCCGTGGCCGTCTCGGTCGTCACGACCTTCACCACTCCGTTCATCATCCGGCTCAGCGAGCCGGCTTACCGCTGGCTCGACCGGATCATGCCCGCGCATGTGAAGAGCCTGCTCAAGCGTTACGACGCCGGTACTCAGACCGTCAACACCGAGCGCGAGTGGATGAGGTTCTTGAAGAGGTCGCTGCTCAATATCGCGCTCTACTCGATTCTGCTGGGGGGCGTCGTCTGGATCTCTTCGAGCTACTACGCTCCTTGGATCGAGAGCAAGTTCGAGGGTTTCTGGGGCAAACTGATCGCGACGACGACGACCGTCCTCGTCATGGCTCCGCTGCTGTGGGCGCTCGCGCTGAGGCACCTCAGCAAACGGCTTTTCGTGCCGTTGTGGAACGATCCGCGATTCAATCACGGGCTGATCGTGACGCTCGTCGTGCTGCGAATTCTCGTCGCGCTGATGTTTCTGATGACGGTCGTGGCCCATTTGAGCACTTCCCGGTTCGGCTCGCTGATTACGTTCGCTCTGGTGCTGCTGTCGCTGATTCTGTTCTGGAAGCGGATCAAACGGCAGTTCCTGCGTTTCGAGAAGCGGTTCTTCGCCAATCTGAACGAGAAGGAACTCAGCACGGTCGTCCGTACGGCCGATTCGCAGGCGAAGCATCTGCATCTGGCCCGGCTGACCGTGTCGGGCGACAGTCCGCTGGTAGGCCGCAGCTTCGGACAGCTGAACCTGCGTTTGCGCTACGGCGTGACGGTCGTTTCGGTCCTGCGGGGCAGTCACCGTGTCAATGCTCCGCATGCCGAGACCGTTTTCATGCCGGCCGACCGGATTTCCGTCGTCGGTACGGACGAGCAGTTGCAGCAGTTCGCCCGTGCGGTCGAGGTGCCTCTGTCGCCGGTCGACCGCGAAGATGTGACAATGTACCAGTTTTCGGTAGGCGAGCGCTCGGTGCTGATCGGCATGACCGTCGCCCAGTTCGGCATGATGACGCGCGGAAGCTGTCTGATCATCGGTATCGACCGCAGCGACGGAACTTACGTCCGACCGCTCAGTCTGGTCCGTTTCCGCCCTTACGACATGGTATGGGTGGCCGGCGACAAGGAGTCGATCGACCGGGTGATCGCCGGAGCCGGGGAGCATGGGCCCAAGACGGTGCGCAAGGAAGCTCCGGAACACTCTCCGCGGGAGCGGTCGTAGGTCGGCCGTGCCGGGTCGCATTGTCGATAAGTTGTCGATTAAAAGGCGTCTCGTTTTGTATTTCTGCGTATGAAAACCCTACTTTTGTACATTGGATAAAAAGTGCAAGGCATGTTATTGAACGATCTTTTGAAAGCGGCGGACGTACTGGAGTCTGCGGGCGATTGTTCGGCGAACGTCTCGTCGCTCGAGTTCGACTCGAGGCGGGTGACTCCCGGCGCGCTGTTTTTCGCTACGCGAGGCACGCAGGCGGACGGGCATGCTTTCATCGAGGCGGCGGTCGGGGCGGGGGCCGTCGCGGTCGTCGGCGAGACGATGCCCGCGCGGTTGGCCGAGGGAGTAGCCTATCTGCGCGTCGCCGACTCGTCGGTCGCGCTGGGACGCATGGCGTCCGCTTTCTATGGCGACCCGAGCCGGTCGCTCAGGCTGGTCGGCGTGACGGGGACCAACGGCAAGACGACGACCGCGACGCTGCTGTACCGCCTGTTCCGGAGCCTCGGCTATAAGGTCGGCCTGATCTCGACGGTGACGTACTGCATCGACTCCGATCGGCGCGAGTCGACGCACACGACTCCCGACAGCGTCCGGCTCAACCGGATGATGGCCGAGATGGTCGATCGGGGGTGCGAGTACTGCTTTATGGAGGTCAGCTCGCACAGCCTCGTGCAGCACCGCACCGAAGGGTTGCATTTCGCCGGGGCCGTGTTCACGAATATCACGCACGACCATCTGGACTATCACCATACGTTCGCCGAGTATATCCGCGCGAAAAAAATGCTGTTCGACGCGCTGGGAAAAGAGGCGTTCGCGCTGACGAACGCCGACGACCGCAACGGCGCGGTCATGGTGCAGAACACGAAGGCTTCCGTCAGAACCTACGGGTTGCGCACGATGGCCGATTTCCGCTGCCGCGTCGTCGAGATGCTGCTGGACGGCATGCAGCTCGATCTGGACGGCCGCGAGGTCTGGGTGAAGTTTCTGGGGCGTTTCAATGCCTACAACCTGACGGCCGTCTATGCGACCGCCTTGCTGCTCGGCGCCGACCGCGACGAGGTGCTGCGCACGCTGAGTGGCCTGGGTCCGGTGGACGGCCGTTTCGAATCGATCCGCTCGCACGACGGCGTGACGGCGATCGTCGATTATGCGCATACGCCCGACGCGTTGCAGAACGTCATCGATACGATCGACGAAATCAGGGGCAAGGACCGGAAGCTGTATGTGGTAGTAGGCTGCGGAGGCAACCGCGACCGGACGAAGCGTCCCGAAATGGCTCGCATCGCGGCCGACGGGGCCGATCTGGCCGTGCTCACCTCGGACAATCCCCGGAAGGAGGATCCCGAGGCGATTCTTGCGGAAATGAAGGCCGGGCTCGACGCTTCCTCGCGTTACCTCTGCATTGCCGACCGGCGCGAGGCGATCAAGGCGGCCGTCGCGCTGGCGCGGCCGGGCGACATCGTACTGGTGGCCGGCAAAGGACACGAGACCTATCAGGACGTCGGCGGCGTCAAACATCATTTCGACGACCGCGAGGAGGTTCGCCGGGCGATGGGACTGGAATAGAAGAAACGGACTGCGACATGAAACGCCTTTTGCTTTTGCTCCCGCTTTTATGCACGGCCGTGGCGGCTCGGGACCCGAGCGCGCTGGGCATGCGCGTCGATACGATCGTCGCCGGCCGCGACAGCGTGACCGGCAGAGCCCTTCGGGCCGTGCGGTATAGTTTCGACTCCTCGTATGTGATTTCCGGTTTCGACGTCCGCCCTGACTGTGATCGGGCGATCTGCCAGCTGAGCAGACTGACGCCGAGCGGCAAGTATATCCAGCCTTACGGAAAACTGGTCGGGTGGGAGATGCGTACGGGTGCGGTTCGCTGGGCGCAGGATGTCCGATATCCTCGAATAGTCGCCCGGTTCAATTCCGTGAATTTTTGCGGAGATATTCTGGTACAGTCCGACGGTGTCCGAAACCGGTGCTTTGATGCGGCGACCGGTGAGCTGTTGTCCGAGAATCGATGCCGACTCTATTATTTGAGCGATGAGGGCATCGCTCTAGGGTACGGTAAGAATCGATCGTGTCTCAAGGGAATCGATTTGAGGACCGGCCGAGAATTGTGGGAACGGGAATTGAAATGTCGGGGAGGCAGCTGGAATCAGGTCGTTGCGGGAGACTCGGCGGTTCTGGTTTCCGCCGAGGGACTTCATTGGGTCGACCTGTATTCGGGAAAAGGGTGGAGTCGTCCGTTTCGAACCTATAGCAATCCGCTGACAGCAAGTGAAATAGCATTGTCGGTCCTTACGTGTGGCTTCGGTTTGCTTTTTTTTGAACGCCGATGCGAAATTTTACCTGACTTCCAATTTGCTTTTCTCGACTTCGATGCTTTCGGAGCCCGTTCTGTATCAAGCGTCCTGCGACAGCTTGTTCGCGTTCGATCGGGACGGGGGCGTTTTGTGGGCGACCCCGCTGCCCGATCGAAAATCGGGGGTTTCCCGGATTTACGAAACGGACACTACGGTCGTTCTGGTCCATAAGGGATTGTCCGACGGAGTAAGAGGGTTAATCCCTTATGGGGCCGCCTATCTGGCGGCTTTCGATAAGAAAAACGGACGGAGGATGTTTTTCGAGAGCCTCGCGGAAAACAAGGGAGATGCCGTGTATTCTTCGATTCCGTGGACGGACGATCGGTTGCTGTTGGTCGGGAAGAAAAAAATAGCGCTTTACGCGAAGAGTGGAGAACAAGTGGCCGAGAATAGCGTGGAGAACGTTTCGGGCGGAGAAATACAGACCATCTATCATAACGGATGCGACCGGTTCTCGCCGGAGAGCGGGGGATTCCGGCCCGTAGTGGACCGAGAGGACGAGTGGGCAATCCGGACCGACGACGGATGGCTGGCCGTGCTCGACGATAACCTGAGCGTAAAGCGGCAGTATGTCATGGATTCTTTGGTTGGCTGCTTCGACCGCTTCGGCGATATGAGCATTTTGTATCACGAGGGTCGGACTCTCTTGGTAGGTCCGGACGGGAAGGTTCGTTCGAGTATGATGGTGGGCGTGCCTGTATTTTTGGATGCGCCCGTTCTGTATTGTCGGGACAAGAACTCGCTGGTGAAAGTCGATCTGAGTCCGTCGCTCGGACGCGACTGGAACGATCCTGATCCTTTCGAAAAAGCGTTCGTCGCCGACAATCGATGGAATCATTAGAAAACGTGTAGTTTATGTTATACCATTTGGTCAAATATTTCTCGCAGCATTTCGACATTCCCGGCGTGGGGATGTTTCTCTCGCTGTCGTTCCGCGCGGCGATGGCGATCATTCTGGCGCTGACGATCGGCATGATTTTCGGCCGGAAGATCATCCGCCTGCTGCAGCGCCGACAGATCGGCGAGGAAGTGCGCAATCTCGGCCTCGAGGGGCAGCTTCAGAAACGGGGCACGCCGACGATGGGCGGTCTGATCATTCTGCTGTCGATTCTGGTTCCGATCCTCCTGCTGGGCGATCTGACGAACGTCTATACGCAGCTGATGATCGTCTCGACCGTATGGCTGGGGCTGATCGGCTTTCTGGACGACTACATCAAGGTGTTCCGCAAGCGGAAGGAAGGTCTCAGCGGCCGGTACAAGATCGTCGGTCAGGTCGGACTCGGCGTTATCGTGGGCTGCGCGATGTGGCTCAGTCCGCAGATCGTCGTCAAGGAGAAGCTCGAAGGCAAGTCGCCTCGCGCCCAGATCGAGTACGTGACCGAGAACGGCCAGAGCAGTCCGGTCTATGTGACGCCGGCCGAGAAAAGCGTCAAGACGACGATCCCGTTCGTCAAGAACAACGAGTTCGACTACCACTGGCTGATTCCGGGCGACGGTCCCCGCTCCGAGCGGTGGAGCTGGATCGCCTACGTGGCGGTCGCGATTCTGGTCATCACGGCCGTGTCGAACGGGGCGAATCTGACCGACGGACTCGACGGGCTGGCCTCGGGCGTGTCGGCCACGATCGTCGTGACGCTCGGCATATTGGCCTATCTGTCGGGCAACGTGATTTATGCCGATTACCTGAATATCATGTACATTCCGTCGAGCGGCGAGCTGGTCGTCTATGCGGCGGGCCTCGCCGGGGCGCTGTTCGGCTTCCTGTGGTACAACTGTTATCCGGCGCAGGTATTTATGGGCGACACGGGAAGCCTGGCCATCGGCGGGATCATCGCCGTGTTCGCGCTGCTGATCCGCAAGGAACTGCTGCTGCCGATCCTGTGCGGAATCTTCTTCGTCGAGAGCCTGTCGGTCATTTTTCAGGTCGGCTGGTTCAAATATACGAAAAGACGTTACGGTGAGGGCCGGCGCGTGCTGTTGATGGCTCCGCTGCATCACCACTATCAGAAAAAAGGATATTTCGAGTCGAAGATCGTCGTGCGTTTCTGGATCGTGCAGTTGCTGCTGGCGGCCGTTACGCTCGTTACGCTTAAAATCAGATAGCCATGCCGAAGATTGTCGTGTTGGGAGGAGGCGAGAGCGGCTGCGGGGCGGCCGTGCTGGCCCGCGTGAAAGGATTCGACGTATTCCTGTCGGATATGGGCGTTATCGCGCCCAAGTATAAAGCGTTGCTCGCCGAATGGAACGTGCCCTACGAAGAGGGACAGCATACGGCCGGGCGGATACTCGATGCCGACCGGGTCGTCAAGAGCCCCGGCATTCCCGACAAGGCGCCGATGATGAAGGCGGTCCGCGAACGCGGAATTCCGGTCGTGTCCGAAATCGAGTTCGCCGCCCCGTACACATCGGCCCGCACGATCTGCGTTACGGGCAGCAACGGCAAGACGACCACGACGACGCTGACCTACGAGATTCTGCGTCGCGCGGGCGCGAACGTCGCTCTGGGGGGCAACATAGGCCGGAGTTTCGCGCTGTCGGTCGCCACGGAGCGGCGCGACTGGTACGTGATCGAGCTGAGCAGCTTTCAGCTCGACGGGTGCTACGATTTCCGGGCCGACATCGGGGTGCTGACGAACATTACGCCCGATCATTTGGACCGGTACGAGTACCGGCTGCAGAACTATGTCGACAGCAAATTCCGCATCCTGCGCAACCAGCGTCCGCAGGACTGCTTTATCTATTGCGCCGACGATCCGCTGACGCTCGAGAATCTGCCGAAGCATCCGCTCTCCATGCGGACGCTCCCGTTCAGCGTCCGGCGCGGCGATTGCGCTGCCGTGTTGCGCGACGGGACGATACGGGCCGAGGCTGCCGGCCGCCGGCTGGAAATTCCGGTTTCCGAGCTTCGGATCAAAGGGATGCATAACACATACGATGCGATGGCGGCCGTGCTGGCCGCTCTGTCCGCCGGGATCGAGCCGGACGCGATTCTGCCGACGCTCCGCTCGTTCGAGGGAGTCGAGCACCGGCTGGAGCCTTGCGGCGAGATCGACGGCGTCGAGTACGTGAACGACTCGAAGGCGACGAACGTCGATTCGGTATGGTACGCTCTGGAGAGCATGACGCGGCCGGTCGTGTGGATCGCCGGCGGAACCGACAAGGGCAACGACTATTCGAGACTGTACGATCTGGCCGGAGCGAAAGTCAAGGCGCTCGTCTGCATGGGCGTCGACAACGAGAAGCTGATCCGTGCCTTCGACGGGCGCATTCCCCGCATCGAGGACACGCACTCGCTCGACGACGCGATGGCTGCGGCGCGGGCTGCGGCTTCCTCCGGCGATACGGTGCTGCTTTCGCCGGCTTGCGCGAGCTTCGACCTGTTCAAGAATTACGAGGAACGGGGGCGTCAGTTCAAGGAGTGGGTGGCGACGCTCTCGCAGAAGCACCGTTGACGACAGCCGGGCCGGGGCTCGCCTTCCGGAGGCGGGAGGGCCGACGGGACGAAATGTCCGGATCGTGCGGACGGGGAGAATTTCCCGCATCCGGAGCCTCCCGGCGGAGCGGACGGGATGTGGTCCGGAGAAGCGGTATCCCGGAGCGAGGCTTGCGGTCGTGCGTATTCGTCCGGGCCGTTTCTCGGTACGGATGCGGGCAGCGGCCCTGCCGGGGACGCGCACGAGGAATTAAAAGAGAACCGATGGAATGGAACTGAACGGGAATATCCGGAAAATGGAAACGCGGGGGCTTTCGGCCGAATCGGCCGAAAAGCCGGGGTTTTTCGACCGTTTTTTCGGGGGAGACCGCGTGCTGTGGGTGATTATCGCGATTCTGTCGGTCGCTTCGCTGCTCGTGATCTTCTCGTCGACGGCGTCGATGGCCTACCGTAAGGCCGGGGGCGACACGTCGCATTACTTTTTCGCCCAGTTGAAGTTCATCGTGCTCGGATTCGCCGCGATGATCGCGGTGCACCGACTCAACTACCAGCGCTATGCGCGGCCCCGGCTGCTGGCTCTGGTGTTCGTCGCCGCGCTGCTGTTCATGCTGCTGACCTTTTTTATCGGGGTCAACCTGAACAGCGCGTCGCGCTGGATTCGGATTCCGGTGATCGGCGTGACGTTCCAGCCTTCCGACTTCCTGCGCATCGCGCTGATAGCGATCCTCGCGCAGCAGCTGGCCAAGCGCCAGCGCTTCATCCATCGGATTCCGCTGCTTCCGGCGCTCACCGTGCGGGGCTGGCGCAAGAACCCCCGGAAAAATCTCGATATTCTCACGCAGACGACCCTTCCCGTGCTGGGACCGATCGCGATCGCCTGCGGGGCGATTTTCATGTCGAACTTTTCGACGGCGGCCATTACGTTCTGCACCTGCTGCATCATGCTTTACATGGGACGCGTGCGCGTGCGAGAACTGTGGCGTCTCGTCGCGCTGGTGGTCGTTGCGATGGTGCTGGCCGTTTCGTTCATGTACGTTTTCGACATCGGACGCTCGCACACCTGGGTCAACCGGCTGGGGATCGGTTCGCTGATCGGGGAGACGGAGCAGATCGCCGAGCAGAGCGACGACGACAACCTGCAGCAGGAGCAAGCGCGCATCGCGATCGCCTCGGGCGGACTGCTGGGCAAGGGGCCCGGCAACAGCACCCAGCGCTCGAACCTGCCGCACTCCTATTCCGACTTCGCCTATGCGTTCATTGTCGAGGAATACGGCTTCGTGGGCGCCATGGGCATTTTGTTTTTGTACCTTTGCATTTTCTTCCGGGGCATCGTGACTTTCCGGCGGTGCGGAACGGCATTCCCGAGCCTGCTCGTGCTGGGGCTGTGCCTGATGATTACGTTTCAGGCGATCTGCAATATGCTCGTGTCGGTGTGCATATTTCCCGTGACGGGTCAGACGCTGCCGCTGGTCAGCCTCGGCGGGTCGTCGATCGTGTTCACCTGCGTGGCGCTCGGGCTGATTCTGGGCATCAGCCGTCAGGTCAAGGAGCAGTCGCTGGACCGGCCCCGGGGAGAGACGATGCTCGACTGAGCGGGCCGGCGGACGGATATTCCGAATCCGAAGCCCGGCCGGTCGGCGAATCGGCGATGGAGGGGAGAAAGGGGCCTGAATCCCGTTACGGCGGGACAGGTGGAGCGACGTCCCGGCCGGATGTCGGACGGGATTTTTTAATTCGATCTATCAAGTTGAAACGCAAAATGAGCGAGGAACGCAAATTGAAAGTCATACTGAGCGGCGGAGGCACGGGAGGCCATATCTATCCGGCCGTCGCTGTCGCCGAGGCACTCGGACGCCGGCTGGGCGACCGTGTGGACGTCTTGTTCGTCGGGGCCGAGGGCAAGATGGAAATGGAGAAGGTGCCGGCGCTCGGCTATCCGATCGTCGGCCTGCCC
>ERZ780226.3300-NODE-3300-length-10044-cov-4.656022_pt1 | contig 10044 bp, 8 predicted proteins | sample MGYA00511165_ERZ780226 | MGnify/ENA primary metagenome ERZ780226 (study PRJEB29588, sample SAMEA2152373) | human gut metagenome | biome: human gut; feature: human-associated habitat; material: faeces | place: Denmark | collected 2008/2010 ...
AGTGGATCAAAGAGGTGTTCGAGCAGCTCATTGCGCTGGCTGAGAGAGGCAACGTCATTACAGAGCAGAACGTAAACTATGCACTTGCACTTTTAGAAGAGCATAAAGGCAGTGAGATTGTTGAGATTGACAAGGATATCATTTGTCACACAATAAATGGCAAGCCTGTAAAGCCAAAAACCATAGGCCAGAAGGAATATGTCGATGCAATCAGGAAAAAGATGATTGTGTTTGGCATGGGTCCTGCCGGAACAGGAAAGACCTATCTTGCCATGGCAATGGCTATAACAGCTTTTAAAAATGAGCAGGTGGGCCGTATTATTCTGACACGTCCTGCGATTGAAGCAGGCGAGAAGCTTGGCTTTCTGCCGGGAGATCTGCAGAGCAAGATTGACCCATATCTGCGTCCGCTGTACGATGCGCTGTATCAGATTATGGGAGCGGAGTCCTATCTGCACAATTATGAGAAGGGACTGATCGAGGTTGCTCCGCTGGCCTATATGCGCGGCCGCACGCTGGATGACTCCTTCATCATTCTGGATGAAGCGCAGAACACCACGCCCGAGCAGATGAAGATGTTCCTCACCCGCATGGGCGTGGGCTCCAAGGTGGTCGTGACCGGCGATGTGACCCAGATCGACCTGCCGGAACGCACCCGCAGCGGCCTTGTGGATGCACTGCATGTGCTGAAAAATGTCAACGGCATCGCGCAGTGCTATTTCACCGAAAAAGATGTTGTACGCCACCGCTTAGTGCAGGAGATCATCAAAGCGTATGAAAAAGCTGCACACCCGGAAAAATAAAAAAACAGACAGAACTCTGATCGAAAAAATGGAAAGGAGTGGACTGATTTATGTCCAATAAAGTTTTGATCACCAACTCCCAGAAGGCCGTGAAGGTCCCTTCGGGCCTGCGCATCCTGATCCGCCGCGCCTGCAACGCAGTGCTGGAATACGAGCATTTTGATGCACCCGCCGAGATCAGCGTCACCTTCGTGGACAATGCGGCCATTGCCGAGTTGAACAACCAGTACCGCAACAAGCCGATGCCCACCGACGTGCTCAGCTTTCCTCTGGGCGAGAACGGCAAATACGACGTGGACGAGAACAACGGCTGCATGATGCTGGGCGATATCGTCATCAGCATGGAGCGTGCCCTGGAGCAGGCAAATCTCTACGGCCATCCGCTGCAGCGCGAAGTAGCCTTTCTGACCGTGCACTCCATGCTGCACCTGCTGGGCTACGACCACGAGAACGGCGGCCTGGAGGCCATGCGGATGCGCGAAAAAGAGGAAGCCGTTCTGCTGCAGCTGGGTCTGCCCCGCACCGTCAGCTACACGGAGTAAGCCAAACAATCGGAAATCACTGTGCGGATGCCGCACGAACAACAGACAGGAGCTTGATTTTGAGTAACGCTACACCCATTCAGGGTCATTATGGTACATCTTCCGTTTTCGTCGCCGTGATCGGCCGCCCCAATGTGGGCAAATCCAGCCTGACCAACCTGCTTGTGGGCGAAAAGGTGGCCATCGTCACCTCCAAGCCGCAGACCACCCGTACCCGTATCACCGGCGTCATCACCCGCGGCCCGCTGCAGTATGTGCTGCTGGACACCCCGGGCGTGCACAAGGCCCGCAACAAGCTGGGCAAGCGAATGGACAAGACTGCAAGCGATTCCATTGCGGATGTGGACGTCTCCATGATGCTGTTCGAGCCCTACGGTGCGCTGAATGAATCGGAAATGACTCTTGTGGAGATGCTGCGCAGCAGCGGCGGCCCGGCCATTGCGGTCATCAACAAGACCGACCTCGTCAAAGAGCCTGCCGATCTGGAAGCGCGCAAAGAAGAATTGAAGGCGCTGGGCGTATTCGATGACATTTACACCGTCAGCGTCCGCGATAACGACGGCTGCGAAGCATTGTTCGATGCGTTGAGCCGCTACGCCGTGGAGGGCCCGCATTACTTCGACGATGACGCTTACACCGATATGCCGGAAAAAGAGCTGGTGGCAGAGGTCATCCGTGAAAAAGCCCTGCTCTACATGCGGGACGAGATCCCGCACGGCATCGCCGTGGTGGTGGAGCGCTTCAAAGAGCGCCCGGGCACGGACCTGATCGACATCGACGTGAACATCTACTGTGAGCGCGAGAGCCACAAGGGCATGGTCATCGGCAAAGGCGGTGCCATGCTGAAAAAGATCGCCAGCGCCGCCCGTGCCGACTGCGAGGAGTTCCTCGGCTGCCGCGTCAACCTGCAGTGCTGGGTGAAGGTGAAGTCGGATTGGCGGGACAACGAGTTTTTGCTGAACAACTTCGGCTTCAAGCAGAACAGCAACAACCGTTGACAGGGCAGATTTTCCTTGCATGAATACCCGGGGAATACCGGACACTATCCAAAAGCACATGCAGGGAAGGCGGGATACCCCATGAACGTTCAGGCCAGCTGGCAGGCGTTTGCCTGCACGGGGAACATTCTCCGGTATCTCGACTACAAACATCAGGAACAGCCGACAGGAGGCACAGACGATGGAACCCTTTGTGACGATGGGCCTGGTGCTGAAAGAAACACAATACCGGGAAGCAGACCGGATCCTTACGATCCTGACCCCGAAGCTGGGGGTGATCTCGGCACTGGCCAAAAACAGCATGCGGGTCACCAATAAGCTGTTCAGCGGCTGCGGTTTGTTCTGTTATTCCGAGTTCACACTGGTAAAAGGCCGCAGCATGTATGTGGTGCAGGAGGCAGACGTTGAGAACGTCTTTTATGATGTCTCCAAAAGTCTGGAAGGCGTAGGCGTGGCCATGTATCTGGCCGAAATGACCTACACCCTTTCGCCCACCGGGCAGGAGGCGGAAAAGGAGCTTCGGCTTTTGCTCAACTGCCTGTACATGATCAGCAAGGGCAAAGCAGACCCGCGCGTGGTCAAGGCTGTTTTTGAGCTGCGCACCATGAGTGAATGCGGCTTTATGCCGCAGCTTGCGTGCTGCCGGGACTGCGGTGCCTACGAGGGCGACACGTTCTATCTGGACGTACAGGAAGGGCATCTGCTGTGTGCAGACTGCGCTGCCAAAGCAGGCAAGAGCTGCAACCTGGACCGCGGTGCGCTGTATGCGCTGCGGCACATCTGCCTTGTGGACGACAAAAAAATATTTGCATTCAAAATCTCTCTGGGCAGCCTGGCAAAGCTTTCCGCGGTGGCAGAGCACTATGCGCTGGTCCATCTGGACAAGCCGCTGAAAAGCTACAGCTTTCTGAAATCGGTCCTGCCCTGACCCAAAAGGAATATCTATGGAAACAAGTTACTTAAAGACACTGGAACTGGATAAGATCATTGCCCGCGCTGCCGAAGGCTGTGTGTGCAAAGAGGCCCGGGAAAAGCTGCTGGCGCTGGAGCCGCAGTGCGACCCGGACGAAGTGCGCTATGCATTGGAGCAGACCGATGCCATCAACACGCTGCTGATCAAAAACGGCTCCCCGCGCTTTGGCGGGGTCGAGGGCGTCAGCCTGCTGGCAGCCCGCGCCGTCAAGGGTGGTGTGCTGTCCATGGGCGAACTGCTGATGGTGGCAGGTGCCCTGCGCAATTTCCAGAACTTGACCAGCTGGTACGGCGCTTCGGAACACGACGCCCTGCCGACGGACGATTTGTTCTATGCTCTGGCACCGCAGCCGGGGCTGGAGCAGCAGATCTCCAGCGCCATTCTGGCACCGGACGCCATGGCAGACACCGCTTCTTACACCCTGAACGACCTGCGCAAGAAGATCCGCGCCACCGAGAACAGCATCCGTGACCGGCTGGAAAGCATGGTGCGCAACATGGACACCTCCAAGTACCTGCAGGAGAGCGTGGTCTCCATGCGCAACGGCCGTTATGTTGTGCCGGTCAAGAGCGAGTACCGCGGCGAGGTGAGCGGCATCATCCACGATGTGTCGTCCACCGGTGCCACGGTCTTTGTGGAGCCTCAGGCCGTTGTGGAGGCCAACGCCCGCATTTTGCAGTACCGCGCCCAGGAAGCGCAGGAGATCGAGCGCATCCTGGTAGCTTTCACTGCACAGGTGGCGGCCATTGAACCGCAGTTCCAGTACAGCTACAAAGCTATGCTGGACATCGACGTGCTGCTGGCAAAGGCGCGTCTGGCGCTGGACCTCAAAGCCTTCAAACCCGCCGTCCGCACCGACAATTCCTTCTCGCTCATCCGTGCACGCCACCCGCTGATCGACCCCAAAAAGTGTGTGCCGGTGGATATCGCACTGGGCAGGGAATACGATTCCCTCATCATCACCGGCCCGAACACCGGCGGTAAGACCGTCACCCTGAAAACGGCCGGTCTGCTGTGTGCTATGGCACAGTGCGGCTTTCTTATCCCGGCCGACGAGCGCAGCGAGATCTGCGTGTTTGATGAATTCCTGGTGGATATCGGCGACGAACAGAGCATTGAACAGAGCCTTTCCACCTTCTCCGGCCACATGAAAAAGATCACCGGCATTCTGGAACTGGCCATGCCGCACACCCTTGTCCTGTTAGACGAGCTGGGTGCCGGTACGGACCCGGCCGAGGGTGCTGCGCTGGCCGTCGCCATCATTGAAGAACTGCGCCGCCGCGGCGTACTGCTGATGGCCACCACCCATTACGCAGAACTGAAGGTCTTCGCGTTGGAAACAAAGGGTGTCGTCAATGCCAGCTGTGAGTTTGATCTGGAAACCCTGCGCCCGACCTACAAACTGAGCGTCGGCGTGCCGGGCAAATCCAATGCATTTCTCATCAGCGAAAAGCTGGGTATTCCGGAGCGGGTCATCGAAGCGGCACAGCAGCATCTTTCTGCCGAAGATAAGCGGCTGGATGCCGTTCTGGGCCAGCTGGATGATTTGAAACTGCAGCTAAAAGAGAGCCAGAACGAGGTCGAGGAGCTGAAAAACGAAGCTTCTCACCAGCTGGAAGCGGCCCAGAAGAAGCGCGATGAATTGATCCAGCAGGGCGAAAATGAGTTGGAAGCAGCCCGTGCCAAGGCCCGTGCACTGGCACAGCAGGTGGAGAGCCAGGCCTATGCTCTGACGGACGAGCTGCGTCAGCTGCAAAAGGATGAGCGCATGAGCACCCAGCAGAAGGCCCAGCGCGCCCGCGAGATCGCCAAGAAGGAGTCTGAAAAGCTCTTTATGGGCACCGAGGTAGTGCACAACCCCGTCAAGGAGTTCGTGCCGCTGAAAGAGGTCAAGGTGGGGCAGGAGGTCTGCATTGCTGAGCTGAACCAGCTGGCCACCGTGATGGCACTGCCGGATAAAAACGGCGACGTGCTGGTGCGTGCGGGCATCATCAAGACGAAGGTCCCGCTCAAGGGGTTGAAGCAGCCGGAAAAACTGGTGAAAGAGAAGAAGCCGCAGACCAAGGCGCAGCAGCGCTACTCCCGCCTGACTGGCGACGCAAACCGGCCGAACGGCAGGGTAGAGCGAGTGCAGCGCACGGCCAAGATGGAGTGCAACCTGCTGGGTCTGACCGTGGATGAAGCTCTGCCAGAGGTGGATTCCTTCATCGACCGTGCCATCCTGAACGGGCAGACGGTGGTCTACCTGATCCACGGCAACGGCACCGGTGCCCTGCGCACGGCGATCCACAAGCATCTGCGCGGCAACCGCATGGTCAAGAGCTTCCGTCTGGGCCGCTATGGCGAGGGCGAAAGCGGCGTGACCGTGGTCGAGCTGAAGTAAATTTGAACTTTTCAAAAACTGCCTGAGCGTTCTGCCCGGGCAGTTTTTGCTTGCATGGCAAGAAAAAGCCGAGTATACTCGTATTATAATAAAATCGAGTAAAACAGACAGGAAGTACATCCCATGGCCAATCGTCACGCGGCACCGCACCGAAAACAAAAAAGCAAGCGGAAGGAACGCCCGCTCCTCGGCACAGCGCTCGTGCTGTGCTTTTGCACGCTGGCCTTCGTGTTTGCCGGTTTTCTCTGGCAGGAAGCGCTCCGGACCTCCACGCAGGTGCCGGAACGTCAAATCATCTCAGACGACGACTTCCGTCCGCAGGTCGGTGACCCGCCATACCGCGTGGCGATCGACGCCGGGCACGGCGGCAGCGACCCGGGCGCAAGGGGAGTCGTGGAAGAAAAAGATGTTACCGCAGCGACGGCCTCTGCATTGCTCCAATGGCTGGAGCAGGACTCCAATTATATCCCGCTGCAGACGCGGGAAAGCTTTGATGTGACCGCAACACCCGCCTAGCGTGCGGCTGCGGCCAGGGCGCAGGCCCCGCAGCTGCTGCTTTCCGTCCATGCAAACTCCGCGGCCAATGGCTCCACCGCGGCGGGCTTTGAGTGCTATCCGTCGGTGCCGGGCCGCACATGGCACGCGGAAAGCTTTTACTTTGCGCGGCTGCTGGCCAGCGGAATGCAGGCTGCCGGGGCTTCGCTGCGCGGGCGCGGGGGAGTCCGATACATTTATTATCTGGAAAACGACCAGAAACAGCTTGTGGAAAGTACCCACACCGAAGTGCGGGCAGAGCGCAGCTTCACCTTGCTGGAAGATGTGGATTGCCCGGCCGTTCTGGCCGAACAGTGCTTTGTGACCAGTGCAGAGGATGTGGAACGCTTTGGCAGTGAGGAAGGCTGCCGGAAGGTGGCGCGAATCTATTATGAAGCGATCTGCGCATACTTTGGCACACAGCCGCTGCCGGAATAAAAAACATCGCATCCCCAAAGAAGAAAAAGTGCGCTTCGCTCCTTTGAAGCTCCTTTATAAAGAACACGGCATCCACCCGGGAATACAAGTATGAACGAACCGTTTTACAAAACGATGCCGGAATACGCCCGGAGCACCATGAACCGCCGCCGGAATCTCTGTAGAAAGAGAGAAGGGCGGCAGCTTTTTTGATAGTCATTGTTTCGTATAATGCACGTTATGCGAAATACAGGGAAGTGAAAAAAGCCACTTTTCCGGTTTTTGAGCCTTTTTCGGCTGTCTGGCTCCATTTGGGCTCTGCGGACTCTTTGAGCCTGGTTTTGCTTTGGTTATCATTTTTGTTGTTACAAGTTCTGTTTTATTTGTTTTTCCATTTCCATTCAAACGCAATCTTTCTTTATCCGTTCGCCGTTTGTTTTCATTATTATGATATTCTCGCGGCGTGGTTTTCTTTTTACCGTTCACATTGGCTTTGCAAACACCATCAAAAAACTCCCGGCAAGCATCTGTCTGTCCGACAGTGTTTGTCAGGAGTTCCAATCGTTCATCTGCGTTAAGTAAAAATCCGTACACATGACCCACGGTTCATCGGGCTCCCGATGTCGGATCCGATGGTTCCGAAAGCGCACCTTCAGGCAGATCCAGGCCAAAGCCTTCCTTGGCGGCACCTGTAAGCTCTGGTGCAGGGGCATTCTCATCCGATTCGTCTTGGAATTCCGGCGAAGATACGTTGCTTTCATTCAAAGACGCATTAGATTCCCCAAGGGCCTTCCCTGCCTCGGTTCCTGTTGTATCCAAGCTTGCACGAGAGGTTTTCTTACGCGAGACCTTGCCCAGCGGATTTTCCTCAATAGCCGTCCGCACCTGAAATTCCTGTAGGTGCGTGTAAATTTGGGTCGTGGAAACGCTGCTGTGGCCCAGCAGCTGCTTGAGGGTCAGGATATCCACATTGCCGGTCTGGTACATCAGCGTGGCAGCGGTGTGGCGCAGCTTATGGGTGGAAAAGCCCTTCAGCCCGGCTGCTTTCATGGCACCGGTCACCAGCTGTTCCACCCTTCGGTTGCCGATGCGCTCCTTGCGCCGCCGGGTGATGAACACCGCACGTTCCTTCGGCAAAAGCCCTTCCATCGTGTTGCGCTTGTTCAGGTACAGCTGCAGCGCCTCCATGCAGGCATCGTTCAGGTAGACCATGCGCTCTTTATGGCCCTTGCCAAACAGCCGAATCTGACGGTTTTCCAGGTCGATGTCTTCCAGATCCATGCCCACCAGCTCTGCCAGACGCATCCCGCAGTTCAAAAACAGTACCACCATGCAGTAATCCCGCTCCGGGAAGTCGCTCTGGAACTGAGTGCTTTCCAGCAGATCCATGGACTGCTCTGCCGTCAGATATTTGGGCAGGACTTTATCCTGTTTAGGCGGATGGATGGCGGCTGTAGGGTCAGCTTCCAGCTTGTTGACCTGATTGACCAGATAATCATAGAAGCCGTGCAGGCTGGCGAGCCGCCGAGCGGTCGAGGACTTTTTGTTGCCGCATTCGCTGCCCAGAAAGTACAGATATTCGTAGATGTCTTCCTTTGTCACGCTGGCCCAGAACGCGGCATCCAGGCCTTTCGGGTCGATATCCTTCATTTCGCAGTCCGCCGGGACAAGCCCGCGCCGACGCTTCATAAAGCGGCTGAACCCGCGCAGGTCGCAGTAATAGCTGAAGGCGGTGTTTGCGCTCTTGCCCGCGATCACTTCCAGATAGCGCACATAGGCCACGACGTCCGGCGAGGCATCCTCAAAGGGCTTGTGTTTGCCCGGATTTTTTTCATCAAGGTAGATCGACATAGTTTCCTCTTACAAGCGGTCGGTTTTCAGTGCGTTGATGGCATCGCTGATATAAGCCGCACCGATCAGCTGCATTCCCGGATAATCCGCCGGGTTCAGGTGGTTCAGGCTGTGCTTCGGGATGACGGCCCGCTCAAAACCGATGCGCTCAGCTTCGTGCAGACGCTGCTCCAGATTCGGCACACTGCGCACCTCACCGCCCAAGCCTACTTCGCCGATGGCGATCAGCTTATCGCTGACGGGGCGGTCCAGCAGCGACGAGACCATGCTCAGGCAGACGGAAAGGTCGCAGGCGGTATCCCGCAGAGCGATACCGCCGACAATGTTGACATAGACATCCAGATTGCCGAAGAAATAGCCTGCACGCTTTTCCAGCACGGCGATCAGAAGGTTCATGCGGTTGTAGTCGTAACCGCTGCAGGCACGGCGCGGGGCCGGAAAATTCGTTTTTGTGGCCAGTGCCTGGATCTCGCTCAGAATGGGCCGACTTCCCTCAATGGTGCAGGCCACACAGTTGCCGGAGACACCCAGCGGACGGCCTTCCAGCAGCATCTGCGACGGGTTTTCGATCTCGGCAAGGCCCTGCCCGGTCATGTCGAACATACCCAGCTCATTGGTGGAGCCGTAGCGGTTTTTGGCCGCACGCAGAATGCGGTACGGCAGCATTTTGTCGCCCTCGAAGTACAGCACGGTATCCACGATGTGCTCCATGACCTTCGGGCCCGCAATGGCACCGTCTTTGTTCACATGGCCCACGATGAACATGGGGATCTCCTGCTTTTTGGCCACAGCCAGCAGCCGCGCGGCACTCTCCTTCACCTGGCTGACCGTACCGGACGAAGACGCAATGTCCATGCAGCGCATGGTCTGGATGGAGTCGATGACTACAAGGTCCGGCTTTTCCTTTTCGATCAGGCCACAGATCTCGTCCACATCGTTCTCGGCGGCCAGAAAGATGTTCTCCTGCGGCACCTTCAGCCGGGCCGCCCGCAGCTTGACCTGCCGTACCGACTCCTCACCGGTGATATACAATACCGTGTGCTGATTCGAGATGGCACCGCACAGCTGCAGCAGCATCGTGGATTTGCCCACGCCCGGCTCACCGCTCAGCAGCACCACGCCACCCAGCACGATGCCTCCACCCAGCACGCGGTCCAGCTCAGAGATGCCGGTCAAAATGCGGCTCTTTTCTTCCGTGGTGCTGATCTCCGAAAGGCGCTTTGCCGTCAGGGTCGTCACGCCTTCCTGTCTGGCAGCGGCCGCCTGCCGGGCGGCCGTGGTGCCCGCCTTCGGGGCTTCGGCCACAACATCCTCATTCATCGTGTTCCAACTGCCGCAGCTGGGGCAGCGGCCCATCCAGCGAGGGCTTGTCTCCCCGCAGTTGGAACAGACGTATACAGTTTTCAGCTTCGGTTCTTTCATGGATATTCTCCTGCTGTTTCACATAATGTTTTTCATTATTGTAGCACACTGCGGTTCTTCCTGCAAGAAAAGCAGCTGCGTTTTATTCAGAACAGCCTGCTTTCCAGGCAGGCCAGACCGG
>ERZ780226.3304-NODE-3304-length-10037-cov-3.148567_pt1 | contig 10037 bp, 9 predicted proteins | sample MGYA00511165_ERZ780226 | MGnify/ENA primary metagenome ERZ780226 (study PRJEB29588, sample SAMEA2152373) | human gut metagenome | biome: human gut; feature: human-associated habitat; material: faeces | place: Denmark | collected 2008/2010 ...
ATACATTATCTCTCAGACGCAAAAATTCAATTTCAATAATATTCTAATTAGAATTATTTCATTCTAAAATATTTACAATACGAACACATGCCGTCCCGTCTCCATAAGGATTCACCGCCTTGCTCATCCGGTCGTAATACTCCTGATTGTCAATCAGCTCAGAAACTTCATGAACGATTCGTTCATAATTGGTTCCTACCAGTTTCACCGTTCCTGCCTCCAATGCCTCCGGACGCTCAGTCGTATCACGCATCACCAAAACTGGTTTACCAAGTCCAGGTGCTTCTTCCTGAATACCTCCACTGTCTGTCAGTACGATAGTCGACTTTTCCATCAGGTAGACAAAACTCAGATATTCCAAAGGCTCAATAAAGTACATGTTACCCAAGTTGGACAAATCCTCGCCAAAGACCTCATGAATCGGCTTGCGGACATTGGGATTCAGATGCATCGGATAAACGAAGTCGACATCCGGATATTTCTTCGTCAGGTCCTTGATGGCCATACACATGTGGATAAAACCGTCTCCAAAGTTTTCCCGGCGATGCCCGGTTATCAGGACGAGTTTCTTTCCATTAGCCAAACGATTGACATCATAACCGGCATCCTTCAATAACGCTTCCAGTTCTGCATCCAGAGACTTATCCCGCCTTATCTTATCCACCACCATATAAAGAGCATCAATCACCGTATTGCCGGTCACGGTAATCTGATCTTCTTTGACACCTTCAGCCAACAGGTTCTGACGACTTAACGGAGTGGGAGCAAAGTGATACGTTGCAATGCGCCCTGTTATCTGGCGGTTCATTTCCTCGGGCCACGGGCTGTAAATGTTATGGGTGCGCAGCCCGGCCTCCACATGCCCTACTGGAATCTGTTGATAGAAAGCAGCCAAGGCCGCTGCCGTAGAGGTCGTCGTGTCGCCATGTACCAATACCACATCCGGCTGGGCTTCCTTCAGCACATCACGCATACCGATCAAAACACGGGCCGTCACATCATAGAGGTCCTGCCCCTGCTTCATGATGTTCAGGTCATAATCAGGCTTTATCTCAAAAATATGCAGAACCTGATCGAGCATTTCACGATGCTGGCCGGTCACACAGACAATCGTTTCAAAACATTCCGGATGTTTTTGGAACTCCTTTACCAACGGAGCCATTTTGATGGCTTCGGGACGAGTCCCGAAGACCAACATGATTTTCTTCATACAGGTTTATTTTTTATAGATTCCACAGAAATCAAGTATCACCTTATCCTCCCGATACGGAAGCGTCTTGAACGGGTCATGAGCGACCAACATCACCACAATATCCGCCTTCTCGTATGCTTCCTGATAAGGAGTCAGTTTGAATACATTATGCGACTCGATGTTCGGCTCCACTACCAGAATATTGGCATTGTTGCAACTTTGCATCACCTTGGTCGTAATATACTTGGCCGGAGATTCGCGCAAATCATCGATATTGGGCTTGAAGGCCAGTCCCATCATGGCCACACAAGGCTTCCGGTGATGTTCCAGCTCAAACTTCAACATGGCGTTCTGCACCTTCTCCGCGCACCAGAAGGACTTGTAGTTATTGATTTCACGTGCCGTAGCAATAATCTTGGACTCCATCGGGAAGTCTGCCGTAATGAAATATGGATCCACTGCAATACAATGTCCGCCTACGCCACACCCCGGCTGCAGAATATTGACACGCGGATGTTTGTTGGCCAGATTAATCAACTCCCAGACATTGATGCCCGCTTTATCACAAATCAACGAAAGTTCATTGGCAAAAGCAATCTGAACGTCACGTGAGGAATTTTCCGTCAATTTACACATCTCCGCCGTCTTGCAGTTTGTACGATGCAATTTGCCCTGTACAAACTGGCTGTAGAATTCAATAGCTTTATCCGTAGATGCTTCGTTCATACCGCCAATCACACGGTCGTTGTGCACCAGCTCGTAAATCACATTACCCGGCAATACACGTTCCGGACAGTAAGCAATGTAAATTTTATCCTTCAGCTCCGGACGCTGTTCATAAATCAACTGCGCCATCTTGTCGGTCGTTCCAACCGGCGATGTGGACTCAATGACATACAGGTCACCCTCTTTCAAGAAAGGAATCACAGCCCGTGTAGCCGCTTCCACATAGGATATATCCGGTTCGTGATTGCCCTTGAAAGGAGTGGGCACCACCATAAAGTAAGCATCGCTCACTTCGGGTGTAGTGGATGCTTTCAGTTGACCGTTTCCTACAACCTCCTGAAGCAGTTCCTGCATACCCGGCTCAATGATATGCAGTTTGCCCTGATTAGTCATTTCTACCACTTTCGGATTGATATCCACTCCGATTATCTGAACACCGTGCTTTGCAGCAATAATGGCTGTGGGCAGGCCGATGTAGCCCAGCCCCATAAAACATGCTTTCATTTCATTTAAATATTTAAAAATCTGTCATTAAAATTCTATATCAAAAAAATCAAACAGACACATCATCAAATTTCATCATCAGACGCCCGCTTGCTTGTCAGCCTCTAAATACGTACCCCATATCTTTCTGATATTTGTTAATTGGGCATCCAGATTATATCTTTCTATCAAGATTTCACGATTGCGTTTTCTGACACTGGAGTCGAGAGGTGTACGAAGCTGCTCGCTATCTATCTTTTCCAGTTCATAAAGAACAAGCCCCATGTCCTTATAATAGGAGAAAAGGGAAGAACGGTTGGACATGAAGACTTTAGCCCCCAAATATAGAGCAATGATTATATTCCCGTTCCCCTCCTGACGCCAATGCGGAAATATACAAATCTCGGCTTTCAATAACAACCGGTTATATTCATCCAATGGCAGGAACTCCAACAGAGGCCGGTACTTATCTCTAAAATATTCTTTCCCTTTCTTGATGACATACTCTTTATAACGGGTGTTCGCCCCATAGTTCAACGGAGTAACAATCACACGTCCATCAAGATTCATCTTTTTCAGGTACTCGAACGCATAACAATGGTTGTTTGTCACAGAACTTGAATTTCCAATCAAAATAACATTACCACAAACTTCCTTCTGCATCAATTCCTTACCCAAAATTTTATCGATGGGATAATAAAAAAAAGTACGCACATTTATTTTCCGATCAAATAATATCCCGCCATACTGTTTGCACAACGCAAAATCAAACTTGTTCGTTACACAATGCGTCACTCTATGCTGAATGAATTGTTCATATACTTTTTGAGAATGGTTTTTATAGCCCAGCTTATACAGCAGTTTTTTCACATCATATCTGAATCCTAAAAATCTGGACTGATAGAACATACGGAATCCTCTATAACCCAGTAGCATATTATAATAGTCAGCCCCCCACATCAGCCAATAGACGGGTACACCAGGCTTCACATGCTTTTCCACAAAAAGACATTTTTTGTAACTCAGCAAATGTATGACAACCACAGCTACATCGGACAAATCGGCCTTTACCTCAAGACTGGCATTGCCCACCCAATACAAATGTTCATGCCGGCTTACCTTTTGGGGCTGGCCGTCTACAAAACAGCAATACACATTCCGACCGGGAAATACTTTCTCAAAAGACTCGATTGTTCTGTTTACAACTTTCTCATCATCAAAGAGGTGTAAAATTTTTCTATTCATAGGTCTTAATTTCATACTTGTCAACACGACAAATGGGGTGTATATGTTAATCCTCAAAAGCTCAATCAGTTTTCATTAATTGTCCCTGTTCCTTCCCGCAGCAAGTTTCGCCGACAACATGGCCTTCACTTTTTTCTTTAACTCTTTGGACAAAAACAAATACGATATCATCAACACATTCAGCACACTCACCGCTCCGACTGCAACAAATCCTCCCACCGTATTCACATCCACCGACAAAAATACGCAAAAAGGTAAAATAAAAGACAAAATAAATACAGAAAAAACTTTTTTGAAACAAGCCAAAAAATCTGTCACTTGATAACCGACCTCACGAATCAACAAATAGGGCTTGATGACCAAGCCGAACAACATGGCTACCACAATATAGCCATACTGCACCCACATAACGTCCAAGCCAAGTTTCAGTAAAACATACGCCAGCACAAACTGCCCGCCGCAGACACACAATGCGGCAATCGAATTTCCCCGCAACTTACCGGCAGCAGTCAGAGGAGTATAAAACCCGGCACTGAACACGCCAAACATCGCAGAAACGATAATACAGCGTGAAAAGGCGACGGCATATTCAGGAACGTCCTTCAGCCATAAATGCATAATAGGTTCCGCCAACAAAAAAATGGGAATGCCAAACAATAAATACAGTTCGAACACATAGACTGACGATTCCAAGGTCAACTTCCTGGATTCGTCATATTGCTTGGTGGCATACAGCTTTATGATTTGCGGATTAATGGCTACACGAAAATTGTTGGTAAACTGTGTGATGCCGTGGGACAATTGGGTGGCAATGGATTGGGCGGCAATCACGACCGGCTGGAAAAACATCCCGAACAGCATAATCAATCCCTGTACCCTGAAAGTCTCTGCAAGATGAGCAATGATGTTCCAGCCCGAAAAACTCAGCATACTCTTAAACGTAGAAAAGCTGAATTCGCGCGTCAAATGGGCTTCAGACCAATGCCGATAACAATAGGAACGATAAATCATGGCCACCACCAATTGGGAAAGAAACATCAGAATGGCATAAAACACCAATCTGTCTATCGGGGAGATTACTATCAGATAAGCGATGCTCAACTTCAACACGGCTTCCAACAGACTGATATAAGCGAAAGCTTTCATCTGTTCGTGCGCCATAATCAACGAGGTGTAGGGTACCTGAGTGAAAGTCACCAGTACCGTAACGACCGATATATGGAACACCCACAAGGTTGAGTCGAACCGCTCTGCCGGTATAATGGCTTTGTTGTAAACATACCACAAACCGGCTGTTTCCATAATCAGTATCACCAGAAGCCCTAATCCCAAATGAGCAATCAAAGTGGTGTTGAACGTCTGCTTCAACCTTTTGAAATCGCCGATACCGATGTCAAATGTCAGAAACCGGGAGGTAGCCGTAGCCAAGGTTCCGTTCAGAAAAGCCAACATACCTACAATACCACCCACCAGGTTGTACAAACCATAGTCGTCCACTCCCAATACATCCAGGACCACCCTCGACGTATAAAGAGAAACGGCCATGATCAACAGCATTCTTACATAAAGGAAACCTGTATTCTTAGCTATTCTTTTTGAATCAATCATTCCTTGCCTATTACCAGATACATCAACCGAAGAAGTCTACTATCAATTTTATGATCTTTTCCACTTCTTCATCCTTCAACTCATAGAACATGGGCAATCTGACCAGACAATCGGCAAAACGGTCGCAAGCCGGCAAATCGGGTATATAATCGCTGTGAGCCTTGTTGTAATCACTCAGATGCAGACTCAGATAATGGAATACAGCACAAACACCATTGTCCTTCAAGTGTTTGATCAGTGCTGTACGCTCCTCTATCGAACGGCATACCAGATAAAACATGTGTGCATTGTTGGTAGCGTATTCAGGAATGTCGGGCAGAGTGACCAGCCCTCTGTCTTGCAATTCCGACAATCCATTGAAATACAACTGCCAAATAGCTTTCCTACGATTCTGGATGTCATCTATATTCTCCAACTGGGCATACAGAAAGGCCGAAATGATTTCAGAAGGCAGGAAAGACGAACCGGTGTCGACCCAACCATACTTATTTACCTCACCGCGGAAGAATTCAGACCGGTTGGTCCCTTTTTCCCAAATAATTTCCGAACGACGGATAAAACGTTCATCGTTGATGGCCAAAAGTCCGCCTTCACCCGAAATCACGTTTTTCGTTTCGTGGAAAGAGAAAGCGGCCAAGTGTCCGATGCTGCCCAACGGCCTTCCTTTATAAAAGGAATCAATGGATTGTGCAGCATCCTCAACTACCAACAGATGATATTTCTCTGCAATCGCCATGATTTTATCCATGTCACAGGCCACACCCGCATAATGCACGGGAACAATGACTTTGGTCTTATCCGTAACCAACGACTCCAGTTTCTCAGCATCGATGTTCGGATTGTTGCTGCAACTGTCGGCAAACACGATTTTGGCTCCCTGCCGCACAAAAGCCAAGGCTGACGACACAAAAGTATATGACGGGACAATCACTTCATCTCCCGGTTTCACATCACACAAAATAGCTGCCATTTCCAGTGCATCCGTACACGAGGTAGTCATCAATGCCTTCTTGAAACCATACTTTTCTTCAAAGAACTTCTGACATAACTTCGTGAACTTACCATTACCGGAAAGCTTGCCGGTATATACAGCCTCATACATGTAATGAGCTTCCTTACCCGTCAAAAACGGTTTGTTAAACGGTATCATAATCTTCTTATTTTTTTTTATTGTTCTTTTTTCAAAATATTCATTTCTGTTTCAAAGGGATTATTCAAATTCCAACGAGTAATAGTCTTCACTACTACATAATATTTTTCTTTCATAAACAGCATTTTCTATAAAAATCCCAGATTTCAATTCCAATGAATCGCAGGTCTGCCATCTGTCTCAATGGAAAAGACCGTTTGGATTTGGCGTATATATTTATCCAATTCCGATAAAGTGGTTGCCTCCACAATGAAAGGACCTTTTCTCATTCCCTTATGTTCTATTCGTGGAACCGCATCACCTACCCGCAAATTATCTACATCGGCTTTCTTTACATGTGGCATAGACTTTACCTCATCTACTCCCCTGATGGACGTGATATGCCCTTCATCCAAATAAAAACAGATATATGCCGAAGCCCGCTTAATTCTGTTCTCCAGCAAAGTAACAACCGTATCTTTCTGCCCGGTCATGGCCAAAAACAGAATTTTAGTCAAGTCGACCCCTACCGAAAGCGGTATCAGGTCGGAAGCAATATATACTCCACCTCCCCGCAAAGCCGATTCGACCACAACAAAATCTCCCGTTTCTTCATTGACCAGATACTCCGAATGTACGGTTCCGAAGTCCGGCTTCAAGAGCGACGTTATCAAGCGCTCGTTGGCAATAATCCGTTTTTCGATTTCCAGTGAAATGGAAGAGGGAAATATGGTTTGGGAGGGAATGAATTTCCCGGCCAAGTTGAAATAATTTCTGTCACCGAAAGCCACAGGGTAATAGACGCCATCGAGCGCAAAACCCTCACAGACCACTTCACGCCCCTTGAAAAACTCTTCTATCACTACAGTCCCCTTCTTGGAGTAAGCAAAGGCTTCCTGCACAGCCTGTTCCAACCTGTCAGCCGAATCCACCTTGGAAATGCCACGGCTACCCTGTGAGTCCGAAGGCTTCACAACCAGAGGATACGTCAAACCACCAGGCAAGCCATCCCCTTTCTGTATCTTCCTTGCTTTAGGAGCCGGTATCTGATGTTGTTCACAGAACGTTCTGAATTTGCTTTTGTAGGAATAAGTCTGAGCTACTTCGGGTTTGTTTCCAGGCAGCCCCAACCGGTCGGCAATGGATGCCACCAAAGGAACGGCATAGTCCGACTGGTCGGATATGACATAATCAACGCCCAATTCTCTCCCTATTTCCACCAACGCATCCACATGATAGATGTCTTCATTGATATGAGTATCGGCCAACTCAATGCCCGGATAAGGGCCAAAAGGAGAAACTACATACGTGTACAAGCCTTCCTGCTTGCATAAGTTGATAAGCGGGACCTGACCTGCGCCGGCCCCGATAATCATAACTTTCTTTTTCATGTTCAAATTCAATCAATTAACCGAATGTCCGTAAGGTTCAGTCTCTTGTGCTCCTGTTGTTCTTGTATATATCTTCGGAAAATGGATAGGTAATCAACTCGAAATTTATATTCGTAATGATTTCCATCTTCTCCAAAGACAAATACTTCAACTGATCTTCAGGAGTATGGTTATACTTCCCCTGATTGCTGTTCAGCGGATTTCTCCAAGTAAAGACTGGTATATCCACGGCATCAAAGGGTACAAAATCCTGACTATATTTCACAATTTTATTATCGACTTCCAGTTCCAGCCTTTCGTATTTTTCCCCTATTTTCAGTACACAATCGGCCAAATAATCACTGGTCGTCTCTATGCGGTGAAGCATTTCAGCATTTCCTATCATGTCAATGTTCAAATAGAACAAAGGCGGCTCCTCCAGTGCGGATACAAAGAAGCGGGAGCCGTTAAACGACGTTCCGCCGGTCTGGGTTTCCTCACCGTCGAAAAAAACCAGTTGATAATTATACGGAAAATCTGTATCGCTGTCAGCAAGCATGTGGGCAAGCAACAACAACGAGGCGACCCCTGAAGCATTGTCATTGGCAGCCGGATATTTGGAAGATTCGACCGCACCATCGTAATGTGCACCTATCACAATCGTCGGCCGGGATTCGTCTCCTCCTGCATGGACGATGATGTTGTAATAAATCCGCTTTTGTTCGTCGACCGCCTCTTGCATCAACGGGGCATAGGACATGCGCTTCAGTTCCGAAACAATATACTCCCTCGCCCTTTCGTTCCCCACAGTTCCCGACTTTCGTCCTTCACATTCACTGGAGCACAAATATTCCAGCCAAACTTTCAACATACTCTGCTGAACAGAGTATGTCCTAGTGTCTATCACGAGATTATCGTCTTCTTTGTCACAGGCAGAAAAAGAGAAACCCAGACAAACCACCAGCAGGCAATACACAATACTTTTTTTCATAGCTCTATTCATTACATTTACCAGATATCTTCTGCAATCAGAAATCGTTTGTCGGCCTGATAGATAAAATATCCGCTTCGGTCACCACTGCATTCGATATTCCTCAAAACAGGATCTGTGATCTGCGCTTCCACTATCTCCGGATAATCCGAACGATGTTCAATGTATTTTTTTACATATTCGGTTTCCTTACTTAAAAAATAGACACCGGAACAGCGATGTTGGGAAATGACCGGGTCCTGAAATTTTCCCATTGCCACTTGAATCACTCCTTCCAGGAAATCATATCCGGTAGACAAGCGCACCAAGGTGGAACCGATAAAATCCCCCCCCATACGTGCTCCTATCTCAATGACCCGAATATCACCGTCCTCCGTTATTTTCAGTTCGGAATGGGAAGCTCCATATTGTATATGAAGAGCATCCAATGCCCTTAATACAATCGATTTTACTTCAGACTGGATTTGTCCGGGCAGTGTAGACGGCTGGTGGTGTTCCAATTCCACAAAATAAGGACTGCCCGTCGTTACCTTGTCCGTAATCTGCAGAATCGTATGTCGTCCCTGATATGAAATCGCTTCCACACTGATTTCTCTTCCGGTAACAAACTCTTCTATAATCGCCGCTTTACTGAAAGCCTCCTTTTGGGCACGGTCAATGGCTGTATCCAACTGAAGCGGATCCAAGACTTTTTCTACCCCCCGACTACCTGAGCGGTCGGTAGGCTTTACAATCAAAGGAAATTTAAAAGAGGTAATGTTATAGTTTCCCGATTGGTCGGCAACAGTATAGCGAGGTGAAGGTACATCGTTTTCCGTAAAGCATTTACGCATCAAATATTTATTGGTCGTAACCTCCGAATATTCGTCCGGATTACTAATCAGACCCATACGGGAAGCCACATAATTGACCGTCAAAACTGCCACATCACTGGCAATAGTAGTAATCCCATCAATCCCGATACGCATGCACTCCTGCAGAATTAACTCTTTCTCAATGATCGAGATGGGATAGAAAAAGTCCGCTTGTTCCGCACACACCGCACCGTCACGCCATGAAAAACAATGAACTTCGTAACCCAGCTCTTTAGCTCTTAATACAACTGGAAGCTGCAAATAACTACCACCAATAATAGCTATTTTTTTCTTCATTTTCTTACGTACATATTAATATAATATTTTTGATAATCTCCCGTAGTCACGTTGTCCATCCACTCCTGATTGTCCAGATACCAGCGCACCGTCTTCTCAATACCTTCCTCAAACTGAAGGCTCGGCTCCCAACCCAGCTCCT
>ERZ780226.3308-NODE-3308-length-10018-cov-12.404597_pt1 | contig 10018 bp, 12 predicted proteins | sample MGYA00511165_ERZ780226 | MGnify/ENA primary metagenome ERZ780226 (study PRJEB29588, sample SAMEA2152373) | human gut metagenome | biome: human gut; feature: human-associated habitat; material: faeces | place: Denmark | collected 2008/2010 ...
CCCATTGCTTTTCAAACAGCGCCTTTAATTGCGCCAGATTCTGGATGATGATTGAGACCGAGATTTCCCGGGAGCGCATGGTGGAGAGCAGCTTGTCAAATTCATCCGGCAGAGCGACGTTTGCAAACTCGTCCATCAAGAAATGGACGTGTACCGGCAGCCGGCCACCATGGATAACGTCCGCCTGATAATAGAGCTGCTGGAACAGCTGAGTATAAAGCATTCCCACGAGGAAGCTGAAGGAGCTGTCATTGTCCGGGATTATGGCAAAGACTGCCGTTTTCTTCTCGCCGATACTCCACAGCTCCAGTTCATCGTTCTGTGTGATGCTGGCAAGACTCTCCAGATTGAACTTTTCCAGACGGGAGATCAGGGTAATCTGGATGGATTTCAGGGTTTTGCCGCTGCCGGAGTGATAGCTCCGGTAATACTTCAAGGCGATATGCTCCGGATTCCGCATTTCCAGCCGTTCAAAGAGGATATCCAGCGCGGACTTGTATGTCTCGTCGTCCTCCCGGACTTCCCCGGCGCGGATCATATCCATGACCATCGGGAAGTTCTGCTCCTCCGGCGGGGCCTCGTAGTGCAGGTAGAAGATGAGCGCCAATAGAAGCATGGTCGCCGCCTGATCCCAGAACGGGTCCTGACTCTGCGAGCCCTTCGGTGTGGTGTTCTTGAAGAGGTTCGTCACCAGACGCTGGATATCGTTGTCGCTGCGCAGATACACAAACGGGTTGTAGCAATGGCTCTTCTCCATATTGATGAGATCCAGCACCTTAATGTCGTACCCCTTGGCCGAAAGCAGGTTTCCGGTATCCCGCAGAAGCTCGCCCTTCGGGTCAAGCACAACATAGCTGGAATTGGCCTGACACAAGTTTGGTTTGGCAAAAAACCTCGTTTTGCCCGCGCCGGAGCCGCCGCAGACCAACGTATTCAAATTGCGCCGGTGTCTGCGGCTGTCCAGCCCGACGGAGACATTCTGCGTGAGAATCTTGTTTTGCGCCGGAACCCTGTCTGCGTATTTTTTGTTCACTTGCGCGGGAGAGCCCCATTGGGCGGAGCCGTGTTCTTCCCGCCGCCGGTAATTGCGCTGGGCGGAGAGGTATATTCCGATAGCGATCCCGTAGCACAGCAGTAAAACGAGGACTGTTTTCGAGCTGTCCTCACAGAGCGTGATGTGGAACGGGCGGCTCATCGCCGCCCCAAAGTTTTGGATCAGCCCGGGAAGTCCATCCTCCATAAACGGTGCGATCCGCAGCGCCAGCCACACGACGGGGAACGTACCGAGACAGTATAGGAGAACGTTTTGTTTCGAGAATTTATCGTGCCGCACGGTCTGCCTTCTTTCGTTCCTTCTGCGGCGCAGCGTCGATGACCTTCAGGAGCAAAACGTCCACATCTTCCGTGGGCCGCTCTTCGCGGATCAGCTCATTGCGGAAATCCGTAAGAGCTCCGACCAGCAGCCGCTGCTCGAAACTGTCCAGCGTCACGACCACCTTGTCTTCGGCCATCACAGGGACACCTCCTTGTCGTCCTTCTTCTTAACGCGAATGGGGATGTGCACATTCTCCTGCCCGGTCTCCGGCAGCTTCTGCCCCTGCTCGCGGCGGATCTCCCGCAGTTCTTCCCGCACGGAGGGACGGGTACCTCGTTCAGAGCCGTCCCCGCCGCCGCGGGAGTCTCTGCTCCCGGAGGAACGCTCGGACGGACGGGACTTCGCCGTCCGGGCTGTGGTAGGGTTTGTGTTTTCCGCCTGCTCTGCCGTAGGGTTGGGCTGCTCAGCAGCTACCGCTTCCAGAAACTGATTCAGCTTGTCGTCTGTGGTCTGTGTCTGCTCCGGCGTGGGGATATCCCCAGCGCCTTTTGCCTTGCCTTCTCGGAATTGCTGAATCTCCGTTTTCACCGAGGCCATGTCCACCGTGGCCAGGCCGAAGCGCTCAAAGATGCGGTTGATCTTCCCGGCATCTTCCGCCCGGACCATGATGTCGGTAAGACCGTCCGCGGCATTGTTATCCTTCAGCACACAGTAGAGAACGCCGTACTTCTTGGCCTCCTCGCAGAATTTTCGCAACTCGCCGTCCCGGACGGCGAACACCTTCAGCTCCTTGCCGCTTTTCAGCATGTTGGTAAGCCGGATTTTGCCGCGCGTCTTCTTCTGATCCCGCAGAACCGCATACAGCAAAACGGCCAGCCGCTCGGCAGCCTTGCCGCTGATTTTAGCTGCGACTTCCACGCCGTTGAGGCTCATCCTCACGACCTGTTCCGCCGCTTCTCCCGAATAGTTCATCTTCCTGCTCCTTTCGCTCGTTTTGCAGCGCGTCCAGCTGCGCCCGAAGGTCTTCGGCGCGCTGCCGGACGCTGTCACAGATTTTCAGGGATTCCTGTAATTTCCTGATTTCCCCGGAGACTGCCGCGATCTGCTGTTTCACCTCCTCGACCGCAGGCTCGTCTCCGGTGCGGATCGTCCGCTTCAGCTTGTTCCGGAGGTCAACTCGCTCTGCCGTCAAGGTGGTTATCTTGCCGCTGGCATGCCCCTGATACTTGTCCAGATCCGCGTAAGTCTCGATTTGGTTTTCCGCCAGAAACCGTGTTTGCTCGTCCAGCCGATCCAGCTTCCGCAGGTCCTGCCGCATAGCGGCGGAAAACCTCGGCGCAGAATCTGGAAAATGGACGAGAATGTGCAGCTCGTAGCAGTAATAGTAATAGAGTGCCGCGATCCCCTTTGCTTTAGTGCGGGGCGGATGATCCGTACGGTATTTCCGATACTGCCGCCGCTCGTCCTCCGGAAACAGCTCCTGCCGGCGGATGCGCTCTAAAATGCGGCTTTCGATGGCGTCCAGCGTATACTCCTCGCCCAGGCGGTCGAAACGGTAGAACCGCGCCGCGCCCTGCGGCCGCAGAGAGGGGCGCTGCAGCGTCTTGCCGGATTCCGCGGTGAGCTTCAGTTCGTAGCCCATATCCGCCAGTACGCGGAAGAATTCAGCCCCCGTCAGGGACGCCGCTATGGCCCGGTCGATGTCGGTGCGGATGAGACTGCGGTTGGTGGGCTTGCCGTTTTTCTCCGCAGACCACGCGCTGTAGTTTTCGCGCCTTCCCTCCGGGCGGCGAACGACCGAGAGACCGTATTCCCGGCATAACCGGTCCGATACCTCACGCATCCGGGCGTAGTCTTCGTTGGAGCGGTAGAATTTCCGGCCATCCACGAAGGAGACCGTGTTGATAACGAAATGCGAATGAATGTGGGATTCCTTATCCACATGGGTTGCCACCAGCACCTGATACCGCTCGCCCCACAGCTCTTCGGCCAGCCGGATGCCGATGCGGTGCGCCTGCTCCGGCGTGACCTCGCCCTTCCGAAATGACTGATAGCCGTGATAAGCGATCGTCCCGTCTTCCTTACGGAACCGCTTTTTCACGGCTATCATTTCGCTGCGGGCCGTCCCGGCGGTGCAGTTTACGCCGGTGACCAGCTGCCTTCGATTGGTCGCGGCCTCGCGGCCGGCGTAGGCGATCACGTCCTCCAAAGCTTCGCGGTTGGCATCCGGTATGGATGGGATCGTCTCGGGGTTTGTGGTCTTGTCCGGGTTCTCGGCATAGAGGAGCACCTTGCCGATGTAGCCGCGGACACGCCACAGGGATGTTACTGCCATGAACCGTACATCACCTCCAATAATTCATGGATCGTCTTTTTCAGCCAGTCAGCGTTCTCCCAGTAGGCCGCCGTGTCGATAAAGCCTTTGGCGTTGGCGACGAGCCCAATCTGGTTGATGTTGTTATTGATCTGCTGAAGATTGCGGAGCACCGCGACGAGGTCCATAGACGGCATTTCCTTGATGATGCTGTGCTCTATCAACGCCCGGAGGTACTTCTCCCGGGACCAGCCGGACCGCGCCACATCCCGGCGCAGCCGCTCCATTTCCTGCTCGCTGAGCCGCAGGTCGATTTTGATGTTTCTTCTGGCCATGCTGTCTCCTTTCCGCGTGTAATAAGGGTTTGGGGTTACCCCAACAAGCCAATGTGCCGTCAAAGCACGATGCTTGATAAGAAAATGCCGCGGGCATTTTCCTCGAGACACCCGCGCCTCAGCGCTCCTGGCTTCTCTCTGGGATATACGGCACGGCCTTGATATCGTTACCAGCTCGGAAGAAGCGTTCCGGGTACTTGAACAGCTCCGTATAACGCCGGAGCTGTTCGGAAGAGAGACTGCTGAAATTCTCGCCGCCGCAATCGCAGATGAAGAATGTCCCGGCGATGATGTCCAGCATTGCTCCGCGATCCGGATCGGCGTAGACCGCCCGGTTCAGGGGCAGGCCGTTGATCTTGCCCTCCTCGTTGCATACGATGCAGACGGGTTCTTCAAAGGGGTAATAAGCTTCGATGTACCCGCCCACAATTTTCTGGTAGCTCTCCAAGGATGCCTCGATGGTGGCTGTCTTTGCCAATTTCCCGGGCTCACACAGCACTACAGAAATTCCCCGGCGCGGCGGTAGGGCAGCACTCTCTTCGCCCCAATCGCAGTTGCTTTGATTGTTGTTCATCGTTCCTGTCCCTCCTTCTTTTTCATGCGCCCAACCTGCAGTTGGAGTTGTTCGTTGACGTCTTTTCCGCAGATGGGCGGCTCGTCCAGAACGGTGTAGCCTGGGAGGCCGTCCATAATTCCTTTTGCCGCGGCACGACCCACCTCGTCGTTGTCCAGATGCAGCCGCAGCGTGGTGATCTTCGGATTCTCGTTCAGAAACCGGCTCAGCGCCACCGGTATCACGCCCGGTCGTTTAGGCGCAAACACCCCGGCCAGAGACAGCAGCGCATCCTGCTTCCAGTCAATGCCCTCGTATAGCTCCAGCGTGGCATAACTAAGCAGGTCGATGGCTGCCTCGAACACATGGACGGTATGAGCGTCCGGATTCTCCATAATGGAAAAAGAGTAGTGCTTGTCGCTGCCGGCGGCTTCGGATTTGTACCGGCTGAACGTACTGCGCAAAGCTCCGTAACGTGGCTTGCCCATCCGGTCATAACCAACGAACAAGGCGTTCTTGTACTGCGCCGTCTGGAAAAGGATTTTCTTTTCGATGCAGTAGTCAACAACCGTCGCGTGGATCCCGCGCCCATCCAGGTATTGCTTCACGGTATCACAGTTGGTGTCCACATCCGGCAGCAGGAGGCGGCGCTCCTTGGGGATGACCGGTTCTTTTGGGGCGGTATAGGACTGCGGCGGCGTTCCGGTCAGCAAGCTTACCGCATCCGGGAAAGACATTTCCTTCACCTTTACCAGATAGTCCAGCGCATTCCTCCCGCCGATCCCGCGGGAAAACCAATGCCATTTGCCATTCGAGATCTTCAGGCTGTCGTGCTCCCGGGTGCAGTAGGTATTGCCGGAGACGTGCACCAACTCACCGGGTTCCTGTGTTCGCAGATAAGTCAGCAGGTCGATCTGCCGAGCAGCCTCAATGGCTTCCGCTGCAACATAGGGCATATCAGCGCGCCTCCTTCTGTTTTTCCAGCTGCATCATCTTGGAAGCCCGGCCATCGATGCAGTCCCGGATGGCATCCATGTAGCCCAGCTCCAGCTTTTCAAAATCCTTCAGGATATCGGCCACCGGACTGGGGGATTTCAGCAAAGCCCGGCATTGCTCCGGCTGAAGCTCCAGATCTTCCATAGCAAATAAAATATCCGGCCGCACGGCGTACTCATACGCGTGCTGCAGGATCTCATCGGGCGGGAGCGTCAGGAGCCGGTCACGGTAGGCGCTCTGCTCCGCGGCCATCTTTTCATAGATGGCGGTATTCAGTTCTTCGCTTGTCATGGTTCCTCCTTCGTTTGTGTTGGTTGTTTTTCATTTTGTATTGAGGATATACTATCCATAAGGCGTGCAGTTCCGACAGTAAAATAGCCGCCTGATTTCTCTTTGAAACCAGGCGGCTGAATCCATAACTATATTCGTTTTTAAGGACCGATATCATATCATCCACACGGGGACGATGTATGTGCTGCTGTCAATTGCGCTCAATGTCTCCCGAAGGCAGATGATCGCGCCTGTCCCTCTCGGCACAGAGGCCTTATCCAGCAGCTTGAAAGCGCCCGTAATTTGTGTGGGCGGGTTGATGCTTTTTTTGATCTCGATGGGGTGCAGCTGACCGTCGCTCTCCATAACCAAGTCGATCTTGTTGCTGTTCTTGTCCCGGTAATAATGCAGCAGACAGTCCTGCGCACTGTTGCTGTAGGTTTTTATAATTTCCGACACAACATAGTTTTCTAAGATGGCACCGTTGATTGCGCCATTCATCAAAATTTCGGGGCTTGAGTACCGGGTCAGATAGCAGACAAGGCCTGTATCAAAGAAATACATCTTCGGCGTTTTGATCGTCCGCTTCAGAAGATTGTTGGAGTAGGGGTGCAGGAAGAACACGATCCCCGATTTTTCAAGCTCCTTCATCCAGCGCTTTGCGGTATCGTCACTGACGCCCACATCTCCGGCGATGTCATGCAGGTTCAACATCTGGCCGCTTCTGCAGGCGGCAGCGCGAATGAAGTCGGCAAACATCACCTTATCCACGCCGGGAATGTCGGTGGTCACATCCCGGTCGATATAGGTCTGAATATAGCTGCTGTAGAAGACGTCACGGTCTTTATACTTGCCGCTCCTGTGGCCGGGAAGCGCACCGTCCCAAATCCTTTGGTAGATCTCATTCGGTGTGGCGGGGAGAAGTAACGCCTTGCGCTTCTGCAATTCATCAAGTTCCAATGAAAAGGGCGAAACATCCACCGCTCCGCAAAGCTCGGCTTGTGACAATGCAGACATATGAAGAATGGCGGTTCGTCCGGCCAGCGACTCCTGCGCAAGCTCCATCAGGCGATACGCCTGAGAACCGGTCAGCCAGTAGGAGCCGGGTGCAGCGCCGTTATCCACGGCGATCTTGATATACGAAAACAGCTCCGGTGCATACTGAACCTCATCGATGAGAACCGGCGCGGGGTGCAGCTTCAAAAACATTGCAGGATCGGTTTTGGCAAGCCTGCGTTCCTCCAAATCGTCCAGCGAAACCTCGGCTCGTGCCGTCCCCTCCATCAGATGCCGCAGCATGGTGGACTTTCCGACCTGACGCGGACCCGTCAGCAGCACACAAGCGTACTCCTCATTGATTGCAATAAACTTCTTTTCAAGCTGTCTCTCAATATACATTGCCCCGCCTCCTTTAGGCTAAAATACGATGCACCTTTATTATAGCCTGAGAGAGAAGGAAAATCAATAGTTTTTGGGCTAAAATACGATGCACTTGTATTTTGGCCTACACAGGCAGCAATTATGCGTGTCTGCACAGGCTTTCACCATTCATGCAAAAGCCGCCCGATTTCAAATCAGGCGGCTAAGCAGACGGTACTTGTCATTCTCCCCACGGGAACCCGAAATCGCTGCGCTTAATCTTGCACTGCGGTTGTCCATCCTTCCAAAATACGATGCCCTCGATATTGTGTTTCTCAAGGTAATCACGAATTCCCTCGAAATCTCTCGGCACATCCGGCAAAACGCGAATACCGTGCTTCTCAATCACATCTTTTTCAAGTCCATATGGGTTTGCTCGGAAATGCGGGCCGATTGCTTCGTAAGTGCCTTCCTCCGTAGGACAGCCGGCATTGCGATAGGATTCAATGAACCAGATATTGCTCTTGTCGCTCTCGTCCACCGGAACCCAGTGCGGCCAGTGGCCGGTTATGGGGTCCGGATCGCAGCAGGGAATCGCATTCGCCGGCGGAATCTTGCCGCGCTTTGCATCGTATCTTTTGTAGAATACTCCGCCAATTATCGCACAACAGCTGCCGTCAATCTTTTCGGTTGCTATGCCTTCTCCGCTCAGAACCCATTCCATGCCGGGATGAACCTTGTTGTTAATTCCGACTTTATGATGGTTGTCAAATATCCGCTCAAAGAGCGTCGGGATTTTCTTCATGATACTTTGCATCTCCTTCTATAATCTCATCCAGCGTTCTCGGCGTATAGTCCATATACGGCATCATGCAGCCAACATTGATGGAGTTTTCCCTGGGAGTGCCGTAGTCGGCGACATTTGCCTTTACCTCACACCGGGGGTTTGTTCCCACGGCACATATACGGGAACTTATCGATTGCCATCGGTTTTGCTGACACGCCGCCTGCCGTACAACACTATAAGCTGACCGCCGGCGTCTGAGTGCTTATCATTTAAGAATTTGAGTTCTGTCTCTCTGCCGATAAACATAGGCTCGCCCTCGTTTAAACCAAATCTTGATTTACCAAATCGTGATTTGATTTAATTACACCCAACTGTGCCAAAAAACAAGTAGTTTTGAGGAAACCGAAAAAAGTATCTCCGTGTTTTCGGCGATGTGCAGGAAAAATGTGTAACTTTTCCCGCACAAAAGTCAGAAAAATGTGCGTAGCGGCTATCAATTTCCCCGGAAAAATGTGTTACGGCGCTCTGCTCTCCGGAAGAAAATTCAACGCTCCGTTTACACCTTAATATAGCGTGTCGTCCGTCCCGCGCCAATCCGCCTTATCGAGCCAGTTTTGACCATTACGCCAAGGACAGCTTCGACGGTCGTGGGGCTGACATCGGGGAGAATTCTGCAGATCTCAGCTTTGGAAAGCGGAGTCAGGCTGTTCAGAACGGTTGCCTCTACGCGGGCTTTCTTCGTGATCTTCTTGCCGTGTACCACCGCAAACCGCTTGTCCAATTCCTTGTAGCACATATAGAGGGTGGACAGGAAATTCTCCATAAAGGGGAAATAGGAGTTCTCATTCGTTTCCCACCCGGCCGAGGACTGCCGCAGCGCCTCATAATAATATGCCTTGTAGTTATTGATCTGTTCTTCAAAGGACACATACTTCCCGGCATCAAAGCCGTTTTTATATAACAGCAGCAGCGAAAGCAGACGGGACATTCTGCCGTTGCCGTCGCGGAATGGGTGGATGCAGAGAAAGTCCAGAATCACACAAGGGATCAAAAGAAGCTGGTTGATATTCGCGTCGCTGCGGGCATCCAGATAGGCAAGCTCCAGCTGCTCCATCGCTTTCGGCGTCTCGCTGGCAGGAGTGGGGCGGAAACGGACGCGGCGGTTTCCGTCCGCATCGATCTCCAGAATCACGTTGTCATCCGTCTTGTACTGTCCGCCATACTCATAGCCCGCAAAGCTCATCATCATTTCGTGCAAATGCAGAATGTCGCTCTGTCGGAAATCGATGTGCTCATAGTCCCGGTGGATCGCATTCAGCGCATCACGATATCCGGCGATCTCCGCCTCATTGTGGTTCAGCGGGACGCTGTTCTGATTGACGATAGCGGCGATACGCTCGTCGCTGGTCACAATGCCCTCGATGGCATTGGAGCTTTTGATGGACTGCACTTTTGCGACAGCTTCCAACTCCGTGAAGATCTGCGTATATTCCTCCTTGCGTACGCCTGCCATGGTTTTCAACGCCGCAATATTGGAAGTGAGGTTCACAAGGTTTGCCGGAAGCAAGCCGTTATTCAAAAAAGAGTAATCGAATTTTCTCATACAGCGCCCGCCTTTCTGCATATAATTATATAATATTATATGCAGAAAAGCAAGGGCTCATCCCGATTATCTGCATATACTATCTCAAACTATATGCAGAAATGATTTTGGAATAGTATGCCCGCAGGAGCGCCGTACTGCTCTATGTCGGTCATATTCACTTCATGATTCGGAGAATCAGTTCGTTAATATCCTCCGTAGGCTTTCCAGCTTTCAGAACTCTGTTCCGGAAATTCAGCAATGCCGTCCTCATCAGGCGCACCTCGTCTGGACTCAACGCAACAACCACTTTCTGTCCCTTCTTCCAGAACAACATAGTCACCACCTCGTCGTTTTCTTTTATGCTATCGAAAGCAGCGGTGATTGGCAAATATGCAAATCATCGTTCCCGATCACGCTCCCGCTGCTTCACCTCCAGCACAGAGCCGCAGGCCTTTTCGTATTCCTTGTCGGTGATAAGTCCGGCCTTATAATCCATGTAAGTGG
>ERZ780226.3309-NODE-3309-length-10016-cov-4.032125_pt1 | contig 10016 bp, 4 predicted proteins | sample MGYA00511165_ERZ780226 | MGnify/ENA primary metagenome ERZ780226 (study PRJEB29588, sample SAMEA2152373) | human gut metagenome | biome: human gut; feature: human-associated habitat; material: faeces | place: Denmark | collected 2008/2010 ...
TTTAAAGTAAGCCCGGCAAATCCTGATTATATGATGATTGTTGTCGGAACGGGAGCCTATACATACTATAGATGGTATTCTCATGATGGAGGAAAGACATGGAAAAAATCTGTGCTTGACAACACTTTGTCAATGATGCCGTTTAACCAGCGCCAGAGCAAAATCGCATATCATCCGACCGACCCAAATATAATATTTTCTTTCGGCGGCGACTGGGTTACCAAATCAGAGGATGGAGGAAAGACGTTTTTTTGGTCAAATGACGGAAATAACAGCGTTGCTTACAGAGGAAAGCCGAATATCAATGTATATGACTCGAATCTGTGGTTTGCGCCGCTCACCGATTACAACAGTGCCGGAAGTGAAGACGGCGGTGTAACATGGCATTACGGGCAATTAACAGATGCGGTATGGGGCGGTCAAGGACTTGGCGGATATATGGTCAGCAAGGACTATATTCTCGGAGTTGAGAATACAAACGGGCATTTATGCCTTTATGAATCAGACGGACTGAGGAATGGCATATATAATTTTAAGAAGAAAACCGTTGATAGTCCCGACACAAATAATGAGTTGTGGCTTGACAGCAAGTTTGTATACCAGTCACCAACGGACGCGAATATTCTTTTTGCGGGACAGTACATAAGTCGTGATCTTGGAAAGACATGGTCAAAAATGGACGGATGTATAGGGGTATATATGCACAACTATGATCCAAACGGCAAGAAAGAGCTTTTCGGTTATGCCTCTACAGATAATAAAGCGGTTGTATGTTCAGAGGATAATGGACAAACATGGAAGACTCTTATTAAAACAGAAGAACCGATTTTGGACTTTTCGTATGATTTTAATAAGAACGCATTTTATGTGGTTGCAGGAGCAATGACCGGAAGTCAGAATCTATACAGATATACAATAGATAAGAGCACCAATACAACCAACAAAGAAACGCTTACAGGAAAAATAAAGCTGAACTGCTTTGGCAGCAGAAGAATAAAGAGTGTTTCGGTTGACCCTAATAATACAAATATTATATATATTGCCGGAAGCGGAGATATATATGTAAACGACGCATCGGTTCAGAGAAGTACCGATGGCGGAGAAACATGGGAAATTATAGTTCGAAATAACCGCGATACAGTAATAAACAGCGGAGAATCGGGAGGAGCGGAAGGCTCGGATGTATGGGTTGACCCTAAAACGAGTTATGCATATGTAAACACTTCGTGTTATGGCCTGTGGAAGATAGGCCCTCCGGGAACTGTTGAAGACCACCTTGAGCCGATGACGGCAATATCCGAGGACGGAAAGGTCAATGTTCGATGGTTTGGAAACGGAAGAATGAGCGTATCCGAAATGGCAAGAGTCGCCTATAACTCAAAGTATAATCAAGAACAAACAAATGCGATTATCTCGGCTTATGACAAGAACGGAGATCGTGTGGTTAACGAGAATGATATGGATATTATCAACAAGTGGATTTTTTCAGAGTGGGATAAGTCTCTTGATAAATTTGAGTTGTACAGAAGCACGGATGGTGAAAAATTTGAAAGAATTTTGGGTCCTGTAACCGATACAAAATATGTTGATGAAAATGCAGAGACGGGTAAAGATTATTGGTATAAAGTGAAAAATCTTACAAACGGAAGCTATACAAAAACAGTTAAAGTGAAAGTGAAGTAAGGCCATGAGAAGACACTTTAAAATATTGATGATGATTGAGATAATTATTTTCATCGGGATATTTCTGACAGGAGCAAGGTGCCTTGCGGCAGAGACTAAAAAGGAGCTTCCGAAAACAGAGGAGAAAAATGAACACGAAACCAATACAGCGGTTAAGATAGACGCTTGGTATAACTCTGATAATACTCTTAAAAAAGTGGCTGTTTCATATATTAACGCTGTTTCTCCTTTGTTTATCGGGGAGTATGAGGATAAAAAAACATTTGTTTTTGAAGACCTTAAAAGCATAAAGCCGTTGGGAAGAATCGTTAATAAAGGTAACAGTATCATTTGGATTAATGATTCTGACAAGGATAGCTTTGAACCGTTCATTTTTGATATAACCGAAAAACAATGTTTTGATATATATTTAAACGCGGGAAGCGAAAGCCTATATGCCCTTCAAGCCGAGATTGTTTTTAATCCCGCCGAGGTTGACGCGTCGGATTTTAAGAATTTGGCGTTTGCGGAGGACGAAAAAACGACTGAGACGGACAACGGAACGTTATATTGGAGCGATAATAGTGCGGCCGGGTACTGTGCCGTCAAAAAAACAGCTGACAGATTTCGGATAGTCAGTTCGTTTGTTGATAAAAACAGAAGTATGAGCGGAAATGTGTTAAAGGTATCATTTAAGGGTAAAAAGAACGGAAAAACGGTGATTCTGCTTAAAAACATTAAGTGCTGCCGAATTGAAGAAAATGAGATTATAGATTTAAATGACAACTGTTTAACCTTAACCAAGCTTGATAAATCTTAAAAATCACCATAAATCGAGGAGGAAGATTATGAGAAAAAATCATTTTACAAAACGTTTTATCAGTATGCTTTGTATATCAGCATTAGCTTTTGGAATGTTTACGGCGCCTGTGCTTGCCGACGAAGCTGAAGATGCTGCGGCGGTTCCTGTTTCCGTGACGGGAAACGGTGTAAATCCGGAATATGCAGCAGATGGTAATATAGAAACGTCCTGGGAAGCGACAGGCAGCGGAGAGCTTATCGTTGATCTTGAAAAGATGTATAAGATAAGCCGCATAGAAATCGATTGGTCAGATGACAGCGCAGAAGCCTATTATAAGATAAGTAAGAGTATTGATAAAAGCCATTATCAAGAAATTATTGACCGAAGCTCTTGTGTTGGCGAGGACCGAACACCGAATACGACACAAAACGGAAGCATAAAGACAAGTACAGACACGCTTAAGTTTCCTTTACACACAAAGTATCTTAAGGTTAGTATTGATAGAACCGAGCCGCCGCAAAGCAAGATAAATATTTGTGAGATTCGTGTGTACGGCACCGAAAGCGACGATGTTAATCTCGCTTTGAACAAACCGATAACGCTCACAGGCGGATTGGCTAAAAGCGAAGCCGCAAAAAAGAATCCGAAAGTGTTCAATGACGGAGACTACGAGAGCGGAGTTGCGGGTTATGATGATAACACACGATTTGCGGTTCCGTTTGGCGTTATTATTGATTTGGGTGAAATTTGTAAAATAAGTGATATCTATTGTAGATTTGTTGATATGCAGTCGGAAAGAAACTATTATTCATATACAATATCGGGAAGTATGGATGGCGTGAATTTCGGAGAGCCGTTTGCCTCAAATAAATATCAAAGTAATGAGTATATGATTCATAATTTTCTCTCTAACGCCGAGGGAAATCCATACTGGGATAACGGCTTTTGTCTCTATCAGAATTCTGTTTCCGATGTTACGGCAAGGTACATAAAGCTTGATGTGCAGGCTTCGTCTTATGAGTGGGCATATGGCATTAGAGAAATTGAGGTTATGGGTAAGCCCGATAAGAGCGAATCGCTTCTCGGTAAAATTACTTTACAAGGTGAATTTAAAAATTTAAACGGAGAGAAAATCACAACGCCGTCAGGGGAAAACGGCGTTAAGGCTTCAATTTCGGCGAAAAATTTGTCTGAAAGTGATGTTACAGCCGTTCCTGTGGTGGGAATTTATAAAGACGGAATGCTTACGGATATAATTAGGTCCGCGGAAATGCTTGATTTAAAAGCGCAAGGGTCAGCAAGCACAGAATTAACCGCAGAGCATAGCTTTAAAGAGAACGAAAGTATAGCTATATGGCTTATCGATAAAAGCGGAGATATGACACCTCTTACACAAAAGACACAGTTTGGCACTTGCCCGAACACCGATTCGGTCGATTTGACTAAGAAGGACGGTGTTTTTGAAACAGGATATAAGGATGCAGCTGTCAGTGTAAAGGTAGATGTAGGAAGTGTGCTCGGAGGACGGCTTGCGGGTCTGACTCTTTTAAGCAAGGATAAGACCCGAGTGCTTGCTTATGAAATCATAGAGCTTGATAATAACGGCATCGGAGAGACGAATTTTTCGATAGATACGGACTCAGGAAACTATACGCTTGCACTTTCTGTTCAGGGAGCAGGAAAGGAATACGGAGAAATGAATACAGATTTTGAGTATATCAATAAGGTGTATTTCAAAAGGGCAATGAATGCAGTGTATGATGCGAAGACAGAAGATGAAATGCACAGCGCTCTTACAGACGAGCTTAATATCAGGAATCTTTCAATTAAAGAACAGGTGGCGATGTATGGTTCTATAGGAAACAAATATACGGATATCAAGCTGATTGAATACCTTAAGGCACACCCGTTTGAGAGCTTTGAAACGGAGGACAGCTTTAAGGAGGCCTTAAAAAGGGCAGTTGAAGAATACTCGCTTATGGGGGCGGCCAATGCCGGAAATATGATGCCCGCGTTTGACAAATACGGCGATAAATACAATGAATATTTCGGATTAAGTGAGCTTAAGGCATATAAGGATTATTATAAGAGATATTCAAAGAACGCTCAGAGCGCAATATGTTCAAGACTTAAAAATGAAGAATTTAAAGATAAAGATGATTTCGTTTCTTCATTTAAAGCCGCGATTTTCCTCGGCGGAATACAAAATACCGATAATTGGACAGAGGTAAAAAATATTATCAATAACAATACAGACTTTTTCGGAGAGAATAATCCGTCCCTGTCGGAGGTATCTGATCCGTCAAAGGTGTATTCTAAGATGTGCGGAGTAAATTATGCGGATAAAAATGCAGTAAGAGCCGCTGAAGCCGCACTTATAAATGAATACAAGAGCTCAAAAGATGGAGGCTCGGGATCAACGGGCGGCGGCGGCAGCAGCTCGGGCGGCCGGAAGTCGTCGGGCGTGTACGTTGCACCGTCATCGGGAAGCGGGCAATCCGATGACGGCGGCTCCGGGATTGCGCCTGAGGCCGAAAAGACATTTAACGATATGTCGGGCTATGAATGGGCAAGGCTTCCGGTTATGATTCTTTATAAGCAAGGAATAGTAAACGGAACAGGCAACGATGAGTTTTCGCCTGCGGCTTCGGTAAAACGTGAGGAATTCGTGAAAATGCTATGTATGCTGTTCGGCGTTGAAACAGCTTCAAACGAGGAAACATTCTCGGATATTCCCGAAGGACATTGGAGTATACCCTATATTTCGGCCGCGAAGAAGCAGGGGCTTGTAATGGGGAAAACTCAGACGTTATTCGGATTGGGCGAGGATGTCACGAGAGAAGAGATGGCTGTAATGTGTTATAGATTTGCGCTTGCTTACGGATATGAATTTTCAGCAAACGATAGCATAAAAGGCTTCAGAGACAGCGCGAAGATTTCAGAGTATGCAAAGGAAGCTGTTTCATATATGAAGAATGCCGGAATTATAAAGGGCAGAGGCGATAATGAATTTGCTCCCGCCGACAATGCGGAACGTGCAGAAGCGGCTATGGCGGTATACAATCTATTTATCTACACAAAAAAACATAACGGAGAAATATAGAGGGAAGGATTCTTAAGACAGTTCGATTCGGTACTTCGGTACAAGAATGAATCCGGCTTTATTACATCTCACAGAAAGGAATGATTTACAGTGAAAACAAAAAGGATATTATGCTTCATATTATCGCTTTTTACGGTTTTATCGGCGTTTTCAATAAATACGCTTGCGGCTTCCGAAAAGAAGGAGGTCACCGACAACGGTTATGAGCTTCGCCTTCTTAAGACTCTTAATATCATCACGGACGAAATGACTCCTGATGGGAAGCTTCCGGACAGGAACTTAACAAGAGGCGAGTTTGTTGAGGCGGTTGTTCGTATGATGGATATGGCAGGAAATGCCGATACGAAAAAAAAGGCGGTGAATTTCACCGATATTGATGACTGTGCACAAGGCTGGGCAATAGACCTTGCCTTTGATATGGGAATCGTCAAAGGTTATGAGTACGGCTTGTTTTTACCCAATAAGGATATTTCTCTTGATGAGGTAAGCAAAATTCTTGTATCGGTTTTGGGGTATGACGGAAGATCAAGATTTAAAAGCTATTATGCCACGGCGAAATCACTTGATCTGTTTAACGGAATAAATACCGACGGTATGAATTATGTGTCGTGGAATGACTGTGTTAAAATTCTTTTTAACACATTAGACGCAGAGGTTATGACCGAGGTATTGAATACAGGAAAAGCATCGGTTGGAGATAAGCTTTTAAAGACTGTTTTTAATGTTGAATGTGCTGACGGAATCATTGAAGAGAATGAGCTTGCATCACTCAGGAGACCTGAGGGGGAAATGAGAAAAGGGTATATTGTTATCAATGATATGAAGCTTTTGTGTGTTGATGACAGCGCCTCGGACTATCTTGGATATAACGTGCGTTATTATTATAAGGATAACGGAAAGAGCGAAAAGACGGTTATTATGTGTTATCCGTATAACAATAGGACGATTAAAATAGACTCTGAGGATCTTGGGGGGTATGCCGATAAGAAGTATACATACTTCTATAATGACTTGAATAAAACAGCTATGCTGACAGACGGATATGCTCTTATGTATAACGGAAGACTGTACGACGGTGGATATAAAAAAGAATGTTATCTTCCCAAAAGCGGCTATGTAATGCTTTTGGATAACAATAACGACGGAAGGTACGACGTTGTATTTTCGTATGATTATATAAACAGAATAGTGAAGAATGTAAATACAAGCGATGAGTTTATCTCATTTGACTATGACGGTGACGGAATAAAAAGTCTGAATCTGATAGGCGGTGAAGTAAAGGTATATAAATACGACGGGAGTCCGATAACTCTGAATGATATAAAAAAGGGTGATTCTGTTTCTGTTGCCCTTTCCGGGGACGAAGGAGAAAAAAATCGGCTATATACCATTTACGCTTCTTCAAGCTCACAAATAACGGGCGTTTTAACATCAATAAACGATGACAAAATGACAATCAAGACTGATTCTGATGAAAAAGTATATAAAAAGGATAGTAATCCGGATAATATTTATAATTTAAATGGGGTTAAACCGGGCGACAAAGAAACGTTTTATCTGAATATTATGGGAAGAGTTTTCGCTTCGGGCGGCGGAGCGGACAATGGGATAAAAACGGCGTTTTGTATTATGGGCGACGCGTCGGGAGCTTGGGGGAGATTAAAGCTAAAGCTTTTAACAAGCGGAAATAATTTTATAGATGTAGATTGTGCCGAATCGCTTACGGTTAGCGGGCCATATGACAGCCAAAATCCTTACAAAAGAACGGAAATAAAGACAAAAGACGGGGCTCAGGCTCTTAAGCTTTTGAACAATAACAGCGGCGATAAAATTATCCGTGAGGTTATTCGCTATAAAATAAACAAAGAAAACGAAATAAACTATATAGAGACGGCTGTTCCGCATTACGGAGAAAAGCCGAACGGCGATATAGATTTAACGGGAGACGGCTTTCATTATATCATAAAGGATTTCACCAATCTTATGTATTCGGCTCATTCGAATGCTTTTATGCCCGGAAATAATCTGAAGAGCCTAAGCGATATGATATTCATAGATAACGAAAACTTATTTTTCACTATTCCCGAAAACCATGGGGCTCAGAAAATAACAAAGGCATATGCCGCAATAGGCACGCTTGAAAATGACAGGGGAAAAACAGTAAAGCTTTATGCAACAGCCGGAGACGCAAAGTCGGCGGATATTACTGTTATACAGTCGGATAGTGCAAACTCCGTTTCTGATACCGCAAGCGTTTTGGGTGTAAACGGGGTCTATACCTCGATAACAAGTGACGGAACAGAGGTTGTGCAAATAGACACGATTTCCAAAAAAGGAAACGTAATCTATCAAACCGATGATGCTGAACTGGCAAATGGTATAGATAAGGGTGATTTAATAAGAATATCCACAACGGCAAACGGTGATATTCAGTTGATTGAAAAGCTTGTAGACTATGATCCGTCAAGCAATAAAACCAAGCTTGTTGCCGAAGGCGCCGCCGCTGACGGAGAAGGCTTTAACAGCAGCGGCGCGTCCTGCGTCACGGACAGCGGATATCTGGGAAATGTCAAGAGATATATGTACGGCGCTGTATTTGACGACTTTGGAGGAAGAAAGGTCATTGCTCTTGAAAAGGAGCTTGACTCAAAAAAGACCTCGGTAGAAGCCTTGAATGTTCCTGCGTTCACGGGGGTTTTGGTATTTAACGGACGCACATGGCAGATAGGCTCTGCGGCAGATGTTTATGACTACACAAGTGACGGAAGGTATTCGATGGTCTTTGCGAGACTGAATTATGCAAACGCAGAAGACTTGTATGTATATAATCTGTCGAACAAATAAATGTATCGGCGGCAGAGTTAAAAACAAAATAATTATTAATTTTGTCTAAAAAAATTTAACAACAAATAACAGGAGGAAAACTATGGAAAACGGAATTTTATTTATGCCACACGGAAATCTGCAATATTCACAGCTTCAGATAGAAAAAAGAGCCTGGGTGGTAAGGCAGTCGTATGAGAAAATCTTTGACCTATGCGAAAGGCTTAATGTCAGAATGGCTTTTGAGGCGTCGGGTGAAACCCTTGAAATTATTGCAGAGGAAGAACCGCAGGTGCTTGAAAAGCTTAAAAGCTGTATCAGAAAGGGGATTATCGAACCGGTAGCCTCGCCGCGGACGCATATTATGCTTAGCAACATTGACAGAGAAATAGGTCTTGCTTCTCTCAAAGAGGGACTTGACACGTGGGAGCGTCTGACCGGTATTCGACCGGTTGCCGGATGGAATCCGGAGTGTTCGTGGGCGTCTTATATCCCGGACATTTATAAGGAGGCAGGTTTTAAAATTCTGATTGCCGATGCGGATTCATATTTTCTTTCGACAATAGACGGCATAAGAGAAAAAACAGGACTGAGATTCGATGTAAGGGGGCACAGCAATAAAAATGAGCTGTTCAAAATAGAGGACGTTATAAAAGATAATGAGGCCGCTTTAAAAACTCTTATGCGCCCGAATCAGTTAAAAAACGGACTTAATGTAATATTACGGTCGGATATGCTCTGTAACATTATGCTCTGGTTTCTTATGGGAGCAACGGAAGGAAATCGTCAAACGCCCGTTTCGATTGATGAGGTAAAAGAAGTCCTCGCTAAATGGCAAAAGCGTATTCCGAAAGACGGCGGATTTATTATGCCGTATGCGGAGGATGCCGAATACGTCGGAACGACGGCATACTTTTATGTAAAACAACTCGGACAGGCAAGATTCTTCGAAGAAGAACCGAAAAGTGTTGAACGTTTTGAACAAATTATTAAAACAGCTCAGAATTTGGGATATACCTTCCTTACACCATCTATGGCGGTTGAAAAATACCCCGCGGTTAACGGAGAAGGCTTTGAAAAAATCGAAAACGGCTGCGCATGGCACGGAGGAACAGCCAAGGCGTGGGCGAACACCCCGTATTCGAGAATACTCGACCCTGTATGCCGAAGTATGTTTGACGGAATTAAGGCGATTGCAGAAAACCTGAAAACAGACATCTATGATAATTCAGAACTAAGAGAGATTCTAAAGCGTATTACCACGGCATATGTAAGCGATGCAAGATGGCCCCCGGCACCGACTTCGCCCGGACGCTTTAATGTTCGGGAGGCTCTCGACGCTCTTTATTCGGCAAATAAAAAAATAAGTGAGTTCATGGAAAAAGAGGGCATAGCCGAATGGCTCGGATTGTATTCGCCGAATATCATGCAAAGCCAGATTGAAGCTATTGATGATGAGTTAATGAAAATGAAATATTTCGAGGAATAGTTAGTTGAGATTTAATGTTCGTATAATAAAAAAATAAAAATATAGGAGAATCAAAGATGAAGATGAAAAAATTTGCGGCGTACTTACTGGCTTTGGTTATGCTTGCGGCGGCTCTGCCGATGCAATTTGCCGCGGCA
>ERZ780226.3327-NODE-3327-length-9979-cov-11.652156_pt1 | contig 9979 bp, 10 predicted proteins | sample MGYA00511165_ERZ780226 | MGnify/ENA primary metagenome ERZ780226 (study PRJEB29588, sample SAMEA2152373) | human gut metagenome | biome: human gut; feature: human-associated habitat; material: faeces | place: Denmark | collected 2008/2010 ...
GAAAGAACGCCATACTCAAAGGCATGAACTTGGAGGAAGGCGCAACCGCAAAGGACCGCAATGAGCAGATTGGTGGACATAAGGCGTAAGAAAATGGCTATGGAAAAGATGATGATAAAAGAGATAACCGAAAACAAGAAAGAATATCTGAATTTACTATTATTAGCTGACGAGCAGGAAGATATGATAGATCGCTATCTTGATAGAGGACGAATGTATGTCCTTGAAGACAACGGAGTAAAGTGTGAGTGTGTTGTGACAGATGAAGGAAACGGCATTCTCGAAATAAAAAACATTGCTACGGAGCCTGAGTTTCAGGGCAAGGGTTATGCGAAAATGTTGATCAGTTTCATTGCAAGAGAATACAGTGGACGATTTGAGGTTTTGCAAGTAGGTACGGGTGATAGCCCGTTGACTATTCCGTTTTATGAAAAATGCGGATTTGTACGCTCACATATAATTCCTGAGTTTTTTACAGATAATTATGATCATCCGATTTTTGAGTGTGGTATTCAGTTGGTAGATATGGTTTACCTTCAAAAATCTATCTGACCTTGCATTTACAAAGGAGGCAACCGATTGTATCAATACGAGGACATTATCAACCTTCCACATCATGTCTCTACCACTCGTCCACAAATGCCGATGTCAGATCGTGCAGCTCAGTTTTCTCCGTTCGCAGCTCTCACCGGTTATGATGCTGCTATCAAAGAAACCGGGCGTCTGACTGACACAAAGATCGAGCTGGATGATGAAGAACTCCATAACCTAAATTTGAAGTTTCAGTTTCTTGTGGAGCATCTTGAAGATGAGCCGGAGGTAGCAGTCACATACTTCAAAGCAGATGAGAGAAAAGCCGGTGGCGCTTATCTTGAAGCAACAGGCATCGTGAAAAAGCTGGATGATTTTGAGCGGCTGATTACCATGCAGGACGGCACGAAGATTCCGATGGATGACATTCTGACTATTGAGAGTGATGCGTTCTCATCGCTTGAACAATACTAAAAAGACGCTTTCGAGCGTCTTTTTCTTTGTCATCCGAAAACCCCCAGCTAGGCTGGGGAGTTCAGGAAAGGCTATGCCTATGGGTCTTGAAAAGAAAAACTCCTTTTGATAAAATCAAAGTGCGGCTGCTAACTGCACAAAATATCAAAAGGAGGTCCTGACAAGTGGAGGACATACATAGTTTATCACACACAAAATGGAATTGCAAGTACCACGTAGTATTTGCACCAAAATACCGACGCAAAGTATTTTATGGAGATAAGAGGCTAGAAATAGGAGCGATATTAAGACAACTGTGCGAGTGGAAAGGAGTGAACATATTAAACGCAGAAGTATGCCCCGATCATGTACATATGCTTTTAGAAATACCACCAAAGATGAGCGTTTCGACATTCATGGGATACCTGAAAGGAAAGAGCAGTCTCATGATATACGAGAAATGGGGTAACATGAAGTATAAATACAAGAACAGAGAATTCTGGTGTCGAGGTTATTACGTAGACACAGTAGGAAAAAATACGAAAGCAATAAGCGAGTACATAAGCCATCAGCTGAAAGAGGATGAACTTGGGAGCCAGCTGACGCTCGCAGAGCCTGACCCGTTTACGGGTAGCAAGTAAACTACCTTACGCAAATGGCAGTCGTGTATGCGTCTTTTAGACGCTGCTAGTAGAATAGGGCTATGCCCGATGAATGTAAAACCCCCGGCTGTGCCGGGGGATATTTATTTATGCGTGAGACAAAAACGCGGAATTTGTCCGTTGTATTACGAAGGGGTAATTTACGGGGGACTTCCAACTAAGATTACGATTTTAGAGAATAGCAAGCACAGCCGGTGTATATACACACGGCGATTTTGGATTAAGGAAACCCTCCCCTTAATCCAGAAAATGCTTGTTGGGATGTCTCCCAAACCCTCTATCTTTATGAAAGGACAAACCGCTTATGGCAAACAGAACACGACCAAATCAGATACTCTTCTTTGTTTCAGATGACGAGAAACGGATTATCAAAGGAAAGATGAAACAGCTTGGTACAAACAACATGGGAGCGTATCTTCGCAAGATGGCGATTGACGGTTACATCATCAAAGTGGACTACACGCAGCAGAAGAAACTTGCCGCAGCAGTATCTCGCGCAGCGGCAAATATCAACCACATTTGCCGCCGAATCAACTCCACAGGACACTTCTATGAGGACGATGTTTCAGAGCTGAAAGAAAGGCAGGCTGAGATATGGCGATTACTAAAATCAAGCCAATCCGAGGAACTGTGAACAAGGCTCTCGCATACATTCTTGATCCGCAGAAAACAGATGACCAGCTCTATGTCTCTTCCTATGGTTGCGCTGCCAGCGATGCCGCAGCGAAGGAATTTGAGTGGACAAGAAATCTTGCTGCTCAACAAGGAATGCAGATGCCGAAGGTGATCGCCCGACATCTGATCCAATCCTTTGCGGTTGATGAAGTCACGCCGGAACAAGCGCATGAAATCGGTAAGCAGTTTGCCGACGAATGGCTCAAGGGAAAGTACGAGTATGTGATTGCAACGCACATCGACAAGGGGCATTGCCACAATCATATTATCTTTAACGCTGTCAACTATGTTGACTTCCATGCGTACCGAAGCAATAAGAAAACCTATCGTGAGATGCGGCATCTCAGTGATGAGATATGTGCTGAACACGGGCTGTCAGTTATTCCTCCCTCTCAGGGAAAAGGCATGGACTACAAGGAATACACCGAAGCCAAACGCGGTACAAGTTGGAAGCAAAAACTCAAGCAGACCATTGATCGCTGTGTGATCACATCAAAGGACTACGATGAGTTTTTGAAGTTGATGCAGGACGCCGGATATGAAATCAAAACCGGCAAATACATCTCCTTCCGTGCCGAAGGGCAAGAGCGTTTCACCCGTGCAAAAACCATCGGAGATAACTACACCGAGGACCGGATCAAGGAACGCATTCAAGGACGCAATGCCCGCAGACGGCAGATGCAGAACGGTAGGAAGAACATCTCTCTCATCAGCGATATTCAAAACAGAATTAAGCAGATCGACAGCAAGGGCTTTGAGCATTCTATGAAGATTAAGATCCTCAAAGAAGCCGCCAGAACGCTAAACTACCTCACTGAGAACGAGCTGCTTCAATATGCCGATCTTGAAAAGAAAGTCGAAGACATTCATAGTTCTTATGAGCGTACCGGCGCTGACTTGAAAGTCGTTGAAGCGCAGCTCCGAAAGGTGCAGCCGCTTATCAAGAATATCTCAACCTATCAAAAGCTCAAGCCGGTCTATGATGCCTACTCAAAGACGAAGAACAAGCAGAGTTTTCGAGCTGCGCACGAGGCAGAGCTTGTCGTTTTTGAAGCAGCAAAGAGTACATTGCTTGCTATGCAAGATGGTGAAAAACTTCCAAGTATGAAGTCTCTGCAAGCCGAGCAGCAACGCCTTTTGGAAGAGCAGCAGCGTCTCTACGACGAACGAGCAAGGCTCAAAAAAGAGGCTAAAGTGATTGATACCATGAAGGCAAATGTCGATGATTTCCTCAGTCCAACGCTTTCACAGGAGCATGAAAAAGCCAAAAGTAGCGAGTTGGAATAACCACCAAAGCCTGAGCCGTATGAATAAATCGGCTCAGGCTTTCTTCTTCGTAATGCGCTCCATGAACTTGAAATATATTTTGAATTTTTGGAGCATCGTATTGAAAATTTGAAGCGTTTGGTGTATAATATAATGAGTCTCACTATAAGCGTTTGAGAGAGGTGCTTTTATGAAGATAAGCTATAAGAAATTATGGGTCATGCTCATCGAAAGAGAGATCCCAAAATCAACTTTACGCAAGGATATAGAGCTGTCTCCTGGCACGATGAGTAAGCTCAATAAGAACGAGGATGTAGCTCTCTCTGTTCTGCTGCGCATTTGCGACTATTTGAATTGTGACATTGGAGATATATGTGAAGCTGTGCGAACGGGCAAGAAGTAGGTCCGAGTTTTCGTGCGGCTATTTTGTTATAGGTAGAGAAAAATACCTCAGCGAAAGGAGCATATATGGATGTCCTTGAGAATGCTGTGACTGAGAAAAATGCCCTCGTTGAAGCGGAGGCGTTTCCCACAGATGATCGAGTCACCTACAAAGACAGCACCTATGAAATTGTTTCTAAGGTTGCATATTTGATTGGTGTTCCGAAACGAATTTTTGATAATGAGCATGAAGCACCCAAAATAGAGATATACGAAAAACTTGATGCAGACAAAACGGCACGGATAATCCGTCATTTGTGTATCATAAGGACAGCGATTGAAAGAAACTTCAAGCATATCAACGAGCGCATGAAGTTTAGTTATCTCTCAATCAGCAGTATGCCGGAATATGTGCCGCAGGATAGCCTTCAACAACTAAATGCGGATGGCATTAGTTTTATAAAGAAGTCCAGCACGAAGCTAAGTCAGCATATCGTTGAGATAAACAAGCTGATTTCTGATCGGATCAATAATTGCAAGAAGCTATTTCCTCTTTGGCTGAATTGGCTGTATGTAAAAAACCTCTTCCTCATGCCAGATGGCTTGAAAGAGGAAGGGACAAAAGCAGCAGCAGATATTTATTACGCTCACTTGCTCTTTTATCCTTACCAGATGTATATAAACTGGGAACCGGAGGATGTCGGTAATCTGCTCTATAACGATAAAAAATTCGTGACGCTGCTTTATCAAATGAACGGTGACTACTTTACAGAGTACAGTAAAGTTTCTGATGCTGGAAGTTACATTAAAGGAAGCATCTACGAGTTTATTGGTAGCAGCGAAAAGGTTGTCGTAGTGGTAGATTGTGAAAACTCTGATCCGTACAAGCTCTGCGCTACGCTCAAGAATCTTGACTATCAGTACACACAGAAGATAGCATCCATCATCCTGTTTGATGATGTGCATAGTGCATCTGCTTGGCGTATTCTGGATAGTTTTACCCACATCCCGGTCGAACACATGATGACCGAACGGGTAAAGCAGAACAAGTCTCTGGTCGATGTGATGCTGATTGCCCGAACTTGTCAGGAGCATTACAAAAACAATGTGGATTCCTTTATTTTGGTGTCCAGCGACTCCGACTATTGGGGACTGATTTCTTCTTTACCGGAGGCTCGGTTCCTTGTCATGATAGAGCGCGAAAACTGCGGACCGGATTTGAAGAACGCACTTGTCAATGCCGGTATATTCTATTGCTACATTGATGACTTCTACTCCGGCAATGCAGAGGATATTAAGATCGGCGCACTGTTCAAAGAGATGTATCATTACATAGATCAGGCGGTGCGGCTGAATATCTACGAGATGTTCACAGAGGCGTTAAGAGCGACTCGAATTGAAATGAGTTCTTCGGAACAGAAACAGTTTGTGGACAAGTATTTGAAAACGATGCAAATGTCCATTGCGGATAATGGCGATGTGACATTGGAAATAAGACGAAAATGAGTCCGTTATATCGGACAGTAGCCGTGATAGAATAAAATGAGGATCGGTTGGCAACCAAAAATGATCCTCAAGTATTGGAGATGAAGATATGGCATACCAGAGCGAAGCGGCTCTTGAGCAACAATTCATAGAGCAGCTAAACAAGCAGGAATACAGCACAGTCGATATTCCTGATTATGACGCATTGGTGGAGAACTTCAAAGTTCAGTTTGAAGCCTTCAATGCGCCCAAACTTGATACGCCTATCACCGATAAAGAGTGGGAGCGTATCTTTAACCTCATGCTTGGAAAGTCCGTGTTCCAGAGCGCAAAAATTCTGAGAGACAAGTTTGTCCTTGAGCGTGAGGACGGGACGAAGGTTTACCTTTCCTTCTTCGATCAGGATCACACCAAGAATATCTTCCAAGTTACACATCAGACAACGGTTGTAGGCAAGTATGTCAACCGCTATGATGTAACGATTCTTGTGAATGGCTTGCCGTTGATTCAGGTCGAGTTAAAGCGCAGGGGGATTGACATTCGAGAAGCAGTCAATCAGGTCATGCGCTATAAGAAGCACTCCTATAACGGACTATATCACTTCATTCAGCTTTTCATTGTCTCCAACGGCGTTGATACCAAATACTTTGCCAACTCCGACAGGGACTTGATGTATAGCCTCGCCTTCTTCTGGACGGATTTCAACAACATCCGTATTACCAACCTGAAGGACTTCTCAATCTCTTTTCTGGCAAGGGATCACATCATCAAGATGCTGACACGCTATACCATCCTGAACGATACGGATAAGATTCTGATGGTTATGCGCCCCTATCAGGTGTATGCCGTAGAAGCCCTTATAAGGCAGGCTACGCTCACAAATCGCAACGCCTATATCTGGCATACCACCGGTGCAGGAAAGACGCTGACATCCTTTAAGACAGCTCAAATCCTCGCAGCCAATCCGAACATCAAGAAGGTTATCTTCCTTGTTGACCGTAAGGACTTGGACTCTCAGACCACCGAAGAGTTTAACAAGTTTGAGGCTGGCTCTGTTGATGTCACAGATCGCACAGACATTCTTGTGCGGCAAATGAAGGATAAGAACCGGCAGCTCATTGTCACGACGATGCAGAAGATGGCAAATGCCGTTAAGCGTCCTCAATACGAAAAGGTAATGGACGCATACCGTGACGAAAAGGTTGTCTTCATCATTGATGAATGCCACCGCAGCCAGTTCGGAGATATGCACAAGGATATTGTTCGGCATTTCAAGAAAGCGCAGTTCTTTGGCTTTACCGGTACGCCCCGTTTTGAAGTGAACGGAAAGACGGAGGGCAAGATCACACAGACTACCGAAATGCTGTTTGGGGAATGTTTGCATAACTATCTGATCAAGGATGCTATCTTCGATAACAATGTCCTCGGTTTCCATATTGAGTACATAAAGACAATGGAAGGCGATTTTGACTGGGACGATCCGACATTGGCTGACGCGATTGATGTTGGCGAACTCTATATGTCGGATGAGAGAATGTCCCTCATTGCAAACCACATCGTCCAGAACCACAAAGCCAAAACGAGAAATGGTCAGTACACGGCTATCTTTGCTGTTTCCTCCATTGAAGCTCTTGTCAAATATTACGACATCTTCAAGAAGATCAAACACGATCTGAACATCAGCGGTATCTTCTCCTATGGGCAGAACGAAGATGCCGAGGGCAAGGACGAGCATAGCCGAGATGCCTTGGAGCGTATCATCAAGGACTATAACGAGATGTACGGCACGAATTTCTCTACCGACACCTTCTCCGCGTATCACAAGGATATTTCAGATCGTGTCAAAGGCAAGAAAACGAAGTCTCTGGACATTCTCATTGTCGTAAATATGTTCCTGACCGGCTTTGACAGCAAGCAGCTCTCTGTGCTGTATGTGGACAAGGATTTGAAGTATCATGATCTGCTGCAAGCCTATTCTCGCACGAACCGTGTCGAGAAAGAAACAAAACCGTTTGGTATCATCATTTGCTACCGCAACCTCAAGAAACGGACAGATGATGCGCTGACGCTCTTCTCCAAGAGTCAGGACACCTCCGGCATTGTCGTTCCGGGCTATCAGTATTTTGTTGAGAAGTTCAATGAAATGGTTATGAAGCTCAAGGAAGTGGCACTCTACCCTGAGTCCGTCGATACCATGCAGAGCGAGGATGACCAGAAGAAGTTTGTCATCACTTTCCGTGAGCTGACAAAATACCTCCAATCTTTGCAGACATTCATTGAGTTCAGCTTTGATCAGGATGCACTCATCATGTCCGAGCAGGAGTATCAGGACTACAAGAGCAAGTATCTGATGCTTTACTCCCGGCAAAAAACTGATCGAGAAGTCGTATCTGTCCTGAATGATGTGGACTTCTGCATTGAGATCATGGAGAGTGACCGCATCAATGTTGCCTATATCATGAACTTGATCCGCAACATCCACTTTGATGACAAGAAGCAGAAGGACTACGACATCAAGCACATCAAGGAAGAATTGAGCAGGACGGATAATCCGCAGTTGCTTCGCAAGGTTGAAATTCTTCAAGCGTTCTTGGATCGTGTCGTTGTTGGACTTGAAAGTGCGGATGAGATTGACGCTGCATACAACGACTTTGAAAATGAAGCAAAACGAGAAGAGATCGTTGCTTTCGCAAAGACTGAGGATATTGATTCCTCCATGCTGACGGACATCATTTCTGAGTATGAGTTCTCCGGCACAATGGATGCAGGAAACATCCGTGACCGTATTGAGAAGCCCATGCCGCTGCTCAAGAAGAGGTCTTTGGTCAACCGGATCGTCGAATTTATCCGGCAGCACACCGAGAAATACCAATAAGGAGAGAGAACAATGGATAATTCTATTCAGGCTCACCAGAAAGAGCTTTGCAACAAACTATGGGCGATGGCAAATGCCCTGAGAGGTAACATGGAGGCATACGAGTTCAAGAACTATATCTTGGGCATGATCTTCTATTACTACCTCTCCGACAAGACCGAGAAGTACATGGTTAATCTTCTCAAAGACGATAATATCAGCTACGAGGATGCTTGGAATGACGAAGAATACAAGGCTGCCATCGTAGAAGAAGCTCTGCGTGACCTCGGCTACATCATCGAACCGGAGTATTTGTTCCGCAAGATGGTCAAGATGGTTGAGAACCGTTCCTTCGACATTGAGTTCTTGCAGAAAGCAATCAACGCTCTGATGGAATCCACTATCGGTAACGATTCGCAGGAAGACTTTGACGGATTGTTCTCCGATATGCAGCTTGATTCTACGAAGCTGGGGCATACCGTTAAAGATAGAAGTGCTGTCATGGCGAAAATCATTGCTTCGCTGGACGAGATCAATTTCAGCGTGGATGACACGAAGATTGATGTGTTGGGTAATGCCTACGAGTATCTGATCGGTCAGTTCGCTGCCACAGCCGGTAAGAAAGCCGGTGAGTTCTATACGCCTTCGGGTCCTGCCGAGCTGCTGTGCCGCCTTGCTTGTCTTGGCTTGACCGATGTTAAGGACGCAGCCGATCCGACTTGCGGTTCCGGCTCTCTGCTTCTACGCCTCAAGAACTATGCAAATGTGCGTAACTACTACGGTCAGGAATTGACCTCGACCACCTATAACCTTGCCCGAATGAACATGATCCTTCGCGGCATCCCGTATCGTAACTTCAATATCTACAATGGCGATACGCTTGAGCATGACTACTTCGGAGATATGAAGTTCCGTGTTCAGGTTGCAAATCCTCCGTATTCTGCAAATTGGTCTGCTGATATGCACTTCATGGAGGACGAGCGTTTCAATGAATACGGCAAACTTGCGCCTAAGAGCAAGGCTGACTTTGCTTTTGTGCAGCACATGGTTTACCACATGGATGAAGACGGACGAGCCGTTGTCCTGCTGCCTCACGGCGTTCTGTTCCGTGGCGCAGCCGAAGAAGTGATCCGTAAGCACCTGATCCAAAAGCTGAATGTGCTGGACGCTGTTATCGGTCTTCCTGCCAACCTCTTCTTTGGTACGGGCATTCCGGTATGCGTTCTTGTACTCAAGAGGGAGCGCAACGGCAACTCTGATAACATCCTCTTCATTGATGCGTCCAACGACTTTGAAGCCGGAAAGAATCAGAATATCCTCCGCGAGTGCGACATTGATAAAATCGTCGAAACCTACGAGCATCGTGTGGATGTCGATAAGTACGCCCATATTGCCACTATGCAGGAGATTGAAGAGAACGGATTCAATCTGAACATTCCTCGCTATGTTGATACCTTTGAGCCGGAAGAAGAAATCGACCTCAATGCTGTTGCAGCAGAAATCCGTAATATTCAGGCTGAGATCAAGGGCATCGACGCACAACTGAAACCGTTTTTCGATGAGCTGGGACTTGATTTTCCCTTTGATGTGGAGGGCAAATAATTATGGAAAATGTATCCTCAAGTAACGGTCTTGAGAAGCGTCCGAAACTCCGGTTTCCGGGCTTCGATGA
>ERZ780226.3328-NODE-3328-length-9978-cov-8.133629_pt1 | contig 9978 bp, 4 predicted proteins | sample MGYA00511165_ERZ780226 | MGnify/ENA primary metagenome ERZ780226 (study PRJEB29588, sample SAMEA2152373) | human gut metagenome | biome: human gut; feature: human-associated habitat; material: faeces | place: Denmark | collected 2008/2010 ...
CAGCGTTGCGCTGGACAGCTTGCCAACGACCTCCACGGATTGTATTTTATCGATGTTGATTGCGCTGTTGAACATGTCGAGAAAATCACCGTGTTCAATGACCCGCTTGAACAGGGTGTTGTCTGTCACGCTGTCCACAACGACAAAGTCGGTGCCGTCCGTCATGTGGAAGATGAGGGTCTGGATATCGCTGCCCGGCTCTGCGTAACGGGAAGACCGGATGCGAACGCACAGGGAGTTTACATAAATATCCCCCTGACCAAAGGTCCGATGGGGCAGACTGCCGCCGTCCGGGAGGGAAACGCACACCATTTCGTCCATGTGGGCTTGCTCGTAGGCTCTTTCCGACAGTGTGAGGTATGCGAAGGCGGTCATCTCCTCCGTCTGGCCGGCGAAAATCTCGTCTACCAGTTCGTCTCCCCAGAGGGAACGAAGCTGTTCCACCGCTTCCTCCGGTGTCAGTTCTTCCCGTAAATTTTTCTCCAGCGCCTGACGTTCTATCTCTTCCTCGCTGAGCTGGTCTGCGCTGTGGGCGATGTCATATTCATGAGCGGCCAGAAAATAGTAGTCGTCATATTCTCCGGTATAGCCGCCGCTCCCGTAACCCAGCGCTTCCATTTTCTCAGCGGCTTCCTGCGGGGTAAGCTCCTGCTTCAGCCGCTCGCGAATGGTCTCTATTTCAGCGGAACGGTTTTTCTCGTATTCCTCCCATTTGGCTTCCGCCTCAAAGTCCGGGAAGGATACCAGCAGATTCGTTCCATTTTGCATATCCGCCCGGAAATAGTAGGTAAACGCCAGCTGGGTGTCCGTCGTCTTTTCGGGTATCAGATAGGCATAGCCGTACTGATTGATGTTTACGGGAACACTGCCCAGCAAACCGTTCCGGCCTGGGGACAGCTCTATCGGCGCGTCGTGGGTCAGAAGCATGGTGATAAACCCGCACTGAGTGGTGCTGTCGTAGACATAGGCATCGACCGTCAGAGTGTATCCGTCCGTAGAAATACTTTTTCCTACGGGGGAAACCCATTTTTGAAGCTCCTGAGCAACGGTTTCCTCCACGGGGGACTTTTCATACCCCGGAACAGTCCATGCGGCGTTCGGCCGATCCGGGTCGGAATCTTCGAAGGGGGCGGCGCTGTCAGACCCTCCGTACAGACCGGCGATCATTTCTGCGGGACTGTCAAAAACAGTTAAGGCATAGGCCACCGCGCACCCTACCAAAAGCAGCGCCAGCGCAATGACCGCTGCAACAAGCCAGATTTTTCTCGCGGGCAGTTTCTTTGTGGCGGATTCCTTCCGGGAATCCACCGGCTCCACCGCCGCCAGCAGCTCCCCGTCCACGCCGGTCAGTCCTCTGAAAAGCTGATAAGCCGTCATTGTAAACCCTCCTTTTTAAGAGTGTCGGCCAGTTGTTTTCTTACTTTTTGCAGGATGTACTTCACCTGATTGGAAGACAGCCCCGTCTTCCGGGCAATGTCTTCCTTCGTGCCGGCATAGTAGTACCGGAGCAGAAAGACGGTGCGGTCTTTTTCCGGGAGCTTCCGCAGAAAGCGGTTCAGCGAGGCGGTCAGCTCCTTGCGAAGCAGCTCCGTCTCCGGGCTTTCGCTTCCGGCGACGCACTCCGCCAGCTCGTCCAGCAGCACCTGTGTCTCCCCCTTCCCTCGCTTTTCGGCGGTATTTTTCCGCCAGCGGTCGATGGCAAGATTCCGGGTGATCTTCCCTAGGAAGGTGGAAAACCGCTGGGGTCTGCGGGGTGGGATCAGCTTCCAGGCGGAGTAATAGGTGTCGTTGACGCTTTCCTCAGCGTCCAGGGGGTCGGATAAAATACGTTTGGCAATACTGTAACAATAAAATCCGTATTTCTGGTCAGTCTGAACAATGGCCTGTTCCGACCGGGCGAAATACAAATCGAGAATTTCATTGTCATCCATGTCGCCGCCTCCTTTTTTAGTAGCTTCACCCCTATACACGCAGAAAAACGCGGAATGGAAGATTTTTCTTTCTGACAGCATACTACATCCGGCTGCACATGGCAATCTTTTCTGTGCGGCACTTCCTGGATAAAGCGAAAAACCCGAACTTACTCCCCACTCGGGAATAAGTCCGGATTTTTCTGCCTGGAACAACCGGCCGATTTTGAGGACAGCGTTCGGAAAAACCTGAAGGCGGACGAAGATTCCAACACGCAATCATAATCGCTGGCCGGTGGTTATGATTGCAATATGGCTTGGTTTACTTCCTGTTCTTCCGTTTATACCATACCACCAGCGCCACGATACCGGCGAGGGATACGCAGAGGATGCCGGCCCACATGCCGATGTGGCTGTCGTCGCCGGTCTTCGGCGAAGTGCCGGTGGCAGGGATCTTCGCCGTCTCGACGTAATCGCAGACTTCACAGGTGCGGGTCTTTTCCCCGTCTTTTCTGGATGTTGCCTTTTCGGTGACGACCCATTTGCCGAAGGTATGGGCTTCTTTGGCGACGGTGATCTCGCCGCAGCAGGACCATTTCTGTTCGTGGGTGGCCTTTGTGGTCGTCCATTTCTTCGCACCGGTGTGGTTCGCGGCATCCTTTTCGCCGTACTTCCCGCCGCAGTCCTTACAGGTCGCCTGCTCCACGCAGGTCGCGGTGCCGCCGGAGCAGCTGACCGTCTCCTTGTGGGTATCGTCTCTGGTGCAGACATGGGTGTGGGTGCCGTCGCCATTGGACTGCCACTTGCCCCAGTCATGGCCGAGCGCCCTGGTTTCAAAGACCGCTTCCTCGGCGGTGTCCTTGGCGCTCAGGCCGCAGGTGGCGCAGGACCTGTAATAGACTGCCTTTTCTGTGCAGGTCGCGGCGGATTTCAGGTACTGTTCCTCCACGGTTTCCGCCGTGAAGCTGTGTGTGCCAAGCTGGCCGTATTCGTGCCTGCACACAGCGCAGACTGCCTTTGCCTGACAGGTCGCCGTACCACCGGAACAGTTGACGGTCTCCTTATGGCCGCTGTTTCTGGTGCAGGTGCGGCTATGGGTATCGTTTCCGTTGGACTGCCATTCGCCCCAGTCGTGGCCGAGAATATTGCCAACCTCAAAGGTTTCCGTTCCCTTTTCGCCGCAGACTGTGCAGGACTTGTAGTAAGTCGCCTTTTCCGTGCAGGTCGCGGCGGATTTCAGATACTTTTCTTCCGCCACTTCCGCCGTAAAGTCGTGCGCGGCAAGCTGACCATACTCCTGACCGCAAACAGAGCAGACCGCCTTTGCCTGACAGGTCGCCGTGCCGCCGAAACAGCTGACGGTTTCCTTATGGGTTGCGTTGCGCTTGCAGATGCGGCTGTGGATACCGTTGCCGTTGGGCTGCCATTCACCCCAGTCGTGGCCGAGAATATTGCCAACCTCGAAGGTTTCCGTTCCTTTTTCGCCGCAGACGGTGCAGGACTTGTAGTAAACTGCCTTCTCCGTGCAGGTTGCGGCGGATTTCAGGTATTTTTCTTCAACCACTTCTGCCGTAAAGTCATGCGCAGCAAACTGGCCGTATGCCTGACCACAGACAGAGCAGACCGCCTTTGCCTGACAGGTCGCCGTACCGCCGGAGCAGCTGACGGTTTCTTTATGACTGCTGTTTCTGGCGCAGACGCGGCTGTGGGTACCGTTGCTGTCGGGCGTCCAGTCGCTCCAGTCGTGGGGAATAAGCCTGACCTTGACCGTGGCCTTTAACTCCGGGACGGGCTGCTGAATAGTCGGAATATCGCCGAGATTGAGCGTGCCGGTAATGGCCTGCTCAGCAGTAGAATTCAGATCATACGACGTCTTATCCCACGTTACGCCAATGCCTGAGTAGAACGACCCGTCCTCTGTCCGGCAGTTCACGAATGAAGGCAGCCAGAGCGCATCAAACTCCGTGCCGACCTCTTTGTTCGTGATATCCGTCGAGGGTTCGATGCTCAGGAGGGTGCGTTTGACCACTTCAATCGGGATGGTACATTCGGCAGGCGCATAACGAACGGTATCACTCGGCGTGAAGACCACAGTCACGTTGTATGTTCCCGCTGTGCTAAACCACTTAGGCGTACCGGCCTTGAAAGAGAATGTGCCGTCGATCTTCTTGCCGCCAACCCGCGCCTCACCGCCAATAAGCGCACCGATCTCGTCAGCTTCCTCCGGGGGCGTTTCCGTTCCGATCTGGAAGGTTTCGCTGACAAAAATCTGATTGTCGCCAAGCCGGAAGTCTCCCTTTGTCCAGCGGAACGTCGGCGCGGTCACAATCACAGGTACAACCGGGTCGTACTTCAGCTTCACCTTGACGCTGACGGTGGACGCCCCTTCGGGGGGCGCAATATAATCCTTCCATGTGGACAGCACCAATCTGCCCGTAATGCGCTGCTCATATGGCGTATTCGGGTCATACTGGTTTTTATCCCAGACCACCGTGTCGCTCATGATCGTCGTTTTTTGGGGGTCACCGCGCATCACGTCCATCGAACCCGCTTCCGCCAATCCAAGTTGTTCAAACGCCGTACCAATGGGCTTGTCGGTGATGTCCTCGAAATTGGGATTGATTCTGACGATCGTGAGCGGGAGAACGTTCACGGTTACCGTGCAGGCTGCAGTTGTGTAGTTCCTGGAGTTTGTCGGCTTGAAAACGACCGTGCGCGTAAGCTGGCCGTATTTCAGCCCGATGCCGGGGTAGGCGGTGTCTCCGTACAGCAATTCGTCCTCATCAAACTCGAACGTGCCTTCGATCTCCTGACCGTTTGCCATCGCCTTTCCGCCCTTGAGACCGCTTGTCAGCGTCTCGTAACGATCCAGCGCATAGAAGGTTCCTTCAACCGTAGGCGGTGTGACAATGGTAGTCTGGAAGACCCGAGTATCCATAAGAGATACCTCAATGGTCGCTTTTACATCGGTTTCCGTAACGATTTTATCATGAAAATAGCTGTTGGCAACATCCAGCGTTCCGTAGATAGTCTGGGGTTCCAGAGAATTGGGATCATAGGCAGATGTGTCCCAAATGACCGGAATAGGGGCGAACATTGCGCCGGAGTCGGTTTTTACCGTGACGCCCTCCGTAGGGATTCCCAGCTCCGCAAGGGGCGTGCCCAGCGGTTTGTCCGTGATGGCAAACTTCGTAAGAACCTCCGTGATCGTATGCCGAATGCCGGTCACAATCACTTCACATTCCGCTGTTGTATATGCTTCCGTGTCATCGGGAGTGAAGATAACATGCAGGCGGTTTTCCCCCACAAAACTTACGCTCCCGCCATACTCTCCCTCGAATGCAAACTTACCGGGGACGACGGTATCCGTTCCCTTAACCTGCGCCACTCCGCCCTCGAGCGCTTCATCCAGAAACTGGGTGCCGACATATGTTTCGGCGGGCAGGGTTGGCAAGGTCGTGATGACGGTTTCCGAAGGCCCGCGCTTCGGGCAGCAGTCGTGTCCGTCCGCGTTGTGGGTGCAGCCGCTTACGGTGCAGTAGCCATCGGCGTCCTTTCCGTGGAGGCATTCCTCGCCGCCGTCGCAGAAGCCGTCGCAGAAGCCGTCGCCGTTACCGTCGCCGTGCGTCCTCCAGTAGGCGTAGAGGGTCATTTTCATCCCACCGTCGATGGTGACAGTATCGCCGGGCTGGTACTGCGGGCTGTCGGCTCCGGCAGTGAGCGCCCAGCCGCCGAAGTGGGCATTGTCCCGTGTCGGGATGGTATCGGGAATCACGAAGGTGTTTGTCTCGCCGGTCATGGCAGCCGGAGCGCCGGTGCCGCCGTTGGCGTCGAAGGTGAGGGTATACTCTGTCTCGCCCGCCTCCACGGCGAGTGTGACGGTTGCGCGAACGGAATAGATTTCGCCGTTGTTGTCAGAATTCACCGTGCAGACCAGAGGATATACGCCAGGTGTAATGTTCGTCAGAGTAAGCGTCGATCTCCAGCCCCCATTGGATGTCTGCACATCGACATTTTCCGCGGGTATGGTTCCGCAGTCCCAGGATGTGATGACAGCACCAGCGGCGGTAGCACCGCTGATCTGGTACACATCCGATCGGAACGTCACCGTTTCTCCCGCTTTTACCGTATGGGCATACCTGACGTCATACTCTTCACCGGTGCCTTTGCCCGCGCCGGTGATCTCGATGTACGAAATCGGAGCGCCAATGACACGGACATTCTGAATGCTGTCGGCCTTGCAAGCTTCATCTTTGGAACGCAGGAACACGCCGTCCTCTGTTTTATACACAATGCAACTGCCGAGAAGCGCCCCGACGTCGCCCATGTTATTCCGGATCGCGTCATATCTGCCGCCGCCTTTGCCGAGGATCGTGACGGCATTGTTCGTAAGAGAGCCAACCGTTCCGTAATTCGATATGGTAACGCTTCCGCCGTTTATGTTGATGCCACTCACGCGGACATTTGTTCTGGCGTCGCCGATCAGGACGGTACGTTTCCCGTCTACATTGATATCGATCGTACCGTCATAGTCTCTCAGCACCATTAGAAACGTCGCGCCTTCCCGCGCTAGCGCGGCCATTGCATCGTTGTACGAGCCAAAGTACGCAGTCTCCCTGCCGCTCTGTACCAGGAAAGTGGCTACGTAGCCGCATACGTCACACGCGCCATAGTCAAAACTGTGTGCTTCCATGGGGAGCGTCGTGTTGCAGCAATTGTATTTTGCCGTATGATGTACGTCGTCAGCGATATATTGCGGCGCCTGGGCATGGTTATCCTTATCCTTGGGGAGCATTATGTTCGAGATCCCCGTTGTGCCGGTGTTATCGGTAAAATACTTGTAGCACTGGCCGCAATGCCAGTATTCCACATGACCGATATCGGTACAGGTGCCAGGCAGTTCCGCGTGATAGGCACTTGCAGGGAAATAGTGTCCCTTCGCGGGAATCGCGATGGGCGCGGCAAGCTCCTTCGTGCAGTCCTCATCCGAGAATATCTTCCGGCACTTGTTGCTGTCCACATCGCTGCCGCACATCCAGTAGGATTCATAGCCCGCCTCGGTGCAGGTGGCTTCCTTTTTCGGAAAGTATTCCTTGTAGGCGATGCTCTTGTTGGAGGTCAGGGTCAGCACGATTAGATCATTGTTATTGCTGCTGCATGCCTTCCTGTAATTGGCAGTGGCGGAGACCGGCGTGTGGCAGGAATCCGAGTCGGTAAAGGTTCTTGTCTTGTTATACCGGTTCATCTCCTTCCCGCGCGGGCAGCCCGGCGTATCACATTGGAAAGAAATATCAAAATTCACCTTGATTTTCCGGTTTGCATCCCAGTCCGACAGGTCAACGCTGTTCAGGCATATATCCGTTATGGAGCCGGTATGCCCCGCCTCGCCGCACTGGTACTCGCTTGCGGACAGCGTGAATGTGGCATAGGACAGCGAATCATACAATTCGTCCGACATGGTTTCGCCGCTTTGCACGCTGATGAGATTTTCCGCGTCCAACGCGAGCGTATCCGGCGCATCTTCGGGAAGAGTCTCTTCGCCGCCCTCAATGCTTTCGGCATCATTTTCGCCCTCCGGCTGAGTCTCGTCCTTTTCAGTCTCGGGAACGACGGGCGCAGTGGTGGCTTCGGTTTCCCCGACATTCACCGGTTCGGCGGTGGGAGTGGTGGTCTCCGCCGGATTCTCCGCGCCCTCGACGTACTTGGCGCAGTCGTGCAGGTGCGCACCTTCCGCGCCGCACACTGGGCAGTCTTCGTTCATGGCTTCTGCCGTGCAAGCCGTTTCGCAGGTGCATGTGGAGGCTGCTTCCCCGCCGTCCTCGGCAAAGGCCGGGATGGGCAGCGTGGAGAGCACTATGACAAACACGAGCAGGATGCTGAGCAGTCGTTTCTTCATAGCTGTTCCGTTCCTTTCAGTTCTGCGCGTTTCCCGTACTCCGCGGGAAACGCATGGTCAGCGCCATTCCGGGATGGTATATGCACCACCAGTATAACATACAGCTGGGATAAGCGCAACTGTTTTTCTCGTCGAATCGGAAAAATTTTTCCAGAAACGAGGTCCCAAAAACGCCGACATCGACTTTTTCCGGCGCATATGCTGTGATGAAACAAAAAAGCAGTCTCCAGAAAACAAACAGCCCCCTCCATTCCGCTTCCCACGGAATGGGGGGGTTCTGCTTATTGTGGTTCTGCCTTAAGCCCCGGTGAATGCGGTTTGGGGAATTGCTATTGTACCTGCACACTTTCCGCAATCGGCAGAAGCGCCTCTGCGGTGAAACTGCTGCTGGACAGCCGGAACGAGATTCCTTTCTCAGGGGTGCCGATCAGCCATACTACGTCGGCGCTTTCGCCATTCTGTAATGCCGCTCCCGTGCAGCCGTGGACGGTTACCGGGTTTCCTCCGGTGCCGATAAGCATTTGAAGCACATCTTCCATATCGGTGCAGTCCGTAACATAGCTTTCATATTCCAGATAAATATCCTGATTGGTCTTCGGCTCAAAGTACCAGCGGCGGACGTAGGAATATGATACCATTTTTTCGAGAAAAGGAAAGGCCATGTGTTTTTATCGGCACCTGCTTTCAATATACCGCATTTTCCATTTTCCGGAATGCGCGAGGAAACCTCTTGCATCCTTTCCAAAATCGTAGTATCATGGATTACGATTTCGGAACTTTTCAGGGAAGGGGGATTATGGAACAAAATCTGCTGCCGCGCTGAAGGAAGAGGTTGAAAAAGCACACCGCCCGAAAGGCGGGAACTAAGATGCAAAACTGGCATGAGGCTTTCCATTACTTAAGGAAGTAATGATTGCATAGGTTATCCGAAGATTTCTGCGTATGAGGGTGCGCAGGACATCTTCAGGGGCTTCGGCCCGAAAAAAGAAAGAAAAGAGGACACACTATGAGCAGCACGACAAAGAAACGCTGGGGCGACCGGAAAGACGCCCGCTGGATCCGCGATATGGATTCGCTCCATGCCATTTTGCCGCATCTGATGAACCACCGCACGGATGCCGAGGTCTACGTCAACATGGAATTCGACGTGACAGAGGCGCTTCGCTACATCGCACGGAAGAACGAGGGCGAGGAAGAATACCGCGCCACGCTTTTTCACTGCATTCTTATGGCTGTCGCAAAAACGATATATCTTCGCCCGCAGCTCAACAGCTTCATCTCCGGCCGACGTTTTTACCAGCGCGACGAAATTACCCTTGGCTTCGTAGCCAAGAAACGCTTCGAGGATCACAGCGAGGAGTCCCTCGTGGTCATCTCCGCGCCGGAAGACTGGACGCTCACCGAGGTGACGCACCGGGTCGTCGGCAAGGTTCACAAGGCCCGCACGGAAAAGAACGACGGTGTGAATGGCGCGATGGACGTGCTCAAAAAGCTGCCGCGTCCGGTTCTGGCATTTGTCATCTGGATCATCAAGACACTGGACTTCTTTGGCAAGGTGCCCGACTTCCTGCGGCAGGATGACCCGAACTTTGCCACCGTCTTCCTCACCAATCTTGGCAGCATCAAATGCCCGAGCGTCTACCATCATCTCAACAATTACGGCTCAAGCTCCATTATGGCGGCCATCGGCACCATCCGCAAGAGTGAGAAGATCGCCGGGGACGGCAGCCGCGAGGTGCGGGATGTGGTGGATATCGGTTTCACACTGGACGAACGCATTGCGGACGGCTTCTACTTTGCCCGTTCGCTCAAGATCATACAGCATCTGCTCACACACCCTGAACTGCTGGAACTGCCATTGAATCAGGAAGTAGCCTGCGGCTGATATCGCTGTCAAGCGCCTGTGGTCAGGTCATACCGTAGATGTGCTGCTTCCGGACTGTTACCCGCAGAGCGGATGGCAAGGATAGCAGAAAGCGCTGTTTCCGGAACCCTGATACTATTTCCTGATTAAAATCTTAAGGCAACACCGCACAATTTGGCAAGAAGCCCCAGCCTGGATTTTTGGCTCAATTCAAAGTTTGGAAAACGAAGAAATACTGTATGTATTTCTCGTTTTTCAAACTGAAGAAGTGGGGCAAAAAGACGGCTGAGACTCGAAGACGCAATTGT
>ERZ780226.3333-NODE-3333-length-9968-cov-5.970342_pt1 | contig 9968 bp, 6 predicted proteins | sample MGYA00511165_ERZ780226 | MGnify/ENA primary metagenome ERZ780226 (study PRJEB29588, sample SAMEA2152373) | human gut metagenome | biome: human gut; feature: human-associated habitat; material: faeces | place: Denmark | collected 2008/2010 ...
GCTTATAGGACAGTTTATGCGCCGCCTGTCAGGAAGTGCATAAATTGGAAGCATCGGGGAGGGGACAAGTAATTTAGGGGCAGACGATTTATTCAGAGTTTCCTTAGCTATCCCAGGAGAAGCGGTATACCGTCTCGCTGCGGTAGGTCTCACCGGCACGGGTGATGGGCTGCGGCCAGCCGGGATGGTGGAGACTGTCGGGGTAGAACTGGGTCTCCAGCGCCACGCCGGAGCGCTTGCCGTAGTGTACGCCGCCCTTGCCGGTCTCGTTAAGGAAATTGCCTGCGTACAGCTGAATGCCCGGGCAGTCGGTGCAGACGCTCATGCTCCTGCCGGAGACCGGGTCAGACAGGGTGGCGCAGGGATTGCAGAAGACCTCCCAGTTGTGGTCGTAGCCGCCCTGAAGCTTCAGCGGCTCGTAGTCCGCGCCGATGTCCTGCCCGATGGGCTTGGGCGCGCGGAAATCCATGGGGGTTCCGGCTACCGGCCGCAGCTCGCCGGTGGGGATGTTTTCGGCGTCGTCGGGGTTGAAGAAGCGCCCGGGAATGGTGAGCAGCTGCTCCATGGCTCTGCCGGTCCGGTCGTGTCCCGCCAGATTGAAATAGCTGTGGTTGGTGAAATTGAATACGGTGTCCTGATCGCAGGCGGCCTTATAGAGAATGTGGAGCGCTCCATCCGCTTTCAGGGCGTAGGTGACCTGAATGACGGCGTTCCCGGGGAAACCCTGATCGCCGTTGGGGCTGGTAAGCTCCAGCGTGACGGCGCTTTCCGTGTGGGAAACCAGCTTCCACAGCCGATGGAAGAAAAAGTCCGGGCCGGAGTGGAGGTTGTTGCTGCCCTCATTGGCGGGCATATGGTAGGTTTTGCCGTTCAGATCGAAGGACGCGCCCTTGAGCCGATTGGCGTTCCGACCCACGGTTGCGCCGAGACAGGCGCCGTTTCCTGTGCGGTAGCCCTCACAGTCATCGTAGCCCAGCACCACGTCGGCGAGGACGCCGTCCCGGTCGGGGACCAGCAGCGAAACCAGCGTCGCACCGTAGTCTGTGACGGCGGCGGACAGCTTACCACAGGATATTGTGTAGAGAAAGGTCTCTTCGCCGGAGGGCAAAGTGCCGAAAGATTTTTTCATGAAAAAGTCTCCTTTCATTTTTGGTCGGGGAAAAAGGGGAATTATGTAAAGACCGCTTCTCTGGATTATACTATATTCCGCGGCATATTTCAAACCCTTCTTTTACGGTTTGCCGGAAAAACGGAACTTTCCCTCCGACGCAGGCCGGAAACGGCAGAAAGAAGAATGGAGAACTTTTTGACGTACAAAACAGTAATACCACATTTTGTGATTTGCTATTGACAAAACCACAATATATTGTATAATAGGCCATGCACGAATTGATTGAGAAACGGGAACCCAAGGAGGAAAAGCCTATGAAGATTATTAAACGTAACGGTGCGGAAGTCGTTTTCGACATTGATAAGATCATCATGGCCGTGACCAAGGCCAATGATGCGGTGGACGAAAAGGTACGTATGACCCCGCTGCAGATCGAGAGAATTTCCCAGAGCGTCCAGATCGCCTGCGAGGAAATGGGCCGCAGCCCGTCCGTAGAGGAAATTCAGGATCTGGTGGAAAAGGCCATCATGGCCCACGGCGCTTTCGAGGTGGCCAAGGAATATATTACCTACCGCTATACCCGCAGCCTTCTGCGTCAGTCCAACACCACGGACGACCGCATCCTCAGCCTGATCGAGTGCAATAACGAGGAAGTCAAGCAGGAGAACGCCAACAAGAACCCCACCATCAACGCCGTCCAGCGGGACTACATGGCGGGCGAGGTCAGCAAGGACATCACCAGTCGTATCCTGCTTCCCAAGGAAGTGGTGGACGCCCACGAGGCCGGCATCATCCATTTCCATGACGCGGACTATTATGCCCAGCATATGCACAACTGCGATCTGGTGAATCTGGAGGACATGCTGCAAAACGGCACCGTCATCTCCGGCACCCTGATCGAGAAGCCCCATTCCTTCTCCACCGCCTGCAACATCGCCACCCAGATCATCGCCCAGGTGGCGTCCAACCAGTATGGCGGACAGTCCATTTCCCTGACGCATCTTGCCCCCTTCGTTCAGGTCAGCCGGGAGAAGATCCGCAAGACCGTGGAGCGGGAAATGGCCGCTTTCGGCGTTGCGCCCGCGGAGGAGACCATCTCCAAGGTGGTGGAAGACCGCCTGCGGGAGGAAGTGCGCCGGGGCGTTCAGACCATCCAGTATCAGGTCGTCACCCTGATGACCACCAACGGACAGGCTCCCTTCATCACCGTGTTCATGTACCTCAACGAAGCCAAGAGCGAGCAGGAGAAGAAGGACCTCGCCATGATCATCGAGGAGACCCTGCGCCAGCGCTACGAGGGCGTGAAGAATGAGAAGGGCGTGTGGATCACCCCCGCCTTCCCCAAGCTCATTTACGTTCTGGAGGAAGACAACGTCCGGGAGGGGACGCCTTACTGGTACCTGACCCGGCTTGCCGCCCAGTGTACTGCCAAGCGGATGGTTCCCGACTATATCAGCGAAAAGAAGATGCGGGAGTACAAGCTCTCCAAGGGGGAGACCCCGGGTCACGGAGACGTCTACACCTGCATGGGCTGCCGCAGCTTCCTGACCCCCGACCGTTCCGGCAATGGCTGGGACAATGTGGCCAGAGCCGGAAACTACGAGCCGGGCAAGCCCAAGTATTACGGCCGGTTCAATCAGGGCGTCGTCACCATCAATCTGGTGGACGTGGCGCTGTCCTCCGGCCGGGATATGACCAAATTCTGGGAGGTCTTTGAAGACCGTCTGGAGCTGTGCCACCGGGCACTGCGGTGCCGTCATGAGCGGCTCAAGGGCACGCTGTCCGACGCCGCGCCCATCCTGTGGCAGTACGGTGCGCTGGCGCGGCTGCCCAAGGGCGAACCCATCGACAAGCTGCTCTACGGCGGATATTCCACCATCTCTCTGGGCTACGCCGGCCTTTATGAGTGCGTCAAATACATGACCGGCAAGTCCCACACCGACGACGAGGCCAAGCCTTTCGCCCTGTCCGTGATGCAGAAGATGAACGACAAGTGCCTTCAGTGGAAGACGGCGGAGAATATCGACTATTCCCTGTACGGAACGCCTCTGGAATCCACCACCTACAAGTTCGCCAAGTGCCTGCAAAAGCGCTTCGGCCTGATCCCCGGCATTACGGACAAGAGCTACATCACCAACTCCTACCACGTCCATGTGACCGAGCCCATCGATGCGTTTACCAAGCTGCGCTTCGAGGCAGAGTTCCAGCAGCTGTCCCCCGGCGGCGCTATCAGCTATGTGGAAGTACCCAACATGCAGAATAACATCGACGCGGTGCTGGAAGTGATGCAGTTCATCTACGACAACATCATGTACGCCGAGCTGAATACCAAGTCCGACTACTGTCAGGTCTGCGGCTATGACGGCGAGATCGAGATCAAGGAGGACGACGGCAAGCTGATATGGGTCTGCCCCCAGTGCGGCAACACCGACCAGAACAAGATGAACGTGGCCAGACGAACCTGCGGCTACATCGGCACCCAGTTCTGGAACCAGGGACGCACCCAGGAGATCAAGGATCGGGTTCTGCACCTGTAAAAATCAAACCACCGGCCGCGAAAACGGCCGGTGGTTTTCTTTCCGCAATAGATTGTGCACGGATTTCTCATGCCCCGCAGTTTTGATGGGGGATTGCTAGCTAAACTGACAAAAGTTAACAGAAACAAATCACTGCTTACTGACTGCGATTTGTTGCATCACTGTATTATTTTATCCTACTCCGACGAGGGTTATAGTATTAGAATCATAGCTTGATATTCCAATGGCAGTGTATTTTATTGTCGCGTTAAAAGCATTTTTCGCAGTGAATTTGCACATTATAAGCAAATCCCCTATTTTACACCGGTTTGAATATCCGCCGTTCTGTAATGCAGTATTAACTTCTCTGAGGATATCTTCGTTTACTATGTCTATGTATGTTGTCTCACTTTCCTTGAACGATTTTTCATCATTCAGATTTCTTTTTATGATTTTTTCGAATTGTTCGTCTCTGCCGGTAAACCAATCGATTTGATTGTCAATCCACTTCTTCCTTGTGGCTGTGGGCATTGTTCTGTTATTTCGCTCTTGCTCGGCTGAAATATTCCGCCCTTCGCTGACGAGATACGGCTGAACCGTTAAAAATGGAGCACTGTCGGCACCGTCGTAATGTTCAGGGACAAAATCTTCTGTATCACCACTGTCAATATATGTCTTCCCTGCAATTACTTTGTCCACATTGGAAAGCGTATATTTTGATCCATCAAAAGTTATGTTTGTAGAAACCTTTATGGCTGTTGTAAAACCGCTAAGCATGCACTTCATGTCTTCAACGCGCCACGTGTTTTCACTTATTGCAATCCAAGTTCCAGTCTCGTATGGGTATAAGTAGAACCCGGAAATATCGCTATATTTGTGAAATTTTTGCGTGTTATATGTCATACCATCGGCCTTAAACACGTCCGTCGCCTGGCCGTTTGTCATCGCGGTAACAACTACGCGAATTGCCATATCTTGCGGAAAACAGTTTACTAGGGTTTCTTTCATCGCTTTTAATTCTGGATTTGTAAAATTCAATACTACAGTTTTGCTATCATCTGAAACGGTACCGCTTTCAAGAAAGTATCCAGTCGGGGAGAACGAATCGATTTTTCTTCCTAATACAAAGCACGTCACAGAACAGGGAGTCTCTTTGAAGTAGGATAGAATATCATCCGCTGGTTTATCCACGCTCATCCAAATTTTTTCTTGCATCTCCTGCCGCGTATACGCTTGAGTATGGTATTGGATAACGACAGGATCATCTTTTAGAAAAACTTCTGATTTTATAAAATTATTCTTCCCACGTATTGTGATCGATTTTATCTCACCTTCCTTTGCATCCAACCATTCCCCCGTTATATCACGAACAACGGAAGTACTTATGTCAATAAATCCTGCACCTTTTAATTCAGAAATGACTTCCGAATATATTTTTCCTTTATATGATTCGGCTGATTGGGGAACTCTTGCTTCATTTTCCTGTAGCTCTCTCCTGCTCTCATAATATGTCTGTTCCATAGTAATTAAATTGCTATGACAGGACATATGAATTGTTATGTCAGAAGTTTCTGATATATTCAATCCAACAGTCCCACTTATAGCCGGATTGTCAATTTTCTGAGCTTTAAGGATGTGACTGCCTGTATCTAGGTTTAGCTCGAACTTCTTGCTGGTTCCGTGCGGGAGAGTTCCCAGTGAGTAATCGTCAATTGACAAAGATATATCATACGTACTGAAAAGCAGATTTTCTTGAAAGTCAATGTAAAGATTGATAACATTTTTTCCTTCCTGCGCTTTCCTGTAATAGATTATTACAGGAGCGTCATCGGGAAATGACTGTCCATCTTCGAAGGACCCAATTCCATCGATGGTAACTGAATCGACAGTATCTATTGCTTCTAAATAATTGGAACCAGAGATGCTTTTTTCTTTCGTGTGAACGTCGGAAAAACCGGCGGATCGGAAAGCGGATTCTACATTTTCCAACGGTTCTCGATGGAATTTCGAAGAATTACCGGGAACAACAACGCTATGTGATACTAGCTCGGTTTCGATAGTCGTCTCTTGCGCAACATGCTGAAAAGACTCCGTGGGCTGCGCTTTTTTGACAGTATAGCAATTTATATTCAAAAAAATTAATGGAATACTAGCGAAAAGAAAAATGTATCTTAACCAGTTTTTCTTGACTATTATGATGTTTTTGTGCATTAGCATTGCTGCCAATGTGCATGATATTTGCAAGACTGAAAAAAGTCCAGCACCGCCTCTAGACGTGCAAATAGAAATTAACACAAGTAACAGACCTACAACCAGAGAGACAACTGAACATTTAGAAAATAAATCTAAACCATTCCAAAAGTTTGCTACCTTCATCTTTGCCATAGAAATAGAATCTGGGCGAAGATTACATGTGTTATTTGGGGAGGTGTGCGTATTCAGAGTACTATCTGCATCTTCGTCTTTGCCTTTCTCTTCCTGATCAAATTGTTCTGAAGGAATATACTCAGTTGGCAACACTTTTGTTCCACAGTTCGGACAGTAAATTGACTTTTCATCTAATTGGGTACCACATTCTCTGCAAAACTTAATTTTAGGGTCGCTTGCTAATACTTTGGCTCCACACTTATGACAGAACTGATCGCTTTCAGACAGTTGTTCACCGCATTTTACACATTTCATAGTAAACATTTCTCCGATCTGTATCTTATTTCTGTTAAAAACACAGCAAATATTGCCTAATATACAACTTCTGGCAAGCAGCATACGTATTCTGATCATAGCACCTATATACGGGAATGTCAACCAAGATCATTCTTGAATTTCGACGGAAGGTGGCGCCTTCACATTACAAAAGCCACTTCCCATCACGGGGGAGATGTGCTATAATTTGCTTACATTTATGAAAGCAAAGGAGACATAATTATGACCGAATTTCGCTATGACACCCAGCTGCTCATTGAGGGGCATGATCTGGATGAAGACACCATCAACGACTACTTTGTGGAGCATTTTAGGGGCGACTGTCTGCTGGCAGTTGGCGATGAGGATTTGATCAAAATCCATTTCCATACAAACGAGCCATGGAAGGTGCTGGAATACTGCGCGTCGCTGGGTGAGATCTACGACATCGTGGTAGAGGACATGGACAGACAGTCCAGAGGCCTGAAGGGTTAATTAAGCGGCTTCCGGGCGGCCTTTGATCCTCTGCATCAGACCGATCAGCTGCCCCGACAGAATGACCGTCAGCAGGGAATAGCCGATGCGCCGCACGGGAATGTAGGTCAGGGAAAGCCCCAGCACGATCAGGTCGCTGGTCAGATAAATCCACTGAATGGGGATTTTTGTCAGATGGGAAAGGCTCATGGCAAGGGCGTCGTCACCGGTGGTGGCGCCGCCCGCCCGGACGCAAAGTCCGGCGCCGACGCCGATAAACAATGCGCCCACCACGGAGGCCAGAAGGGGAAGGCTCGCGATACCCGGCCACAGGGGCGGGAACAGCTCGCAGATGGCATAGCTGGCGGAATAGCCGCAGGCGGCGATGGCGGAGTAGGCGATGAAGGACTTGCCCAGCGTTCTCCACCCCAGAACGTAGCAGGCGATGTTCAGAACGAAGCTGCTGACGGCAGGGGAAAGCCCAAACCAGTGGTCAAACAGCAGCGTAGCGCCAAGCACGCCGCCCTCGGTCACGCCGGACAGGGCGTGGATATTGTACATGCCAAAGGCTTGCAGCGCGGAGCTGAGGAAAGCGACAACACAGTTGGTTGTTTTCAGTTTTGGAAATTTTAACGACATTTTTGCGGATTTTTCTCCTTTTGGGTGTTTTCCGGATACAATATCATGAAAAACGGGGAATGTCAACACGGACCGAGGCGTTAGTCCGACGCAAATACAATTCTCCTGCGCTGTTCTGCGCCGGGGGCTTCCGGCTGACCCAGAGCGAACAGTCCGTACAGGTCGCCCCAGCGCTGTTCCAGCGACTGATAGGGGTGGGGGACGGTTTCTCCGGCGTTTCGGAAAACGCCGCTTTTTTTGACCGCGCTTAAAATGGCGCGGCCTTTTTCGTTGAAGGCCAGCACCCGGATATAGGGGACGGGGGCGGCGAATATTTCCGCCGTAATGCCGAGGTATGCGCACATCATCATCCGGTCAAGGCGGGTGCGGGTGTAGCGCTTGGATTTGACACTGGTGAGGATGTCCTCCAATGTGGCTTCCCGGCGGCTGGCGTGCATGAATTTGCGCCACAGACCCTCCCCACTGTAGGGCAGGACTTCAAATTCCTCGTCGGTCATGGTGCGCAGCCGGGCGAGTACCGCCCGTTCTCCGGCGGCAAGGCTATGCAGGGGCGCGTTTTCAAAAATCGCCCGGGCAGGTTCCGGGACGAAGGAACCCCACGCCCCGCCCTCCAGCATGAGACGTCGTACCGCCGTGGCGGAGGGATTTTCCCGGTCGGGCGTCCGGTCGTGATAGCACCCCTCCCGCCGGATGGGAAAGGGAACCATGGGGGAGCGCTGGGCGAGAATGGCCTTGCAGTATTCCACGGCCAGAATGTCGTTGGGGCGGCGCAGAATCTCCCCGGACAGCCCCATCTGCGCCAGAGCCCCGGCGCGGGCGGCGGGGAAGGATTTGCCGCCGTCCAGTTCCCGGCGGAGCAGGGGAGAAAAGTCCTCCGAAAGCAGCGCCCGGGCGGCCTCCATCAGAAGCTCTGCTTCGCCGGTTTCCGCGCCGAAGCAAAGGGTATCGCATAGCTTGGACAGAATGCCGACGCCTCCCGCGGCGAACCCCTCGGCGGAGGACAGGCTCACGGTGGTTGGCAGCTCCACCACAAGGTCGGCGCCGCAGGCGACGGCGGCCTTTGCCCGGAGGGTTTTATCCATGACGGCGGGCGCGCCCCGCTGGACGTAATTGCCGCTCATGGCGCACACAATGGCGGTTTCCCCGCCAAACTCCGCCTTGACCCGGTCGAACTGCTTGCGGTGGCCTGCATGAAAGGGGTTATATTCGGCAACGATACCAACGGTTTTCAAAATTCTCCCTCCTTTTTTTGAAAAAATTCCCTTGAGGGCTTGAGAATTCAGGATAAATGCACTATAATAGCAACGACTATGGCTATCATATCACAAACCGACCAAAAAGAAAATATTTATTTAGGAGGCTTTCCCCAATGAATGTTCTGATTATCAATGCTGGTTCCTCCAGCCTGAAGTATCAGCTGATGGATCCCGAGACCGGCGCCGTGTCCGCCAAGGGCCTGTGTGAGCGTATCTACATCGACGGCCGTCTGACCCACAACGCCAACGGCAAGAAGATCGTGAAGGATATCCCCATGCCCACCCACTCCGAGGCCATTCAGGCGGTTCTGGCCATTCTGGTCGATCCCGTGGACGGCGTGATCAAGTCCACCGACGAGATCGATGCCGTCGGCCATCGCGTCCTGCACGGCGGCATGGAGTTCTTTGACTCCTGCATCATCAACGACGAGGTCATCGCCGCCATCGAAAAGTGCATTCCCCTCGGCCCCCTGCACAACCCTGCTAACCTGATGGGCATCCGCGCCTGTCAGGCGGTCATGCCCAACACCCCTCAGGTCGCCGTGTTCGATACCGCTTTCCACATGACCATGCCCCCCAAGGCTTACCGCTATGCCATTCCCACCGAGTATTACGAGAATGACTCCATCCGCCGCTACGGCTTCCATGGCACCTCCCACAAGTATGTCACCAAGCGCGCCATCGAGCTGATGGGCCGCAAGGACATCAAGCTGGTGAACTGCCATCTGGGCAACGGTTCCTCTCTGTCCGCCGTGAAGGACGGTAAGTGCCAGGATACCTCCATGGGTCTGACCCCATTGGCCGGTGTTCCCATGGGTACCCGTTCCGGCGATATCGACCCCGCCGTCGTGCAGTTCGTCATGAACAAGTACGGCATGAGCGCTGACGAGTGCCTGAACATGCTGAACAAGAAGTCTGGCGTGCTGGCGCTGTCCGGCGTGTCCTCCGACTTCCGCGACATTGAGAACGGCGCTGAGGAAGGCAACGAGAACTGCGCTCTGGCGCTGGACAAGTTTGCCTACGAAGTCCGCAAGTACATTGGCTCCTACGCCGCCGCTCTGGGCGGACTGGACTGCCTGGTGTTCACCGCCGGCGTGGGCGAGAACTCCGCTTCCATGCGTGCCCGTATCTGTGAGGGTCTGGAATTCCTGGGCGTCAAGATTGACCCCGAGAAGAACAACACCCGGGGCAAGGAAGCCATCATTTCCGCCGATGATTCCAAGGTCACCGTTTGGGTCATCCCCACCAACGAAGAGCTGATGATCGCGCAGGACACTGCCGCGCTGGTCA
>ERZ780226.3334-NODE-3334-length-9967-cov-19.561239_pt1 | contig 9967 bp, 4 predicted proteins | sample MGYA00511165_ERZ780226 | MGnify/ENA primary metagenome ERZ780226 (study PRJEB29588, sample SAMEA2152373) | human gut metagenome | biome: human gut; feature: human-associated habitat; material: faeces | place: Denmark | collected 2008/2010 ...
TAAAAAATTATAAAACTAATTATATATGTATAACAGGTGATTTAATTGATTCGAATAATGTAGTAGAAAGTGATATTAATTCTAAATATTTAATTGAATGGATAAAAAAATTAAGTAAGTTATCTGTAATACTTATATCACTTGGTAATCATGATATATTTTTAAGAAATAGGCATAAATTAGTTAAATATTATAATAAAGATTTTTGGAATAGGATAAGAAGTATAAATAATGTATATGTACTTGATAATGAAGCTTATTCTGATAAAAATATATATGTTTATGGGTTTACTTTATCTTATGAGTATTATTATAAATATAAAAAAGAAAGTGTTAAATTATTATTAGATGAAATAAATAAAAATAGGGTAAACGAAATAAATGAAAATAAGCTTAAGATATGTATGATGCATTCGCCACTTAGATTAAGTGAAAAATCAGTAAAGGAAAAATTTAATTGTTATGATTTGATATTAACAGGTCATATGCATAATGGTGTAGTTCCGCCTATAATAGATGAGATATTTGATAATGATATAGGTATAATATCTCCTGGTAAGAAATTGTTTCCTAAGATGGCAAGGGGTATTATAATTGATAATAATATTTTATCGATATCTGCTGGTATGATAAAGTTTCATGTTACAGTTACGCCTTTAATTAGGTGGGCTAATATTATATATCCAATTCCGATAAATATAATAAACGTTACTAATAAAAAATGTGATACTAAAAAATCATATAGATATGTTAAGCAAAATTATTGACAAAAATTTTAGATTATATTCTCAACTTAAACATTTTTTAGAAAGTAAAATCTCCCTAAACCTTTATTTATAAGGGTTTAGAGAGATTTTTATATTTAAAGAAAGTGCATACGTTGACTAGTTTTTTGTTTGTTTACAAATTTTTTTTAAATTTTTTTCTTTTATTACTTCATAGTCAGTTCTAAAATTAAATTTATTGTGTAACTCATCAGTTAAATCAGTTCTAATATAGTTAGGAGAATACACTTCTGGCATATCTAATTTTAAATTCATATCTTTTAATGTATCAATTATTTCTCCGACTGTATATTTATTATCTAATTTCTTTTCTAAATATCTATATATGGTAAGGGACAAGAAACAAATAAGAAAATGTGCTTTTATCGCATCTTCATTGGAATGAAACACTGGCCTAGCATTAAATTCGGTTTTCATTATTCTAAAACTTTCTTCTATTTCCCATCTTTGATGATTAACCTTTATAATATCTTTTACATCATCTTCTAGATTGGTACAAATTGCATATAAACCATCATATTTTGCTTCTTCTTCTATAGCATTATTGTTAATAGAATAATGTGTTTCTGAAGTTAGTTCACCATTTTCAGCAGTACTGATAGCTTCAATAAATCGTTTTGGATCATTTTGCTTTGGCTTACCTAATTTTTGAGGATTTTTTTCAATGAGATTTTTAGCTCTATCAATTTGATTATTTCTAATATTTTTTTGATATTCTTGATATTTGACAGAATAGGTAACAATAAGTCTTTGTTCTAATCCGTCTTCTTTTATCCATCGTTCTTTATAGAAAGTTTTGTTTTTATACAATTCAATTAAATTTTTCCTTTACTGATTTTTCAATATTATAAGTTTTGTTACTACCAATTAATTTCCATCCTTTTGTTAAATCTAAAACTTCATCTTTTAAAAAACCTTTTAATTGTCTTATTGATTGAGTAGTAATAAACTTACGATTATTAGTATTATTAAATTTTCGATTTGCTTTGCCTGCAAGTCCTGCATCAGTACAAATGACAACTTCTGCAAGCCCAAAATCTTTTATGATTTTTTCTTCTAAAGGATTTAATGTAGTTTGCTCATTTGTATTACCAGGAGTTATTTTACAGCATAATGGTATAGCATCACCATCCATAAATAATCCCATCCCAACTATCGGATTAGGACGATGTTCTTTATTTTTTCCATATTTTCTAAAATCATCATCGTCTTCTATTTCAAAATAATAATTATTGCAATCATAATAAAGGATTCTATTATTTCTAGGTGCATATATCTTACTGTTTTTATAAAGCTCAGATTGTATAAAATCATTTTCACTGCAAAGAATAGGCAAAGCTCTTTCTATATGTTGGTAATCAAAATTGGGTTGTTCAAATAATTTTTTAACAAGTTCTAGAGTTTTTAATTTAGATGCTGGAAATAAAATTCTTGAGTAGATTAATTTAGAAAGAATATCATTTAGATTAAATTTAAACTGATATCTACTAGTTATGTCTTTGCAAATGTTATTTAACCCCAGTTTATAATATATATCTTGCAAAAAAAGATAGCCAATATTAAATGATACTTGAGTATTCTTATCTATTATTTTATTAGGATGTTTTTGAATAACAACAGGCAAAGTATCTTCTTTTTGCTTTTTATTTAATTCGGAAACATAGTTTTTTAACCATTCAATTGGTTCTTGCTCTCCAGCACGTAATTTTAATTTTTCAAAATTACCAATATTTTCATAAATTTTAGAAGTTCTTTTACCATTTATTTTAGTGTTATAAATGATAGAATAATGTTCAGAATTTTTGGACTTAGTTATTTTAATATTCATAATATACACAACCTTACATTATAATTATTTCAAAAGTATGACAATGTATGCAATACTAAAGTTAAAAATTTGACAAAAAAATAGCCATTTTATAATAGCTTGCAAAGTTTTGGAGTTTTAAAAGTGTTTAAGTTCCGAATTCTAATACAAAGGAATTATAAAATGGTATAATCAAATTGTTAAATATTTAACAAAAATTAGGCAGTACAAAAAATTGTACTGCTTATTTTTTTAATATTTTGAATTTAAAGTAGCAGTAGTTACACCTTTTTCATTATAGTAGAAAGAAACTTTGTAAAAAAGGTTTTACTAGTAAAAGTTAGATATGCAGTACCATCTAAATATTTTAATTAGGTAATTTGATGTTGCTTTAACTAATGGTGGTGCTGCTGTGATTGTAAGTTATACAACATTAAATTATGAAGATAAATTCTTTTCGATAAATAATAAAAAGACTTATAAGGGAGTTTATGCGCAAAAAAGTACTAATTGTATCTCATTACGAGGTATGATTAGTACTTTTTTTGTTTTCAAAACAAATAAGTGCAGAGGTCCACCTCTTATCAATTTAGAAAAAAAATAAATTGATAGGAGAATAAATAATGGAAAATAGACCAAAAAGAAGAAAACATAAGGATAATCCTTATGAATTAAATATAATAGATAGTAAATATATTGTTAAATTTAAAGATAATAAAAAAGAAACTCATTATGTTGAAGTAAATGCACAAATCTATGAAATATTTGATAAGTTTGAGTTGAGAGATTTATCTGAATTAAATGAATATGATAATCACATTGAGCACTTGGAGTTATATGATGAAACATTAGAAAGAAGAATTATACATAAGCAAGAACTTATTGAAGATGTTATTATTAGAAAAGTCACTTTTGAAAAATTACATGATGCAATACAACAGTTAAGTGAAATTGAAAAAAGAAGAATAAAAATGTATTATTTTGAAGATAAAACACTTGAAGAAATTGCCAAAATAGAAAATACTTCACATTAAGCAATAAGTAAAAGTTTGCAAAATTCAATAAAAAAATTAAAAAATTTATTAAAATTTAAAATTTAGGGTTGCAAAAATTGATTTAACTTAGGAAACAAGTGAAAGGAAATATAATTTTCTTTCAAACTTGTTTCTTTTTTTACAAGTGTTCTTTGACAATTTAATACAAATTATTAAATACATTCCTATTATTCTAGCACATTAATAGATTCGCTTGCGATAAAAATCTGATTATAAATATTAAGTTGCTCTTAATAATGCGATAACAAATAATAGAGATAATGATACTTCAACATAGCCACAGTCTCAAGCAATGGATGTTGTCTTGGTAGAATCAAGAAGGTGAAATTCCTATGGAGTTATTTTGCAAATAACCATTTAATAATTGTTTTTTGGAAAAAATATAGGAAATGAAAGGAATGATAGAAATGAATTTAACAGAACAAACTGTTAGTGGAACAAATGAAGTAACAATACAAGATGCATTAAATGCATCGTTATTTAGATTAAAATTAATTATGAAAGATACTACTGTTGCACCGAATGTAAATGATTTAATTGTTTATGTTGATAAAAGTGCATCATCTAGTCCAACATCAGAAAGAAAACAATTTGTGTTTAATTTACAAGACAAATTAAAATTTTTTGAAGGTGTAGGAGATGAATTTTTACAAGAATTAAAAGTGGTAGAAAATGATACACTGTTATCTGCAACTGTAATGAGAAAAATTGGAGCAAATGAAACAGGTAATTACATTTTAGAAGGGACTATAGAAGAAGTAGTTGATAGTGCTGATATTGTGTTATTTGAAGGAACAAACTATTTATATACAAACTATTTAAATATTGAAATTATGGTTATGTTCTCAAAAAATACAGATGAGAATAAAATGCAATTGCCAAGTACTATTTTCAATGCTCAAAAGGAAGAAAACAAATTGCTTTCAATGGATGATTTATATTTTAAAGATGCATTTACTAAGTTAGAAGATAAGTTGAATTTAGAGGTTGATAATGCAAATGTAGAATGTATTACTTCTAAAAATAATAAATTTAGTATGGATAATAATGGTAATTTGGTGGTTAATTCAATTACTGCTAATACAATTAATAGTAATTCATCAAGTGGAATTATTGATAATACTACAATATGTAATTTAATATATCCTGTGGGTTCTATTTATATGTCAGTAAATACAACAAGTCCTCAAACTTTATTTGGAGGGACATGGCAAGCTATAAGTGGATATTATTTGTATGCTGGAACTGGCGGTACTACAGCAGGAAGTAATACATCAGATGGTCCAAGCACAAATACATCAGGTGGACCAAGTTCAAATACATCAGGTGGACCAAGTACAAATGCATCAGGAAGTACGGCAATAACAATTGCTCAAATGCCTAGCCATACTCATATTCAAAATGCACATAATCATGCTCAACATAGCGATACATGGATGAATGTAACACCTAGGGATAGTTTTATTGGACATACTTCAGGTTTTAATGCTCAAGCAGGTGTTTCAACTTATTATACAGCAAATGCAACAGCAACTAACCAAAACACAGGTGGTGGACAAGGACATACTCATACATTAAGTTCTCATACACATTCACTTAATTCACATACACATACCCTTGGTTCGCATACCCATTCTGTAACCCCTTTAAGATATGAAGTATATATGTGGAAAAGGACATCTTAGATGTTCTTTTCTTATATTGAAAGGAGAATAAAATGAAAGAAATAGAAATATTGGAAAAAAGAAAAGCAAGAGAAAAACATTTTTTAAGAGAAGATGGAACTTTTAAGGCAATTGTATATAACGATGATATACATTATTTAAAAAATGGAAAATATGAAGAAATAGATAATACAATTGTGGAAGAAGAAGATTTTTATACAAATAAAAGTAATTCATATAAAGTTAAATTTGGAAAAAAAGACAAAAAAAATTTAATGGAAATAGAAAAAGATGGATATTATTTAAAAATAAAATTAAAGAACAATAAGTTTAATAAATTTGATGTAAAGAAACAAGAATTAAAATATATAGATATATTAGATAATATAGATATAGATTATAAAATAATGAATAATAAAGTAAAAGAAGGTTTAATACTTAAAGATAAATCATGTATAGATAAAAAGATATTATTTGATGTTGATACAAATTTAGATTTAATATTAAAAGAAGATAGAAGTATTATTGCATTAAAAGATAATAAAGAATATTTTAAAATAGATGCACCATTTATGATAGATTCAAAAAATAAAGAAAATTTTAATGTTTGTTATAAATTAGATAAGAAAAATAAAGGATATGTTTTAGAATTAGAATTAGATAATGAATGGCTTCAAGAAGTGACATTCCCAGTAATTGTGGACCCCGCAATTACAAATTCTGGTGAAAACAACACAGTTTATGATACATATATTTTTCCAGGTGATACTAATGTAGATAGAAATAGTCAAGATTATCTTAAAATAGGTGTTGAAAGAGTAAATGGTGTTGATGTTCCAAATAGGGCATTGATAAAATTTAATTTGCCACAATTATCTACCGGTAATCAAATAATCAATGCATATTTAGAATTTACTGGTTGTATGCTGACTGAAGGAGAATATGAACCTACTATATTAGCTATACATCCAATTACTACAAGTTGGACTGAAGAAAATGCAAATTGGAGTACAATGTATGATAAATATGAGGATAGAATAGAAGGTGTTTGTGAATGCAATTTTACTCAACTTTATGAATCTCCATATTATCAGTTTTATTTAATATCTAGTGAGATAACTAATATAGTTAAGCATTGGTATACGGATAAAACTAATTTTGGTTTGATGATAAAACAAAATGTAGAAGAGTATAAGAATTCGGTTCCTGCTTATTTTAGTTCTAGTAATAGTGATAATAAACCATATTTGGTTATTGTTTATAGAAATCAAAATGGATTAGAAAACTATATGGATTTATCGAAACAGGCATTCAGCGTTGGTTCAACATATATTAATAATTATAATGGAAATTTAGTAGGGATGTTTGATATAGGTAAAACTATAGGAGGTAAATATCCAATTGGATTAAATATGGTATATAATACAAATGATGTTGTTTTAAATAATAATATTGGATATGGAATAGGATGGCAACTTGATTTAGCACAAACAATTAAGACAGAAACAATTGAAGAAATTTCATATTTAAAATATACTGATGGTGATGGAACAATTCATTATTTTAAACTTATAGATGGTATTTATAAAGATGAAGATGGGTTGAATTTGACTATAACAGATAATACAAGTTATTATTTATTAACTTGTAAAGATGGAAGTACGATGAAATTTATTAAAGATGGTAGTATAGGTTATCTTTCTGAAATAAAAGATGTTGAAGAAAATACAATTACTATTACTTATGATAGTAGTAAAAGAATAATTAAAGTAACTGATGCAAATAATGCAGAAATAACAATAGCTTATAATACAGATAGTATAGTTGTTACAAGCCCAGATGGAACAAGAACATTAAATTATACAAATAATAAATTAACAAGTATAGTATCATATTTGGGTACGGTGTCATTTAATTATGATTCACATAATATTATTGCAGAAATAATTGATACAGATAGTACAAAGGTAGTTTATGAATATTATGATATACATCCATATAGAGTAAAAAAGGTTTCTGAATATGGTTTAAATAATACTTTAGGCAAATATTTTGATATTGTGTATCAATTTAATACAATGACAATGATAGATAATAAAGGTCAAACAACTACTAAGACATTTACTAATAGTGGAAATTTGGAATCAATAAGTAATTTAAAATCTCGTGAAGATATTGATAATGCATATGGTAAGAGTGAAAGATATGGTGAGGCATATGGTGATTATACAAAATATGCAAATAAAATAATGGAAGAATATTTACCATTAAGGTCAATTAAAAATTACATTTCTAATAGCAGTTTTGAATCTTCTATTGTTGATTTTGCTGCACCATCAGATGTTACATTATCGTTATCACAAGAAGATGCATTTATTGGACAAAATTCACTTAAAATTGTTTCAACTGCTGATGGTAAGACAATAACTAGAAGTATAGATGTTAGTAAGGGGAAAAATTATACTTTTAGTGCATATTTAAAGACAACTAATAATGTTAAACTTGCACTTAGTTATATTGATACAAATGCTGAAACAGTAAGGACTGAAGGCAATTTAGTCGAAAATACAGATGATTTTTATAGAAGTGATGTAACAATAAATTATTCTGAAACTGCAACAAGTAGTTTAGTATTAGAAATAATTGTAGATAATGGTACTACTTATGTAGATGCATTACAATTAGAAGAAGGCGATGTTGCAAATGATTATAACATTGTTGAAAATTCAGATTTTTCAAATGGATATTCTGACTGGAATGTAAGTGCGCAATATCATAATGTTATTTATGACTGGGAAAATCAAGAACAATATGAGCTAGCACTATGCGACTTATTTGAAAAGGTAACATTAAGTACAGGTAAAACAGCATTAAAAATTAATATGAACCCAGATTATATTACTAGATTTAGTAGAACATTTAATATTTCTGGTAAAGCAGGAGATGTATATACATTATCATTATGGTATAAAAATAAGGGAATTGTTTCTTATTATGGAATGGGTGCTATGTTCTATAATGTTATTGATTTACAATTTTCATATGATCCAGATAGTGTAACTAATCCAAGTGGTGCTTTAATGCAAAGCAAACCATTTAATCCAAATGAAACAGAATGGCAATATTTTTCAGTAAATTTTATAGCTGAATATGATTATGACTCATTTGAATTATTTTTAGACCAAGAATTAAATGCTAATGAGTTCTATATAACTGATATAAGTTTATTTAAAAATGTAAGTTCTACCGTATATGATTATGATGATAGTGGAAATATAATATTATCTCAAAATTTAAATAATGGAATAAATGAATTTAAATATGATAATAATAATCAATTGATTAAAATGACTAATCCAATGGATAAAAATTTTAATTATGAATATGATAATGTGGTTAAAGATAGAGTAATAAGAGGAATAACAGATTCTGGATTATCTAATATAATAAAATATGATTCATTTGGAAATCCAATATATACAAAAATTGCTAAAGAAAATATTAAAGAAATTATTAATGGCTTATATAAAATAAGATTAAAAGGGACTGAAAACTACATTAGATTTTTAAATAATTCTCTTTATTTAGATAGTGATGAGTGTGAACATGATAAATGGTATTTTGAAAAAGTGGGAGAATATTTTAAAATCAAACATTCTATAATAAATGATAGGTATATGACCACATCAAATAATAATGTTATTCTGACTAAAGATAGTGGTGATAGTTCACTGTTTTCTATAGTAAAAAATGACAATGGAAGTTATAAAATTAAATCCAAATTAGTGGAAAAATATTTAAAAATTACAAATAATTTTATCACGCTTGCAGATTTAATAGAAAATGATAGTAGTTTTGAATTTTATATAGAAGTTCCTAATCAAATTTTTATAGAAAACAAGGCAGAATATGATTCTACAGGTAGATATATTACAAGTATAACAGATACATTATTAAATAAAACATATTATGATGTTGATTCAAATACTGGTTTAATTAAGTCAATAGCAAATTCAAAAGGATATAAAACTGACTACATATATAATAATAGGAAACGATTAATAGAGGTACAAAATAAAGATAAACAAGTAGAGTATGAATATAATAATCAAGATATAGTATCAAAAATAACAAATGGTAATGTTGAATATAATTTTTCATATGATGAATTTAATAATACTAAAACTGTTAAAATAGGTGATGATATTACTTTAATTACAAATAATTATGAAATTAATAATGGTAATTTGATTTCATCTATATATGGAAATGATGATTCTATATTGTGTGAGTATGATGAATTTAATAGAATAAAAAAATTGATTAAAATGGACAATGTATATAATTATAAATATGGAAATAATGGGGATTTGGTAAAGATAATTGATAATAATGAAAGTAATAAATATGTATATGATATAGGAAAAAGATTATGTGAATATTCAAATAATGAATTTAATATAAAGATTAATTATGATATAAATAATAATATAGTAAGAAAAGATTATAAATTTGGAGTTATAAAAAATGTTATAGAAAATATATATAATGATGAAGACTCTATTATTCAAACAAAATTTGATGAAAATAAAATAAATTATAATTATGATGAGTTAGGGAGAATTACTAATAGGAATATAAATAACATCTTTTAAT
>ERZ780226.3337-NODE-3337-length-9959-cov-83.660945_pt1 | contig 9959 bp, 10 predicted proteins | sample MGYA00511165_ERZ780226 | MGnify/ENA primary metagenome ERZ780226 (study PRJEB29588, sample SAMEA2152373) | human gut metagenome | biome: human gut; feature: human-associated habitat; material: faeces | place: Denmark | collected 2008/2010 ...
AAGCATACCGAAGATCCTTTCACCATAACAATGCACAGCAGAGCCGTTTTATTGCCTGGAAAAGATAAAATTTTTAAATTTCTTTTGTTTCGCCCTCAAAGACAACGCAGGTCGGCCCTGTGAGGTACACGTCGTGAGCCGTGCCGCTCTCGTGCGTGAGCGTAACGAAAAGCTTGCCGCCCGGCATTGAGACCTTGACGTTTTTGCCCGAAACAAGCCCTTCAAGCGTAAGAGCCGTTACAATGCTGCCGCAGCCGGTGCCGCAGGCGAGAGTGAAGTCCTCAACTCCGCGCTCGTATGTCACGGCTTTCACCTCGTCAACTCCGATAAGCTTCACAAAGCTTACGTTTGCGCCCTTCGGGAAAGCGGGGGAGTGACGCAGTTTTTTGCCGAGTGTGCGAAGTTCGTCCTCGGGTACCCTGTCCCAATCGTCTTTAATGAGCACGGCGTGCGGTATGCCGGGGTCGCCAAGCTCAATGTACGCGCAGTCGCAGCCCTCGGCTGAGCGGTGCAGATCAATGACCGACGGATCGTTGAGCCTTATACGGTAAAGCGTCCGGCTTATCCGCTCGCCGGTGACAAGCCCGGCGGTGGTCTCAATGCGTTGGCTTTCACCTGCAAGACCGTGCTCATAGCCGTATCGCGCTATGCACCGCGCTCCGTTGCCGCACATTTCGCCGAGGCTTCCGTCGGAGTTATAAAACAGCAGACGATAGTCCGCGTTTCCCTCCGCCTTCGCAACGAGCATAAGCCCATCTGCGCCGATGCCGGTCCTGCGGCTGCACAGCGTGCGCGCAAGGCAGGAAGCGGACGAAAGGGGAACATCCTCTTCAATAGCATTTATCACAACAAAGTCGTTTCCGGCTCCGTGCATTTTCGTAAACCTCATATTTGCCCTCCATGATCGTTACAAAATAAATTATAGTGAATACGCCCAACTGACGTCCTGAATACTTGAATTTAATTACGCACTATTATATAATATCACTAGCTTAGACACAAAATTGTTTCAGGAGTGTTAAAAATGACCGATTATAAAGCATTATACGCTGAAAAACTGATTAGTGCAGAGGAGCTTGCAAAGCAGGTCGAGTCCGGATGGATCCTCGGTATGGACACGGCTCCTTCGCAGGCACCGGCAATTATGAACGCTATCGCCGCAAGAGTCAAGAGCAGCGACATTAAGGGCGTGCAGGTTCAGACCCTTCTTGACGCATATCCCTTTGAGTTTTACACCGATCCCGACATGTTCGGAAAAATGACCGGCTACTCATGGTTCAGCTCCGGCTATGCGCGCAAGGCGATAAACGGCGGCTGGGCAGATCTTCTGCCGACCTACTATCGCGATATTCCTCGCCACATCCGCGCTGAGTATGAGTACGATGCGTTCTGCATCGAGGTCTCGCCCATGGACAGCCACGGCTACTTCAGCCTCGCGCTCAACGGCTCTTACGCCGAAGCGATGATAGACAAGGCGAAGAGAGTTTTCGTCGAAGTAAACGAGAATCAGCCCAGATGCCTGTGCGGCACCCAGTTGCATGTTTCTCAGGTAGATGCTATCGTTGAGTATAATCACGAGCTGCCGGTTCTGCCTCCCGTCGCCATCGACGAGGTCAGCCAGACCATCGGCAACCTCATAGCCGAGCAGATCCCCGACGGTGCATGCATCCAGCTCGGCATCGGCGCAATTCCCGATGCTACCGGTATGGCGCTCAAATCCAAGCACGATCTCGGCATACATACCGAAATGTTCACCGACTCCATGGTCGAGCTTATCGAGTGCGGCGCCGTCAACAACTCCAAAAAGCAGATCCACCGCGGCAAGAGCGTTACCACCTTTGCTTACGGCTCCAAGAGGATATACGACTATGTCGATGATAACCCGGCGATCGAGATCCTGCCCGTTGACTATGTAAACAACCCCGAGGTCATCTGCAAGAACGATAACATGATATCCATAAACGCAGCCATCGAGGTCGATTTCTTCGGCCAGGTCTGTGCTGAATCCGTCGGCACAAAGCACATGTCCGGCTCCGGCGGCCAGATCGACTTCGTCCGCGGCGCATGCCAGTCCAAGGGCGGCAAGAGCTTCATTGCGTTCACCTCGACCGCAAAGGGCGGCACGATAAGCAAGATCAAGCCCATCCTCACTCCGGGCGCAGTCTGCACGACCTCGAAGAACGATGTTGACTACATCGTCACCGAGTACGGCATTGCCCATATGCGCGGCAGAAGCCTCGGCGAGCGCACCCGCCAGCTCATTGCTATCGCCCATCCTGATTTCCGTGATGAGCTTAGCTTCGAAGCAAAAAAGCGCGGCATAATCATCTGACAGCCGAATGCGTAATAACTAAATATACAGCTTTGGAAGCCGCCCAAACGGGCGGCTTCTTTATATGTTTTAACGGCCGCGCACCGTAAAAAACTCCCACGTCCGTAGCTTGGACGTGGGAATTTTGCATATTTTGCGCAGGGGAGAAGCTCAGCACTCGCCCATGGCGTACACCATGTCCCAGAAGCGAAGATCAAAAAGACAGCACTTTTTGAAGATCTCGCACAGGTGACGAGTTTTTTTCTCGTCGATGTTCTCGGCAAGCGCGTCTATCCTGTCTATAAGCGCCTGATTTGTCTTTTTATACTCCGGCGAGACATAGCCTGCAAACCACGAGCCGTAGCTTTCGTCATTGACGGCCTCGGGATATGCCTCAACCGTTTTCTCGGCAATGTACGCATAGCTCCACGAGCAGTTTAGCAGCGCAACAAGACCGGTCAGCACATCGCCGGCCTGCGCCTCGCAGATCATATAGTGGCTGTAGGCGCTGCTGTCGATATGCGCGGTCGCGCAGGCGATCTCCTGCTCGCCTATGCCAAGCCGCTTCATGTACGGCAGGTGGGTGCGGAATGTTTCGTCGATAGTGGCGGACATTTCGCCGCACAGAAAACGTATTTGCTCAAAATCCTCGGCCTTTTGGATCATCGCGGCGAAGATCTTGACGTAATCCTGCAAATACAGATAGTCCTGTAACATGTAGTAGCGGAACTTTTCCTTAGGCAGAGTGCCGTGTGCCATCTCGGTGACGAAAGGATGGGACAGATATCGCGGCCAGATGTCCTGCACCTGCGCATAGAGCGTTTCTGAAAGCTTCATACGGCCTTATTTGTGCGCGATTATCGCAACGTATCCGCCGCTCCGGTAGCCGGATGCGACCTCTTCGACCTCTTCGTTTGTGTACATGGGGTTTTTAAGAAGTGTCTGGTAGAAATCAAAGTCATGGAAGCCGAGCGACTTGAGCACGTCGATCTTCTCTTCGGTGGAATGCCATACGCCTGCGCAGCACAGCTCGAGAGGATACGGAAGCTTGGGCATGACGCCCTCGAGGTACGGATGCTCAAACGTTCCGACGTTTTTGGCAAGCAGATACATAAACCCGAACGCGCTCTCCTTGGGCACATCAAGGGAGATAAACTTCCCGTTGGGCTTAAGAGCCTTCTTGCAGATATTAAAGGCGTAGGCAAGGTCTTCGATATAGCTGGAGCTGCCGTTGAGATATATCACATCGTAGGCGTTTTCTTCTAATTCGGCATCCTCGATCGCGCCGAACTGGACAACGTTTATGCCGCGCTTCTGGGCGATCGCTCCCATGTCGCGCGAAGGCTCGATTCCCTCGATGTTGCTGCAATCTATCATGCTTTCAAACAAGCCGCTGCCGCAGCCGACGGAGAGAACCCGCTTGCCCTCGATATCGCCAAGCGCCTTTTTGAACAGACGAAGCTCACTTTCAAACAGCTTGTCATTTTCCATAAACCATGCGTCGTACTGCGCCGCGTAGCCGTCAAATTTTGGTTTCATTGCCAATATCCTTTCAGTTTTTTAAAGTATTTAAATTGATAACAAATAATATAGCACACGCGCCTGCGAAAATCAATATTATAGTGTTTAAGCTGACGAGAGCCGAACCCATATCGCCTGTCAGCGCGCCCTTACGGCTATTTTCGCCTTTTTTGCCTTGATGGGCGCCAGCCCACCTGCACCAAAGAAAGCCGAAAATATCTCGAAAAGCACAGCCGACAGGTGCCTTGCAGTTTTGCCGGAGCAGATTTTTGTTCAGGCAAGGCAAAGCTTGAAGAGAATACTGTCGTATTGTCAAGAGCTTTAACGCAGCATGGGCGGAAATCTGCCCGTCAAAACCGATATGCGTTCGACTCTCGTCAGCTTAAGCTGACGAGAGTTGAACCCATATCGCCTGTCGGCGCGCCCTTCCGGCTATTTTCGCCTTTTTTGTCTTGATGGGCGCCGGCCCACCTGCACCAAAGAAAGCCGAAAATATCTCGAAAAGCACAGCCGACAGATGCTTTGCAGTTTTGCCGGAGCAGATTTTTGCTCAGGCAAGACAAAGCACGAAGAGAATACTGTCGTATTGTCAAGTGCTTTAACGCAGCATGGGCTAAAATCTGCCCGTCAAAACCGATATGGGTTCGACTCTCGTCAGCCTTAGCATAAAAATATGCCGAAGATGCAACCTGCACTTTTGCCTTTTAAATACGAAAAATGCGAAATCAACATATAAATTTGAAAATTGCAGCTCATTTTTGTGTAAAAAAATCTTGACTGAATTTGTGTAATATGCTAAAATTTCAGTCTGTGTGGGATTTGTGCGCCCAAAAGCATAAAATCCATGCAAAAACCTTGAAATTCAAGGAATTTTTCAAGAAAGGAGAAATGAAAATTGCCCACGTTTAACCAGCTGGTGAGAAAAGGCAGAGAGAAGTCGACTTATAAGTCCAACTCCCCCGCAATGCAGAAGGGTCTCAATACCCTGAAAAATTGCGAGACCGACCTGAGCTCCCCTCAGAAGAGAGGCGTCTGCACCGCAGTTCGTACCTCCACCCCCAAGAAGCCTAACTCCGCACTGCGTAAGATCGCCCGTGTGCGTCTGACCAACGGTTACGAAGTCACCGCTTACATTCCCGGTGTCGGCCATAACCTTCAGGAGCATAGCGTTGTTATGATCCGCGGCGGCCGTGTTAAGGACCTTCCCGGTGTTCGTTACCACATCATTCGCGGCACCCTCGATGCTCAGGGTGTTACCGGTCGTATGCAGGCTCGCTCCAAGTACGGCGCGAAGAGACCCAAGGCTGCAAAGAAAAAGTAATTTCCAACAAGCAAAATTTTGCCCTGTTGTCTACTATATATTATTAGACCTCGGGGCGCAGACGGAATGGTGCAAATCCGTTCCGAGTACCTGTGAAGTCATTTTTTAATGAAGGAGGGAAGCACAGTGCCCAGAAGAGGTAATGTTCCCAAAAGAGAAATTTTACCCGATCCTATGTACAATAGTGTTCTGGTGACCAAGCTCATCAACGCTATCATGCTGGACGGCAAAAAGGGTGTTGCTCAGAAGGTCGTTTACGACGCTTTTGACATCATCAAGGAGAAGACCGGCAAGGAACCCCTTGACGCCTTCACCGAAGCAATGAACAATATCATGCCCAGCCTCGAAGTTAAGGCTCGCCGTGTCGGCGGTGCAACTTACCAGGTTCCTATCGAAGTAAGACCTGCACGTCGTCAGACTCTCGGCCTGCGTTGGCTGGTCGGCTACGCCCGCAAGCGTGGCGAGAAGACCATGAAGGAGCGCCTTGCAGGCGAGATCATGGATGCCTGCAACAACCTCGGCGCATCCGTCAAGAAGCGCGAAGATACCCACAAGATGGCAGACTCCAACAAGGCCTTCGCACACTTCAGATGGTAATCTTTACAGGAGAAGATTATGCCAAGACAGTACTCACTTGAAAAAACCAGAAATATCGGTATCATGGCTCACATCGACGCCGGCAAGACTACGACGACCGAGCGTATTCTTTACTATACCGGCGTAAACTACAAGATCGGCGAGACCCATGAAGGTACCGCGACCATGGACTGGATGGAGCAGGAGCAGGAGAGGGGTATAACCATCACTTCCGCAGCAACCACCTGCCACTGGCGCGATACCAGAATCAATATCATTGATACCCCGGGTCACGTTGACTTCACCGTCGAGGTCGAGCGTTCGCTGCGCGTTCTTGACGGCTGCGTGACCGTATTGTGTGCCAAGGGCGGCGTTGAGCCGCAGTCCGAGACAGTTTGGAGACAGGCCGATCACTATCATGTTCCTCGTATGATATACGTAAACAAGATGGATATCATGGGCGCGGACTTCTATCATGTTCTCGATATGGTGCATGACAGACTTAAGTGCAATGCAGTGCCCATCCAGCTCCCGATCGGCGCCGAAGCGGATTTCCGTGGCATAATCGATCTGGTTGAGATGAATGCCCGCATTTATTACGATGATCTCGGCAACGACATGCGCACCGAGGAGATACCCGAGGATATGCGAGATATGGCCGAGGAATACCGCGTAAAGATGCTGGAAGCTATCTCGGATTTCGACGACGAGATAATGATGCTTTATCTCGAAGGAGAAGAGGTTCCGCAGGATATGATCCGCGCAGCCATTAGAAAGGCCACATGCGCTGTTCAGATGGTTCCCGTGGTCTGCGGCACTTCGTATAAAAACAAAGGCGTGCAGAAGCTGCTCGACGCTATAGTCGATTACATGCCCTCTCCGCTGGACATCCCCGCAATAAGCGGTACCAACCCCAAGACAGATGAGGAAGAGACCCGTGAGGCATCCGATGATGCACCGTTCTCCGCACTCGCGTTCAAGATCATGACCGACCCCTTTGTCGGCCGCCTGAGCTTCTTCCGTGTCTATTCCGGCACAGTTGAAGCCGGCAAAACGGTTTTGAACTCGTCCAAGGGTCAGCGTGAGCGTATCGGCAGAATACTGCTGATGCACGCAAACCACAGAGAAGATCTTTCCGTCGCTTATTCCGGCGATATCGCTGCCGCCGTCGGCCTTAAAAATACCACGACCGGCGATACGCTCTGCGATGAGAAAAATCCGATCATCCTTGAATCCATGGAATTCCCCGAGCCTGTTATCCGTGTTGCTATCGAGCCCAAGACCAAAGCCGGTCAGGAGAAGATGGCTATTGCGCTTCAGAAGCTGGCGGAGGAGGATCCTACCTTCAAGACCTACACCGACGAAGAGTCGGGCCAGACCATAATCGCCGGTATGGGCGAGCTTCATCTTGAGATCATCGTTGACAGACTTCTGCGCGAGTTCAAGGTCGAGGCTAATGTCGGCAAGCCGCAGGTTTCCTATAAGGAGACCATCACGCGTGAGGCGACCGTCGATACCCGCTATGCCCGTCAGACGGGCGGTAAGGGCCAGTTTGCACATTGTAAGATCACTGTTGAGCCCAACGAGTCCGGCAAGGGCTATGAGTTTATCAACAAGATCACCGGCGGCGCTATCCCCAAGGAGTATATCCCCTGTGTCGATCAGGGCATCCAGGGCGCAATGCAGTCGGGTGTGCTCGCCGGCTATCAGGTCGTAGATGTGAAGGTAACGCTTATAGACGGTTCTTACCACGAGGTAGACTCGTCCGAAATGGCGTTTAAGATCTGCGGCAGCATGGCATTCAAGGAAGCCTGCGAGAAGGCAGGCCCCACTCTGCTTGAACCTATTATGAAGGTCGTCGTAACAGCTCCCGACGAATATATGGGCGACGTTATGGGCGATATAAATGCAAGACGCGGCCAGATCGTCGGCTCGGACATCAGAAACGGTGCCGCCGTCATCGAGGCTCATGTGCCTCTTGCATCCATGTTTGGCTACGCTACCGACCTGAGAAGCAAAACTCAGGGCCGCGCGACCTACAGCATGGAACCCAGCCACTATGTCGAGCTTCCGAAGAATCTCCAGGAGACTCTTCGCGGCACACGCAAGGGCTGATAAACCATATAAGCAAGTAGTTTAATCAAATCATTGTATCAATTTAACGGAGGTTATTATTATGGCAAAGCAGCAATTCGACAGATCCCTGCCCCACGTCAATATCGGCACCATCGGTCATATCGACCATGGCAAGACCACTCTGACCGCAGCTATCACCAAGTACCTTGCTCTGTTCGGCGACGCAGAGTACACTGATTACTCTTCCATCGACAAGGCTCCCGAAGAGAGAGAACGCGGCATCACCATCAACACCGCACACGTTGAGTACAAGACCGCTCATCGTCACTACGCACACGTTGACTGCCCGGGCCACGCTGACTATATCAAGAACATGATCACCGGCGCAGCTCAGATGGACGGCGCTATCCTCGTTATCGCAGCATCCGACGGCCCCATGGCTCAGACTCGTGAGCACCTTCTGCTTGCCCGTCAGGTTAACGTTCCTTCCGTCCTCGTATTCCTGAACAAGTGCGATCAGGTTGACGACGAAGAGCTCCTCGAGCTCGTCGAGATGGAAGTTCGCGAGCTGCTCGACTTCTACGGCTTCCCCGGAGACGACACCCCCATCATCCGCGGTTCCGCTCTTAACGCACTCGTTTGCGAGTCCACCGATCCCAATGCTCCCGAGTATGCTTGCATCAAGGAGCTCATGGATGCAGTTGATACCTGGATCCCCACTCCTGACCGTAAGGCAGACCAGCCGTTCCTTATGCCTATCGAGGACGTATTCACCATCTCCGGCCGTGGCACCGTTACCACCGGTCGTGTAGAGCGTGGCCGCGTTAAGGTTGGCGACAAGGTTCAGATCGTCGGTCTGAAGGACGAGATCACCGAGACCACCGTCACCGGTACCGAGATGTTCCACAAGATCCTCGAGTACGCAGAGGCTGGCGACAACGTCGGTACTCTTCTCCGTGGTATCGCAAAGAAGGACGTAGAGCGTGGCCAGGTTCTGGCAGCTCCCGGCTCCATTAAGCCCCACACCAAGTTCGTTGGCCAGGTTTACGTTCTGTCCAAGGACGAAGGCGGCCGTCACACCCCGTTCTTCAACAACTACCGTCCTCAGTTCTACTTCCGTACCACCGACGTTACCGGCGTCATCACCCTGCCCGAAGGCACCGAGATGTGCATGCCCGGCGATAACGTCGACATGAAGGTCGAGCTGATCACCCCGATCGCAATCGAGAAGGGCCTGCGTTTCGCTATCCGTGAGGGTGGCCGCACTGTCGGTTCCGGCGTTGTTATCGAGGTCGAGGAGTAATTTCCTAAACTCACCGAACTGAAAAGTTCGTAAACTATGCCCCTTGAAGCACTGCTTCAAGGGGCATTTTTCATCTTATACCATGCATGAACCCGTTTATCTCGGCAGAGTGTATATCTCCGCCGATGACGCGCGTGCCCTTGACGTACAGCACGGCATAAACCGTGCCGTCGCAGCCGTCGTAATTTGTCACCTCGTATGTAAACTGCCTGCATTCAAGCCCCGAATAAAACGCAAAGTCATAGCCTTGATCCGTCTGCATGTCGGCATAGTCCCTGACCGTGCCCTCGAATTTCTTTGGAAGCAGAACAGTGCGCTCGGTCTCGCTGGCCGGATCGATCACCCAGCCATATGACGCGAGATACTTTTCGCGCCCATTGAGTTGCGAGACGTCGAGCATGTCGCCGGTGCTGAAAATGCTTCGCGGCGAGGAGCAAAGGACAACGGCGGCGGCGAGCATAACTCCAAGCATGAGCAGAAGCGCAACTGCACGTCTTTTTGTCAGCTTTAAACATTTTGTTAACATATGCGTATATTTGCCTTTTCCTATTCAAAAAATCAATACTTTGTGTTATAATAAACCCAACTTTTTTCTTACTAATCCTATGCTGAACATGGTGATATTATGCCGCTTATGCGACTTGACAAATACCTGTCCGAGTGCACCGCGCTTTCGCGAAGCCAGCTTCGGCAGATAATAAAAAACGGCAGCGTCTGCGTTGACGACGTTCCGGTGAGGTCTCCTGAGCAGAAGCTTGACAGCGATACTGCGTATGTTACGCTTGACGGTAAACCCGTCAGCTACGCAAAATTTTGCTACTATATGCTCAATAAACCGTCTGGACTACTGT
>ERZ780226.3342-NODE-3342-length-9954-cov-3.946358_pt1 | contig 9954 bp, 5 predicted proteins | sample MGYA00511165_ERZ780226 | MGnify/ENA primary metagenome ERZ780226 (study PRJEB29588, sample SAMEA2152373) | human gut metagenome | biome: human gut; feature: human-associated habitat; material: faeces | place: Denmark | collected 2008/2010 ...
TGGACTATCTGGCAGCAGAGAATATCTTTATTGAATATATGTATGCTTTTGCTCAAGGAGATACGGCACATGTGGTTATCCGTCCGTCTAATGTGGAGAGATGTGTGGAGATATTGAATAAATTCAATTGTAATGTTTTGACTAAGAACAGTCTGTAATGAATTTGACTTTGTGGGTATGAATGCATCACAAGTCTTTTTACCACAGGTTACTTGGGCTCACACGGGTGTTTAAGCTGAAAACTTTAAGATTGAACCTGTGCGAATCCGGGTAATCTGTGGCTGTTTTGATGGAACAGTCTATCAATAGCAAAACCTGTTTGTTGGAGAATGCAGAATGTTATGAGCGTTCTTTGACAATGGGACACTCGAACCGATAAAAAATACCGAAGTATTGTACATGATTACATTGGATAATTTTGAGGACTTTGTTCCCTATAAAATATGGATGCGTGGGGAAGAGTATTATGAAACAGACGCTGTTTCCGAATTGGAAGAAATCTCACCCGGTGAATGGACTGCGACTGTAGAAGGAACAGACGATTATAATGTGGAGATATCTATGGATGGAAACGAGATAGAATCCTGGTACTGTGATTGTCCGTATGATGGAGAAATCTGCAAACATGTTGTAGCGACATTGTTGGCAATTCGCGACAATAGAAAAAAGGCGGGTAATAGTATTTTCTCGAAGATGAAAATCAAAGCGGAGGAAGCCCCTGTTTTAGAGGAAATAAAAGAAGTGGGTAAGCAGCCTTGTCCGTCTTTGGTAGACATACAGCAACTGTTGTCTTTCATTGATCCGCAGGAACTCTCGAAATTTATCTGTGAGTATGCTTCAACGAATCTGGAATTTAAAACGGCACTTTCAAATCATTTCATAGCTAAGGAGTTATCTTTGTCATCAAAGGGAAAAGATTACAGAATTGAAATTCAAAAAGTTTTTAAAGGATCTGGTTACCATAAAAGGTCTCGTTATCACAATCGTTATGATAATTACGACCGTGACTGGAAAACTATTTTCAATCAGATGGACACTTTTTTGGAGAAAGCGGATTTCTTTTTGAATTTGGAAGCTATGGATAATTCTATTGCCATAGCTCTTCAAGTACTTCGTTCCATCGGTGAAAACTATGATGATGAACTTTTGTATGATGATGGTATTTCTTCTTCTGACTATTGTGAACAGGCAGGAGATTTGCTCCTGAAAGTGATTGAACATCCTAAAACCACTCAGGCACAAAAGATGGAGATACTTCAGGGCTTGCGTGAGATTGCTGAAATATCTATTTTTCGTGAATATGATCTTTATGATGTAGACGAATTGATGATGCAGATCAATCTTTCGATTCAACCGGCAGAAAAAGCGTTGGAATTGATTGATGAACTTCTTGAAGTAAGAAAGGGAACCTGTGATATCTATCAGTTAGTCATTCGTAAGGTCAATCTGTTGTTAGAACAGAATGAAGAACAAAAGGCGGATGATACGATTCGTCAATATCTTTATCTGACTGAAATACGAAGAATGGAGGTTGATAAATTGATTGCCCGTTGCCAATATGATGAAGCCATTTGTTTGCTGAATGACGGAATAGAAATAGCGGAAAGAGAAATGCATTCTGGCACTGTGGGTGAATGGCTGAAAATGAAATTGGATATTTATGAAATAACCCATAGGGTTTCTGAGGTAATTGATACATGTCGTCTGTTGTTTGTGGTGGGTAGTGATAAATTGATATATTACAGCAAACTTAAAACTCTGGTACCGAAAGAACAATGGAAAAGTTTTCTGGATAGGATGATGAAAGAAGCCGAGTTAAGTGACTATTTTTCTTTTGTCGGAAATGATAAGGCTGAAATTTATGTGAAAGAAAAGGATAATGACAGCTTGTTCTCTTTGCTGTCGTCAGTCCGATACAATCAGTTGGAAGCATTGATGAAATATGCCCATTATTTGAAGGACACTCATTCTGAGAAATTGATTGCTATATATACTTCTTTATTGAATGATTATGCTGAACGGAATCTGGGACGGGAGCATTATGAATTTATAGCACGGGTATTATCCTACATACGTAAACTAAACGGTGGACAGGCTGTTGTGAAAAGCTTGGTGGCAGAGTTCCGGATAAAATACAAACGTCGTCCGGCAATGATGGAAGTGTTGGGGAAGTTTTAAAAATAGTTTATCAGAATCTTTTTTAAAATTAGAAAGCCGCCTCCTCCGAAGCGGCTTTCCGTTTTTCTATCAGAACAAACTCCAAGCAACTGTCAGTCCGGCCATTACAATGGCGACCATACTCATCAGTTTAATCAGAATGTTCAAACTGGGTCCGGATGTATCTTTAAACGGATCACCTACTGTGTCACCGGTAACCGTTGCTTTGTGTACTTCGCTTCCTTTACCTCCGAAATTACCTTCTTCTATAAATTTTTTCGCATTATCCCATGCGCCTCCCGCATTGGCCATAAAAATGGCAAGAACGAAGCCCGAGGACAAACCACCTATCAGCAGACCGATAACACCGGGAACACCAAAAATCAGTCCGGTAGCGATAGGGGCAATGATAGCCAGTAGAGAGGGGAATACCATTTCACGTTGTGCTCCTTTGGTGGATATTTGTACGCAACGGGCATAGTCGGGTTCTGCCTCTCCTGTCAGAATCCCTTTTATTTCACGGAACTGGCGACGCACCTCCTCTACCATGTGAGCGGCTGCTCGGCCTACGGCGTTCATGGTCAGACCGCAGAACAGGAATGCCATCATACTGCCCAAAAACATGCCGCTTAGCACTTTGGGGTTCATCAGGGTTACATCGTAATAAAGCATATAGTCAGTGAAACTGGCGTTATGAACATCTACGGTAATGCCGTTTGGTAATTCCAGAATGGTTTGCCCCAACCGGGTTAATCCGATACGGATTTCTTCTACATAGGATGCCAGCAGGGCCAGGCCGGTCAGAGCTGCGGAGCCGATGGCAAAACCTTTGCCTGTAGCGGCAGTCGTGTTACCTAACGAGTCGAGGGCGTCAGTACGTTTGCGTACTTCTTTGCCCAGTCCGCTCATTTCAGCGTTACCGCCGGCATTGTCTGCAATCGGTCCGTAAGCATCGGTAGCCAAGGTGATTCCTAATGTCGAAAGCATACCTACGGCAGCAATACCGATGCCATACAATCCCATGGAAATATTGGCAAAATCAAATCCTGAAGCGAGCCAGTAGGACAAGATGATACCGGTTACTACTGCCAGTACAGGGATGGTGGTGGAAACCATACCTAGTCCGATACCGGAAATGATAACGGTGGCCGGACCGGTCTTTCCACTTTCGGCCAACCGTTGTGTGGGTTTATACGATTGAGAAGTATAATATTCGGTGGAACGGCCGATAACGATACCTACTATTAATCCCACTACCACAGCAAAGGAAATGTTTACCCAATTTTCCAAACCTAATGCCCAGAGGATAAGGAAAGTGGCAACGACAATCAGTACCGAACTTAAATTGGTTCCTGTGGCCAATGATCCGAGTAATTCCTTCATTCCTGCATTTTCTTTAGTACGGACGGCAAAAATACCGATGATAGAGAGAACGATACCCACTGCCGCAATCAGCATAGGTGCGATAACCGCTTTAAACTGCATCACGGTATCATCCGAGCCAATAAAAGCGGCAGCACCTAAAGCGGCGGTAGCTAGAATAGAGCCGCAATAGGATTCGTACAGGTCGGCGCCCATTCCGGCTACGTCACCTACATTGTCTCCCACATTATCGGCAATGGTTGCGGGATTGCGGGGGTCATCTTCCGGAATACCGGCTTCCACTTTACCTACCAGGTCGGCACCTACATCGGCTGCCTTGGTATAGATTCCACCTCCTACACGGGCGAAAAGTGCTTGTGTGCTGGCTCCCATACCAAAGGTAAGCATGGTGGTTGTGATGACACATAATTTAGCAGAAGGGTTCAAGGCGTCTGTGGGAATGCAATAGTCCAATAATATGTACCAGAAAGAAATATCGAGTAGTCCCAAGCCGACAACGACCAACCCCATAACAGCTCCGCTACGGAAAGCTACACGCAGTCCTTTGTTCAGGGAGTGTTGGGCGGCATTGGCGGTACGTGCAGAAGCGTATGTAGCCGTTTTCATTCCTAAAAAGCCGGACAGTCCGGAGAAGAAACCGCCGGTAAGAAAAGCAATGGGCACCCACGGATTTTGTAAGTTGAAGCCGTATGCCATGATAGAAAAGAGAATAACTAATCCCAGAAATACCAGCCCTACCACCTTGTATTGTTGTTTCAGATAGGACATGGCGCCCTGGCGCACATAAGAAGCGATTTTCTCCATCGTCGGAGTTCCTTCGCTTTCAAGCATCATTTGTTTGTAGAAATACCATGCAAGTACCAATGCCAAGAGGGAGGCAATGGGCACAATCCAGAATAGATACGTTTCCATACGCAGTATTGATTTAAAAGTTGGTTTTGCCCAAAGATAGCAAAAAATAAATGATATTCAATAGGATAGGTCGTATTTTTATCAATTAATATTTGCGGTGCTTTTCTAATTAAGTTTAGGGGGGAATAAATATCAATATCTGTAACTTGGAACATATGTACCTGTTCCTGTGTTTCGTCAAAACACGATGAAAGGTAAACAAGACGTTAAAAAAACAGTTTCACCACAGATCAAATCTGTATAATCTGTGGTGAATTTAAAACTCAGGCTTTGTATTTACCATACAGCTTATCTATCAGATCAGCGCGTCCTATTTTGCGCAATTCATTGATGATAGCACGTCGTTCTTCGGGTTTATACCAGAAAAAGAACATCCGTTGAGCCAGTTTTTCTTTTGGTGTTTTAGCGGAAAATACCGGTTGCAACGTATATGGATGATAACCTGTGTACCAGGCTTCAGTAGCTACAGTCATTGGGGTAGGGGTGAAATCCTGCACCTGTTCCAGATGGAAATCCAATTTCTTGGTGATCACTGCCAGTTCTGCCATATCTTCTTCCGTACATCCGGGATGGCTGCTTATAAAATAAGGTATAATCTGCTGCCGCATATTCAACTCCTTATTTATTTTGTCGAAAGTCTTTTTGAAGTCATAAAATTGTGAAAACGAAGGTTTCCTCATGATTTGCAGCACTTGGTCGCTGGTATGTTCCGGAGCCACTTTCAAGCGCCCGCTGACATGATGGGCTATCAGTTCGCGGGTATATTCAGCCGTACTTCGGTTTACTGCCGGATCTTTGCTTTGATATTGTAACAGGTCATAGCGTACACCGCTTCCGATAAAGCTTTTCTTGATACTGGGAAGTGCGTCTACCGAATGATAAATATCCAATAAGGGGCGATGGTCCGTGTTCAAATTGGGACATACTTTGGGATGGATACATGACGGCCGTTTGCATCGCCGGCAAATTTTCTCATCTTTACCACGCATGGCATACATGTTGGCGCTAGGTCCTCCCAAGTCACTCAGATAGCCTTTGAAATCAGGCATTTCAGTTATGGCTCTCACTTCTCTTAAGATACTCTCTTTACTTCGGCTTACAATAAATTTCCCTTGATGGGCGGAAATGGTACAAAAGGCGCATCCGCCAAAACAACCACGGTGCAGATTGACCGAGAATTTAATCATGTCGAATGCGGGAATGCGTTTTCCTTTATATTTAGGATGAGGCATACGCGTATAGGGCAAATCAAAAGAATGATCCAGTTCGCCTTGGCTCATTGGAGGATAAGGCGGATTGACTACTACTGTTTCATTGCCTGTATCTTGCAAGATGCGGGAGGCTTCGTACTTGTTGCTTTCCTCTTCAATGAAGCGGAAGTTCTCGGCTTGTTTCTTTTTATCTTTCAGGCATGCTTCATGAGAATGTAGGATGATATCTGGCTTTTCCTGAGTGCCATCAGGCGGACACATGGGTTCGCCCTTACGGGTTATGTAGGCTGTTTGCAAAATATCATGTGGAACCGGAAGACTTTCTGCAGGAGCAGATTCATGGGGCTGTCCGACGGCGTCCGCCAATGTCTTCATTCTCTTGCAAAGTTCCGTAATCGGCTTCTCGCCCATTCCATAGATCAATAAATCGGCTCCGGAATCTATCAGGATTGATTTACGCAGACAGTCTTGCCAATAGTCGTAATGACTGACACGACGCAAAGATGCCTCTATACCTCCCAAAATGACAGGTACATCGGGATAGATTTTTTTTAAAATCTGTGTATAAACGATGCTGGGGTATTCGGGACGCATGTCGTGGCGGCCGTCGGGAGTATAAGCATCCTCGCTGCGCAAACGCTTGTTGGCAGTGTATTTGTTTACCATGCTGTCCATACATCCGGCGGACACACCGAAAAAGAGGCGTGGACGTCCCAGCTTCTTAAAGTCGCGCAGGTCGTCACGCCAGTTAGGTTGAGGCACAATAGCTACTTTTAAGCCTTGTGCCTCTAATAATCTTCCAATCACTGCCGGACCGAATGAAGGATGATCTACATAGGCGTCACCGCTGAACAAGATAACGTCCAGTTCTTTCCACCCACGCATTTCCACTTCTTTCTTGGTTGTCGGCAACCAGTCTGTAAGTTTGTATTCTTTCAATGATAAATACTGTTTTTTTGTTTTGCTACAGAGAACACAGAGATTGTTTATTATATCTCTTCTTCATCTTTATTTTTCTCTTTCTCCCATTGGATATAAAGCAGAATGAGTTGATGAAGTCCGAAAGCTTTCATGTTATTATGATAAATTACATCAATACAAAGGTCGAGCAGCTCTTTATTGTTTCCTTCCTCGCTGGTTATCAGTGAGCGGATATTCAGCTTCAGTTTGTCCAGTACCGACTCGTCCACGATACCGTTGCTGTCTATCAGATGCTGGAATAAAGCATATTTCTCAATAGTTTGCAGGTTCTCTTCTGAGATTTCCATGCTGCGTGTGCCGGAGGCATTAGTCTGTATAGTGTACATAGTCGTTTTATTTTAATGGTTTATACGGACAAAGTTAGGCGTTTTTATGAAATAACCTCTTATTTGCCCTTTTATTTTCGTTTAAAAATATCACTTGCTGCCAAAGAAGCCCAGGATGGCACTCATTACCCGTGCTCTTTCCTTCACTCCCTGAATGCTTTCAAAGGGGAAACCCAGGACAAAAGTCCGATATTTGCCTTTATAGGCGATACCGGCACTGTAACTGCCCGGATTATATACAAAAGCGGAGTAAGCAGGGGCTATCGGGGTCAGACAGTCGGGAGCGGGTACGGCATAGGTTTGTTCATTGATGGTACGGGGGATATTGAAACGGGTGCCGGCTCCGTATATTTCTCCCGAAGTGGAGTTGAGCATACTGCCTCCGAAACTATATTTCAATATGTTTTCGGTGAAGTTCAGTGCTGTGGGACTGTTCATGTTGCTTCCTATATACGAGCCGCTGAGCATCAGGTTGCCGCCTCCTTGACAATAGGTTGTGAGCAACTGTTGCAATGTGTGGGAGAAAGGACGCCTGTCGGCTCCGAATATCAGGTCTGTAATGGGGTAATCTGCCAGCCGGACAAAACCATTTTCAACGGCTTCATCACTACACGATACAAAAGAGTATCCTCCGGCTGCCTGGATGGCTTTTCCATGAATGAACGGATAATCGAAAGTATTTCCGGCTATCAACATTCCTTCCAGTTCGCTGCCGCTATATCCCAGCCCGTCTTTAGTCTCCCGTCCTATGCGGCTGCGGTCGAAGCTTTGTTGCGTTCCGCAGAAGGCGGGTGTATTTATATAAGGTATTCCCGGATCCGTATTCAAGTCAAAGCCTTGCAAGAAAGGAGATCCTACGGTAGCAGGTCCGCTTAAACGGTCGAATTCGTTGACTATCAGGATTGTTCCTTTACTTTTCTTTGCCTGATAGGCTGACAGGATTTCGGAAGGAAAACTTTCTCCGCCCTTGTTGACTGCGGTTACTTTGAAACTATATACCAGTCCCGGTTCGGCTTCGAAGGTATATTCAGTACCGCGTACTAACGTTCCATTGTCAAATCCACCATGCCCCAGACGGGTATAGACAATGTATTGTTGAGCTTTGGCAGTCGGTTCCAACGGGTCGTCTACCGCTTGCCAAGTTAGTTGGAAGGTGTTTTTCCTACTTCCGGAGTGAATGGCAAAGTTATTTACCGGTAAAGGTTGGACTACGTAATCCGTCCCATGCATGGTACTCAGGTATTTTAGTATGGATTTGTAAACAGAACGTCCTACGGTAAACTTGAAACGCGGATCGTGCCCCAATTTCAAATCGGCGAAGTTCTGGTGGGAGAGGAGTTCCAGAATCATCGAGGGAACGGCAGGCAGACGGGTTTCGCTGTAATTGCGGTTCCACAGGCTGCGGCGTTGCCACCGGATACCGAATTGGGCGGAGATATCCTGTTGCAGACCGGTCAGTACCATGTCCGCCAAGTCGCGGGAAGCATAACGGGAGATACCGGCGTTCAGTTCACCATTATTATAATCGGTGGTATAGATACCCAGCGTGCCTATTAAATCATCTTCTTTGGAAAAACCTGCATCGCTGTGCACTCCCAAGGTCATTTCAAAAGGAACGCCCAATCCCTTCTCCTTTGGATTGTACACAGAATTTCCGCTGAGATAGTTTATTATCCGGCTGCGGGCGTTTATATCATCGGTATAGTCATTCTTACCTTCGCTGGGACTGTAAACCGAATAAGGAAAACCCGACCATTGTGCGGCATAGCGTGCCCCTTCCAGATAACGGGGCAGGCCGCTGGTTTTTCCACCGCGCGATATGTTTCCCATTCCTCCGCCAAAACGGACGGCATCGGCGCATACCACTCCTTTTTGTCTGCTCTCATTACTTAGTACCACCATACCGTAATCGTTGGTTCCTTTGTCGAATTCAAAAGTGCCCAGATAAACCCAGGTTCCTCCCCCTATTTGTTGGTTGACCAGAAATTCGGTGACACCCCCTTTATGGAAAACCAGATATTTAGCGTCACTCACACTTCCGGGTAAAGTCTGATAAGTCACATAGACGGCATATTTTCCTGTTTCGGGAATACGGGGAATCCATTGTGCAAAGGCTTTTTCCGGTTTTTTCTCGGTGGAGGCAAAGCGGGCTGTACCTTCTTCAAAAGGATTTTGTCCGTCCCGATAAACCAATCGTTTTTGAGCGAATGCCGGGGTGGGGGCGGTTTTCCATTTACCTTTCCGGCTTTTTATCTCCTGATAGATGCAACCTTGGGGATGGGTATCATTATCCACAATCACCTCATTGCGTTGCCAGTCACGTTCACGAGGGGTATAAACTATGGCTCCCGCATTTTCCAGCATGGGTATAATATAAGGTATGACGAATGATTGGGTGAACAAGTCTTCTGTGGTACAGAACAGGCGGGGACGTTGCCATTCCCAACATCCCTTGTCCTTTTTATAATATTTTCCGTGGCTTTGCCAAAGGGCGATGTGTCTGCCTTCCAATCCTTTGCTGGCAGTAAAGGGGCGGGAATTATTTTTTACCCATGGATTACCTTTATAATCTGTCCGTTGCCATAAGCGGCTTTTGTCCTGTTTCTTTCTCAGATAGTTGGGAACCAGGTCTTCGATGGATTTTCCATCGGCATAAATGGTTATATCGTAATAATTTACAGGGCCGGGTAAGCTTTGTTTGAGTAACCGGTAGATGGCTTCCGTGTTTTCGGGTGTGAACGGTTGGTAGCCGAAGCTGGAACTGGCATATACGTCCAGTTTCTTTTGGTTATGATTGACTTCATAACGGTCTAACTTGCACTTGCCTATGTTGGCGTAAGATGTTTCATATTGGGTGAAGAAATCTTTTAGACGTTGTTCCACATTAGCGTCTAACCCTTGTGCCAAAGTGTGCGATATTCCTACCATCACCAGCAGGAAGGACAAAAATATCTTTTTCATGTTGTTTTCTTCTTTATTTATGG
>ERZ780226.3343-NODE-3343-length-9949-cov-2.845664_pt1 | contig 9949 bp, 5 predicted proteins | sample MGYA00511165_ERZ780226 | MGnify/ENA primary metagenome ERZ780226 (study PRJEB29588, sample SAMEA2152373) | human gut metagenome | biome: human gut; feature: human-associated habitat; material: faeces | place: Denmark | collected 2008/2010 ...
TGCGGACCGGGAGCTGGGAATCGAACTGCTTTGCCGGAAATTTGGCTACAGTCCCTCGTATTTAAGCCATTTGTATAAGGTAGAACAGGGGGAGAACCTGGTGGATGAAATCACCCGAATTCGAGTTCAGACTGCCAAGCGCCTGTTGTCGGCGACCAACGATACGGTAACCGCCATAGCTGAGCAGGTTGGCTATAACAGCGCCTGGACTCTGACGCGGGCGTTTCGCCGGCAGGATGGCATTTCGCCAACCCAATACCGGCGGGATATTGCCGGAGCATCCGGAAAATAACAATAGCCCTCTGTTTTCGTGAAGAAAACAGAGGGCTTAAGCGTATTATTGCGGTTCGGAGACGGTTTGCCTGCGCTTTTCCGGTGCACGGTAAACGATGTAGTATGCTGCAAAGCAAATGGGCAGTGCCGCCAGTAAGTCCAGAACCGAATGCTGCCGAAGAAAAATCGTGGAGATGGAAATCAAAAATGCGGCGATGCCAAAGGCGATTTTCCAGGGCAGGGTGGAGAAATGGCGGCTGTTCCATGCGGTAAACATCACTGCCAGGGAGCCGACCACATGGAGAGAAGGACAGACGTTGGTATTGGTGTCAAAGCCGTAAAGAAACTGCACCACATGGACCATCCAGTTGTCCCGGGCGAATTCCACCGGGCGGAACTCCTGACAGTTGGGAAACAGAATGTAGACTGCCACCGACGCCCAATAGGTGATGGCAAGATAGCGGATGAACTTGCGAAAGGTGGGCACATCAAACAGCAGCGTGTAGAGGTGCATGCCGATGATGAACAAAAACCAGAAGAAATAGGGAATCACAAACCACTCGCAGAAGGGAATGTGACTGTCCAGCGCGCAGGACATAATGTGGTAGCTGTCTCGGATCCAAACCCGCTCAAGGATGAAAAAAACGATGCCGAAGCTGGGCCAGAATAACAGGAGCTTCAGGTGGGAATATCGCGGCTCATTCAGGGTACGGAAATTTAAATCCCGATAGTCCACGATGCTTGTATGTTCCATAGAAGAATTCCTCGCTGTTGCCAAAATTGTTATTGTTCCACAAAGTATAGCATAAGTGGCGGGGTTATGCAATGTCCATTGTTATGAAAATTCCAGAAAACGAAACCTGAAAAACGAATGTTCGGATTGTGCTGTTTCGTTGGATTTGGACAGTTTGACTCCGAAAGAATTGACGCGCCGCCTCAGGACATTTATAATAGGCTTAACAATCTGGGGCACTGGGAAAATGTGCTCATGAAAGGAGCTTTTCACCATGGAAAAACTGAAGACTTATCTTCTGGACGGAAAAGAGGTGCCGGAGGGAACACCCTGCGCAGTTTTGTATGAAACCGATCCCATTGCGCCGGAAACGGGACTGTATGCCGGCGGCATGACCAAGGGTAGCAGCAATTATCGTACCGCGCTGTTTGTAGACGGGGGCAAGGTGCAGGAGCATCAGTCCGTTACGGCTGCAATCGCGGGCGGCAGCTATGACGGAACCGGCATCACCGGCGGCGTCATTGACTCCGACAACCAGTATTTCAACGGCGTTATGGTCAACGACTCCGACTTTACGGTTAAGAACCTCACCATGACAGCTGACGGCTCCGGCGGCAACGACTTTAAGGGCTTTGGCGCTGGCGTTGCCGGTTATGGAAAAACCAGGCTGGATGTAGACGGCTTTGTATTTGAGGGCGCAGGCGCGGTTCGTCACGGCGTATTTGCAGGCGGCAGCCATCCAGAGGACAGCCTCACTGTGAATGTGAAGAACTCCTATGTCAAGGCGAACGGCTCCAAGTATGATTTGGCAGCCGAGGGCATGAGCTCCTGCCCCTGGATGCTGGGTATCAGCCCCGACGGTCATGCCCGGGCAACCATGTGCGACGGCTATAGCCATGTGAACTATGAGAAGGATGTGCTGCTGTCCGACGGCTGGGGCGTTCTCTCCGTGGATGATACCGGCGATACCAAGGAATTCGGCACCTATGCCATTGAGATGCAGGTAAAGGATTCCGTCATCGACGTGACCACCGAGGGCACGGACGATCCCAGCTGCTATGCCACCTATTCCATCGGCGGCTGCCGGAACCGGTTCTATGGCTGCACCGTAGGTGATGCCGCGGATTCCGAGGCATTTAAGGCACTGAAGGCTGCGCTGCCCAACACCGGGCTGGTCTATGACTACGCCACAAAGAAGTACGGCATGACCTATGCGGCGGTGGTTGCCAATGAGCATGCTTCCGCAGGCTGGTATGACGGCTGCAACGTTACCACCAAATACGGCGTGATGTATCACAAGACCAACAACGTCCGCTATGTGCCCGGCGCAGAGGACGATACCGCAAAGACCCTTCCGGCGTGCGGCGTAACCGAGGTGAAGAATTCTGCGTTCCATACCCAGGGTGCGGCATTCCTGATTAAGGCTTGTACCCCTGCTATCGATGTGGTGAACAGCAAGCTCCAGTCGGAGCAGGGCGTAATTGCTCAGCTGATGACTTGCGACGATCCCGGCATGGGCACCCCTGCATTCTCCGAGGTGCTGGACCTTACCGCTCCCGTGGCGAAGGACCCGAAATACAATCCCTATGACTATAACCGCAAGGATCAGAAGCTGTTCCGGAAGTTTGACGTAAAGAACATGATTGCCGATCCACAGTTGACCTTTACGGACTGCAACGAGAAGAACGGCACGGCACTGGAGGGCGGCTTCTACAACAGCATTTCCGTAGAGACCAACGGCGAAGGCATGATTTGGTGGGGTCAGAACATGATCCTGACCTTTAACGGCTGTGACATCAAGGGCGCAATGACCTCCTCTGTGGCAGCACATAATGGCTATTCCTATTATCTGGCGGACGCCAACAACGAGTATGGCGGCATTCCGATCAACGGCGACGGCTTTGAGATCGCCGGCAAGTGGGAGAAGCCCTCTTTCGGTCCTCCCATGCCCGCTGAGGGCGAGGGTGCACCGGATATGGCTGGTATGCCGCCCATGGAGGAGATGCTTTCTATGGAGGGAATGCCTCCCATGCCCGAGCCGAAGTTCTACTTCACGCCCGATTATGACGAAAAGGGCAGCCTGATTGTCATTGGCAAGGAAAAGCTCACGCCCACTAAGGGCTGCATCATCGGCAAGGATGCAACGCTGCTGGGCGGACTCACCAATACGCCTGCGCCCACTGTCAACAACGGCGTCTGGGTGAAGCTGGAGCAGTCCACCTGGCAGCCGGAGGGCAGAAACTATCTGACCCGGCTGGAGGTAGACGGAGAATCGAAGATCCTCGGCAAGATCACGGTCAACGGCACGGTAACTGTGCCCGAGGCAGGGAAGGTGTACACCGGTAAGATCGTCGTTACAGCATAAAAGACTGGCGAAAAACCGATTGGGTTTTTCGCCAAAGTCTCTTGCCGGACACTGCGCGTGCCCAACGGAAATCCCCTTGGGGGACGCCCGTTGTCCGCTTGAGGCGGACAACGAACACATTTGCGTCCTATATAGTATTTTGCGTCGTGTACAGAAGGTGAATTGCCCCAAAGGGCAAGAGAAGCCACCCTGGGGTGCGCCCCTCCGCAAAATCGGCAAACTCTGCGAGGCTTTTTTGACACGCTGAGAGAGCCTGGCTTTGGCCAGCGCCTCGTTTTTAGTTTATGGTCATGGTAAAATCGGTAGTCCAATAGTACCCGTAGTCGCTATTTTCGTTGTAGCCGGCGCCCACGCCCGCATAGTTGAAGCCAGTCATGCCAGTTCGATGCGGCTTGGAGTGGAGCCAGAGGTTAAAGGCGTCGAGGCCGTTGGTCTCGGTAATGCAGGAGTTTTCGCCAATGAAGGATCCGGTGATGTTGAGGCCCGTGGCTTCGATCCGGTCCTGGGGCGTTACGCCGTCGGGATCCACATGGGAGTTGTAGTTCCGGTCCGCCATGTCCTGGGAGTGGAGCCGGGCCACCTCCGCCAGAGTGTCGTTCCAGGTCAGAGGCGAAATGTCCCGATGGGACCGCCAGGCGTTGATCACATGGAAGCAGACCTTACTCTCCTGCCGGAGCTGATCCGTGGTGGGCTTTACGGAGTTGTAGACCCCGGAGAGATAGGCGTCATAGGCCGCGATCCACTGGTCCACTGCCGCCTGGTCATTTTCGTTGGGGAAGCCGTCCTGGGAGGGATCATGGGGCAGCTGGCTCAGGTCGGAGATGGAGATGCCCGCCAAACTGCTGTCGGCGGTGACGTCGAGCTGGAAGGCGCAGGACAGGGTGGAGTGACTCTGATTTTGGATGGATTTGGCATAGTCATCCATCTCGTCGGCATCCAGAATGTCCCCGATGCGGTAGCCCAGATAGCTCATGTTCTCCGCGGCCATGTAGAGCCGGTAGACCTTGCCTTCCTTCACCAGCGCCATAAAGAAGTTGTGGTAGTTGTCGGTGTTGTAGAGATACCATGTGCCCCGGAAGGTTCCGGTGAGCTTTTCAGAGGGCTGACCTACGGCGGAGCACAGCTCCGCTTCCGTCATGCCCAGCCAGAGGCTGCCGCCGTCGTCAAAGTACAATGTGGAATACTTGGCGTCCATGGGCTGCGGCTGCGGCTCCGGCTCCGGGGGCGCCGGGGGATCGTTCAGATCAATGTCATAGCAGTCGATGAACCGCTGCATGATGGTGGCCACCTGGGCCCGGATGGCGCTGCCCTTGGGGGCGAGCACATCGTCCTTTACGCCGTTGACAATGGCCTCGCTCACCGCCCAGTTGCAGGCGGGCAGCGCCCAAGACGAAATGCTGCCCGCATCCGTAAAGTCCTCATAGCAGTCGTAGTAGCTTACGGTGTCAAAGGTCAGGTACTGGGCGTACCGGTAGAGCATGGTCACCAGCTGCTCCCGGGTCACGGGATCGTTGGGGGAGAAGTTTCCCTTGCCGGTGCCATTGACGATGCTGTTGTTGGCGGCCCAGCTGATGGCGTCCGAATACCACTTGCCCTGGGGCACATCGCCGAACTGGTATACATCGGTGTCGGGGCTGCCGGAGATCCGGTAGAGGATCGTCACCACCATGGCGCGGGTGGTGGTGGCCTCGGGGCTGAACTCTCCGTTGCCGGTGCCGTTCATGAGGCCGTTTTCATAGGCGTACTGGACATAGGGGGCATACCATGCCCCCTTGGGCACGTCAGAAAAGCTGGAGGTCGCCGCCGCAGGGAGGACCAGAAGGCCCGTCAGCAGGCTCAGGCACAGCAGCAGGGAGACTGTGCGCGTAAAGCGCTTCATGTTTCATACTTCCTTTTCTCTGTGGAATCAAATGTCCTGCTTATCATACTTCCCAATGAGGGGAAATGTCAATACGAAAAAGGGCCGCCGGAGCACTCCAGCGCCTCTTTTATCCGATTAATCATTCCGCGGTCAGCTTCCCACAGAGCTTCTCCGCCAAGGGGAACAGCACCCCGCCCACCATGTTGCCAAGGGAGATCACCACCAGGTACAAAAGGCTCTTCCCGGGCATGGAAAACAGCACCCCGGACACCGCCCAATAGTACATGTCTGCAATGGAGTGCTCCGTACCGCAGAGGATAAAGATGGAGACCCCCAGAAAAATGGCCAGATATTTTCCCAGCTCATGGGGATTCTTGGCGTAGCCGTTGACGGCCAGATAGATGAAGATGTTGCAGATGCAGGCCAGCAGGAACACAGAGCCAAGGCTGGTGGCCATTTTTCCCTCGACCATGGCCTTGGCGGTGATGTTGATGCCCGCCTCACTGCCGCAGATGGCGGTGAGGTTTTCCGCCAGCGCCAGAAGGCTGGTGCCCACCAGATTGCCCACCCAGATCACTGCCAGCGTAATCAGATAGCTGGGCTTATTGTCAAAGAGATAGCAGGCTTTTCCGGTGAACAGATTGTATCCCCGGGTGCAGATGGCAAACAGACCGATGCCAAACAGAATTGCGCCCACGATATTTGCGCCGGTAAAGGCATCCTTGACCCGGAGAAAAACCGTGCCGCCCAGACCGATGCAGATGCCCGCCAGAATGGCGTAGACAAAGGTAGCCAGATGTTTTTTCATAATGCAGAACCTTCCTTCTTTTTCTGTGTGAGGCAATACCGTGCAATTGCGTGGTATTGCCTCAATAGATTAGTCCTCAATGATGCCGGCTGCTTCCGCTTTCAGCTCCGCTTCCTTCAGCTGTGCCACCAGCTTCTGAGAAATATAGGTGCCGTCGGCAGTGTAGGCTTCACTTTCGGGAATCTTCTCTACCCGGCAGGCGCAGACCTTATACTCGGGAATACGGGCATACTTGTCCAGCGCGGCATTGGTGAGCCAGTTGCAGTCGCCGTCCGGGAAGTGGAAGGGCATCCAGGTCTCGCCGGGATTGGTCTTGTCGGACACTCTTGCCTCAGAGGTGATTTCACCACGGCGGGAGAGCACCTTAACACGCTCGCCGTTTTCAATGCCCAGCTTCTTGGCATCTTTGGTATTGATCTCGATGAAGGAGTTGCCCTCGATTTCCATGAGCTCGGGGGTACGGCCTGTCATGGCACGGGTGGTGTAGTGATAGAGAATTCGTCCGGTGGTGAGCATCAGGGGGTATTCCTCATCCGGCAGCTCCTTGGCGGGAATATACTCTGCGGGATAGAACCAGCCAAGCCCCCGGGAGAACTTGCCCACATGCATAATGGGCGTGCCGGGATGGTCCTTGGTGGGGCAGGGCCACTGGAGGAACTTGCCGTCGGAATTGTCCAGACGCTCATAGCTCATGCCGTGGAAGCTGGGGGTTACCTCTGCGATTTCATCGAAAATCTGGGAGGCAGTGAGGGTGGGCTGGTTATAGCCCATGCGCCGCATCAGCTCGCAGATGATATCGGTGTCCAGCCGCATATTGCCGGGAACGGTCACTGCCTTGCGGACCCGCTGTACCCGGCGCTCGGTGTTGGAGAAGGTACCTTCCTTCTCGGCATAGCTTCTGCCCGGGAGAATCACGTCTGCCAGCTTGGCGGTTTCAGTCATGAACAGCTCCTGAATTACAAAGAAGTCCAGGCTGCCCAGTGCCTTGAGAATATGATGGGTGTCGGGATCGGTGACAACGGGGTCCTCGCCATAGATATAAAGACCCTTCACCCGTCCGTCGATCATGGCACCGAAGGTATCGGTGGCATGGAGACCGGCTTTCTTGGGCAGCTCGCAGCCCCATGCCTTTTCGAACTTCTCAATCACCGGCATGTTGGGTTTGCCGTCGATGGTGATCTTCTGATAGCCGGGATAATCGTTGGGCTGCGCACCCATGTCGCAGGCGCCCTGTACGTTGTTCTGACCACGGAGGGGATTGACGCCGCAGCCGGGACGTCCCAGCTTGCCCACCATCATTGCCATGTTGGACATGGACATAACGCCCTCGGTACCGGTGGAATGCTCGGTAACGCCCAGACAGTAGATAATGGGCGCCTTCTTTGCCTTGGCATAGATCCGGGCTGCCTTTTTGAGGTCCTCGGGGTCAATGCGGCAGATATGGGCAACCCGCTCGGGGGTATACTCCATGACGATTTTCTTCAGCTCTTCAAAGCCCTCGGTGCGGGTTTTGATAAACTCCTCATCAATGAGTCCCTCATTGATGAACACGTTCATCATGCCGTTGGCAAATGCAACGTTGGTGCCGGGACGGAGCTTGAGATGTACGGCGGCAGACTTGGCAAGACCAATATCCCGGGGATCCACAACAATCAGCTGGGTGCCGTTCTGGACTGCCTGACGAATCTGCGCGCCGACCACGGGATGGGCTTCCTCCGGGTTGGAGCCAACCAGCAAAATGGCGTCCACATCATGGGTGATGTCATAGATGGGGTTGGTCATAGCGCCGGAGCCCAGAGTCATAGCCAGTCCGGAAACGGAAGCGGAGTGGCAAACGCGGGCGCAGTTATCGGTATTGTTGGTGCCAAAGCAGGTACGAACCATCTTCTGCACCATATAAATGTCCTCGTTGGGGCTCCGGGAGCAGGCAAAGCCGGCCAGAGAATCGGGACCGTATTCCTTCTTGATCTGCATGAACCTGGATGCTACCAGATCCAGCGCCTCATCCCAGGATGCCTTGCAGAACTTGCCGGTTTCCTTATCCTTAATCAGAGGATCGGTGATTCGGTCGCCGCTGTGGACGAACTTGAAGGAGCCAAAGCGACCCTTGACGCAGAGAGTATTGTGGTTGGACTCACCGTCGGCAGGCTCACAGCCCACGATTCTGTTGTCCCGGACAATCAAATCCATCTGACAGCCGGTGGCGCAGTGAGGACAGGTGGTGCGGACCTTTTTGATGTTGTAAGGACGGTAATTGTAAAGATTGTCCTTGGTGACCAGTGCGCCGGTGGGGCAGGCAGCGGCACAGTTGCCGCAGTGCTCACATTCGGTGTTTTCCCAGGGCATCTCAAAGCTGGTGGTAATGGCAGCATTGAAGCCGCGGTTGGACACAGACAGAATACCCTTGCCCTGAATTTTAGCGCAGGTACGCTGGCAGCGCCGACAGAGAATGCACTTCTTGGGGTCGTATGCCAGGAACTTGTTGGAGTAGTCGGGCTCGGGACGGTCCGGCTGTACGGGATGTTCAAAGCTGGTTTTTTCGACCCCATACTCGAAGCAGTAGTCCTGGAGCTTACAGCCGCCGTTCTTGGCACAGTTAAAGCAGTTGCCCTCGTGGTTGCTGAGCAGCAGATCCAGTACAAAGCGCCGGGCTTCGATGACCTTGTCGGATTTTGTGTGAACCACCATGCCGTCGGTGCAGGGCTGAGTGCAGGCGGTGACCAGACCCTTGGCGTTGCCCTCAACCTCCACCAGACACATCCGGCAGGAGCCCTCGGGATTCAAGCCCTTGAGATAACACAGGGTGGGAATCTCAATGCCGGCAAGATTTGCCGCAGTGAGAATGGTATCATCAGGAGTTACCTGAACCTGTACCCCGTCGATGGTTACAGTGATGAGATTATTTTCAGACATTGTTCGGATACCTCCTTAAACCTTGGAAATTGCGCCGAACTTGCACTTTTCGATGCAACTGCCGCATTTGATGCACTTGCTGGTGTCAATCTTAAACGGAGAACGGATCACACCGGAGATGGCGTCGGCAGGGCATACACGGGAGCAGGCGGAGCAGCCCTTGCACTTGTTCGGATCAATCTCATAGTGCAAAAGACTCTTGCAGACGCCGGCGGGGCAGCGCTTTTCGACCACGTGGGCAACGTATTCGTCCCGGAAGTTCCGGATTGTGGAGAGCACCGGGTTGGGCGCCGTCTGACCCAGACCGCACAGGGCGGTACCCTTGATGTTGGCTGCTAGCTTTTCCAGCTGATCGATGTCCTTCAGGGTGCCCTTGCCCTCGGTAATTTTATCGAGAATCTCCAGCATCCGGCGAATGCCAACCCGGCAGGGGGTACACTTGCCGCAGGATTCGTCCACGGTGAACTGCAGGAAGAACTTTGCGATATCCACCATGCAGTTGTCCTCGTCCAGCACGATCATGCCGCCGGAGCCCATCATGGCGCCGATCTTGGTCAGGTTGTTATAGTCGATGGGAACATCAATCTGAGAAGCGGGGATGCAGGCGCCGGAGGGACCGCCGGTCTGCACTGCCTTGAATTTCTTTCCGTTTGGCACGCCGCCGCCGATGTCCTCAATGATGGTACGAAGGGGGGTGCCCATGGGGATTTCCACTAGACCGGTGTTGACGATTTTACCGCCCAGAGCAAATACCTTGGTGCCGGTGGAGCCCTCAGCGCCGATGGCAGCGTAGGCAGCGGCACCGTTGTTGATGATCCAGGTAATGTTGGCGTAGGTTTCTACGTTGTTCAGCAGCGTGGGCTTACCGAACAGACCCTTGTTGGCAGGGAAGGGAGGACGGGGACGGGGCTCACCGCGGTTACCCTCAATGGACACCATCAGCGCCGTTTCCTCGCCGCAGACGAATGCGCCGGAGCCAAGCCGGGTTTCCAGATG
>ERZ780226.3350-NODE-3350-length-9940-cov-3.379666_pt1 | contig 9940 bp, 6 predicted proteins | sample MGYA00511165_ERZ780226 | MGnify/ENA primary metagenome ERZ780226 (study PRJEB29588, sample SAMEA2152373) | human gut metagenome | biome: human gut; feature: human-associated habitat; material: faeces | place: Denmark | collected 2008/2010 ...
AAGTTCATGCTGCTGGAATCGCCGTCGCCGGTGATGGTAATCGCATCCCCCAGCTTGCCGTTTTCCACCTTGCACAGGGTCGGAGTGCCTTCTCCATCCGCAAAATACTCTGCTACCACGGTGCCGTCGCCGGTGCTGACCAAGTTCATGATCCACTGGTTGTCCATGGCGATGTGCTCCTTCTCAGAGCCGTCCGCACCAAAGCAGTAGATTTTGCTGTCGCCGGCAATATAGAGGTTGCCCTCGCCGTCCTGGGCAACATACTGGGGATAGAACCAATCCTGATCGGCGCTGACAATTTCGGTCAGGTCAATCTCCAGCAGCTGGTTGCCGCTCATGTCATATTTATAGGCGGTATAGGTTTCCTGATCATTGCCTTCCGTGTAGCCTTCGTCAATGGCAGGCTCCTCTGTGGTGCTTGCTTCCGTCTCAGCGGTTTCGTCAATGGGAGCCTCAGCTTCTTCCGCAGGAGCTTCGTCGCCAGCTGCTTCCTCAGCGGGAGCTTCCTCAGCCGGTGCTTCCTCACCTGCCGCTTCCTCCGCAGGCGCTTCCTCGCCGGCAGCTTCCTCTGTGGCCGCTTCTTCCGCGTCTGCACTGGAGGCATCTGCCGTGTCATCCTCATAGCTGCCAAAGACATAGCGGTCAATGATCGTCCAATAGCTGCTTCCATCTGGGCTTACGGTAACCGCCTGAAGGTTTTCACTGGAATTATCATCGCTTTTCAGCGGTGTCATGGGGATTTCCGTCACCTCACCGGTGGTGGGATCTGCCGCATAGAGACGCGCTTCGGATGTCCCCGCTTCATCGTTATAAAACTGACCGGCAAAGTACAGCTTGCCCTGTGCCGTGGAGACATTGCCGCTGTTGATCCAATCCAGCTCCACATCCAGGTCGTGATAATCGGAGAGATAGCCATAGCCCAGCTCCTGGGCAAGGGTTTTCGTCTCTTTTTTGCTGTCCTTGGAGCCGCCCTTGTCGCCGCAGGCTGCCATGGATAGGCACATGGCGCCGGACAGCAGAATTGCTGCCCCTCGTTTCAAATACTTGTTCATAGAACACCTGTTTCCTTTCTGGGGCAGCCGCCCCTGAGAAATTGGGTATGTTATCCTGCACATGCAAAAAACGCAGGAAATCCACTGATCGCTTATTTCCGTCTCCAGCGCCGCTTGCCGGAGGAATAGTCCAGCTCATGATGCTTGACCTTTTTCGGCTGCTTCCGGCGCTTTTTTCGGAAGCCCTCCGGCTCCTCGCCCCGAAGCCTTGCCTCATAATTTCTGGCGTTTCTTCGGTCAATGGCGTTTTCAATGGCAATGGGGATGCTGTAAAGCCCCCAGGTACGCTTCCGGTTCAGCAGGATCAGCCAAATCAGCACGCTGATTCCCACAATCGCCAATAGAATTGCCTCGGGAATCAGCCGCAGCGCCAGATGATTTTCCGCCAGCTTGGCGGCATTTTCATAGTAGGGATATCCGATGGCTTTGTCGGAAATTCCCCGGGTAGAGAGATGCCGCAGCACATTCCACCGGCTTTCCAGGGAAAACCGCCCGGCATTGTCGGTATAGGTTGTGTCCTCCGGTACAATTTCCTTGATGACCGATTGCAGGGTGGACACCGCAAAATTCTTAACCGGCTGTGGCAGCACCATTTCCAAACATGTGTAGCCCACATCGGTTCCAGTGGTTCCAGCAGTTCCACCGGGCACCACATCTGCCGAAGCAGCATCCGAATTGTCATCGCTGGGCACGGGGCTTCCGCCGGTTACCCCCGGAGAATCCGCATAGACCCATGCCCGCCGGGTATCTTCTGCGGCACGCGCGGTATACTTCCCCTCGGGATAGTCCACCACTGCTGCCACCTGATAGCGCTGTCCGTTCCACTCAAGGAACTGCCCCACCACATCGTCGGAATAGAACAGGTCCCAGGCGGTCTGACGGTCCAGCACAATCCGGTCATGCATCACATCGTCCTCGGACATATACCAGCCCTTTCGCAGCACCATGGGATGTATCCGGAAGTAGTCGCCAGTGATCAATGTCAGCTCCACATTGCTGCTGGCAATTCCGTTTTGCAGCTTGACCTGCTGCATCTTGGACGCCGCATAGAACCATGGGTAATCCTCAGAGGGAACGCCTGCCGCGCTCAGGGCATTTTCCACTGCCAGCCGAATCGATGGAATCCCCGAATCGGGAATGGCATTGTCCTCCGGCAGATACACCGACGCCTGGGCATAGGGCTTGTCCTCGGTTTCCCAGCGGACATAGGCAGTCTGATCCGTCAGCGCGCTGACTACCTTCTGATCTCCCCGGCACAGCCCATGCCATACCCCAAGGCAAATCAGCACGATGAGCCCCCACAGGAGCCATTTCCATCGCCGGAGCAGCCATCGAAGCACTTGTTTTACCCGCAAATGCCTCACCTCACTCTGCCATCCGCACCTGGGTTCCCACATCCAGGGGTACGGTTGCCGTGGTAATGACAAAATCATCGGCGGAAAGCTCTCCGGATACGGCACTGTTGTTGTCGTCCGATGCCACAATGGTCACGGTCTTTTTCCGCACCGAATACCGGTTGCCCAGCGGACTGGACTTCACCTGAACGGTGTAGACAAAGCTGCCGTTGGCATCGGTATGAATTGCCGCGCTGGGAATCACCAGGTCATAGCTGGAGTTCTTATCGCCCACGGAGAAGCTGAGACTCTGCCCCACGCTGACATCCTCGCCGGTGACCGCGAAGGTCAGCACCCGGCTGTTGGCAGGATCGTTTTTGTCGGAGGTGATGGATGTCAGGGTCATGGTAATACCGCTGTCCCAGAGGTTGGTGATCTCCGCCCGAAGTCCCTCCTTCAGGGTCCGCGCCTGATCCTTGGTGACAGTTGCCTTCAGGGTATAGCCCTTTTCCGTCATCTCCACCACCATCAAAGGCGTATCGGCGGTGGTGGTATCTCCGGCTGCCACATTGACCTCCGTTACCACACCGGCATAGCGGCTTTTGATATTCGCCGCAGAGGTTTTCTCCTCCAGCGCCTTGACCTTTTCCTCGGCGTCCTTCACCTCTTGCTCCTTGGCAGCCAGATCCAGCTTGGCAACGGAATCGTTATAGGCGTTGGTATCCTCGGTGTCCTTTGCTGTTGCCTGTAGGGTTGCCAGATTGTCCTTGGCACTCTGGAGGGCAGCTTGTGCATCCGAAGCAGAAGCGGGACCAGTGTAGTTGGCTTTAAAGTCATCCAACGCGTTTTGTGCAGAGGTAAGTGCTGCATTAGCGCTTGCCAGCTCATTTCCTGCATCTAGTGTTGTTTGGTCTGCCGCTGCTTTTTGCTGGTTTAAGGATGCAGTCTGTGGTGCAATCTGCTCATCATAGATTCTTTGTTCTTCATCTTGCGCCGCAATAAAGTCGCTGTACTCCGCCGAATCCTCTCCGCCGCCCTTTTCTCCGTACAAAACCTGATAGCGTTCCTTCTTTTCTTCTGTATCATTTTTTGCACGGACATATTCCAAATTACTATTCTCGATACTACTAATCCGATTTTCTAGAGCCTTTGATAGATTTTCTGCATCCGTTTGCTTCTTTGTCGTGCTATTTACACTACTCTGAGCCGAACTAAGTTGACTCTGATACCACTTGAGGTCGCTCTCATATTTCTGGGCATTTGCCAAATCCGTCTCCGCCTTGCTTACCGCCGCCTGCGCCTGAGCCAGACTTGCCGCCTGCGCAGCAGCGCCCTCCTCATTCTTCGGCAGCTGGAGCTTTTCATATTCCAGCTTCACATTGGCAAGATTCGTGCGGGCATCCTGGAGCTCCTGACTTTCCGTGGCATCCAGGGTCAAAAGCGTATCTCCCGCTGCAATGGTGTCGCCCTTTTTCACGTTCACTGCCGCAACGGTTCTTGTCTCCTGCACCGTAACGTTATAGCTCTGGGCGGATTCCACTGTGCCGGTTCCGCGGATTTTCGTGGTCAGGGTAGTGGACTGGGGATACTGCGCCGCCACCTCCGGCAGAGAATAGTTCATAATCGTATTGGAAAAGAAGGTCAGTACCAGCAGCACCGCCAGAAAAATGATGATCGCATTTTTCACCCAGTCCCGCTTGCCGCGCTTTTTTCTGCGCCGTCCTTCCGTTGACAGTTCGTTTGTCATGGCTTCCACCTCTCTCTTTATCCCTTAATGCCGCCGGAGTAGGTAATGCCCTCCTCCAGATATTCTTCACCCCACAGGAACATCAGCAGGGTCGGCACCATATAGATCACAGCCACCGCGAAGGCAACTCCCACCTCGCCGCTGTTGATTTCACTGAGGAATACGCTCAGCGGATACTTCTCCTGATCGGTAAACAGGATCAGGGGCTGCTCCACCATATTCCAGTAGTCGATGAACACCAGCATTGCCACGCTGACCAGTGCGTTTTTGCACATGGGCAGGCACACTCTGGAGAAAACCTGCCATTCTCCCGCGCCGTCCAGCTGCGCCGCTTCAATATAGGACTTGGGAATCCGGCGCATATTTTTTGTCAGCAAAAATACGCTGAACGGAGCAAAAATACCCGGCAGAATAATCGCCCAGTTGGTGTCCAGCAGTCCCAGCCACTTGGATACCAGATAGTTGGGCACCAGCGTTACCTGATAGGGCATAAGCATCAGAATAATATAGCCGAAAAACACCATTTCCCGGACTTTTCCCCGATATCGGGAAAATCCATAGGACGCCAGCGACGCCAGCGCCACCTGAAAAATCACAATGGGCACCGTTAAAATCACGGAGTTCCAGAATTTCAGCAGATAGGCGGGACTGTTGAACAGCACCGTCCAATACTGCTTGAACGACACCATATCCGGGATAAATTTCAGGTTGACCTGCTTGGAAATATAGCTGGTCACTGCCTGATTGCTGCTGCCGCTTTGGTTCCCGGTGCTGGCATTGCCGAACACTGCGCCATAGTTGGCGGTAATTTCGTCCTGGGTCATAAAGGAATTGGTAATGGTCAGGACAATGGGCGTTAGAAACAGCAGCGCCATACTCAGTGCAATCACCGTCAGCAGAATGCGAACCGCCCGCTTTCTCCGCCGGTAGTAGCCCTGCCTGTGGGTTTTCGGATGCTTTGGAACTCGGCTCATTCCTCCTCCACATCCTTTCCCAGCTGATTATCCACCAGAAATAGCAGACCGATCACCAGCACCATCACGGCTGCCATCACCAGCGCCGCAGAGGATAGCTTTTGATAGTCCATGCTCTCAAATGTGTTGTTCATAAAGTGCTGCAATAAGTATAGCCCATCATAGGGGTACTTTCCGGTGAGCAGATAGACCTCCCGGAAGATTTTCATGGAGTTAATCAGGCTGAGAATCGTCACAAACAGGATTGTGGGGAAAATGTACCGGAGCTTGATCTGGAAAAAGATCCGCGCGGAGCTTGCACCCTCCAGCATCGCCATCTCCTGAATATCCGTTGGCACGTTGGACAGCGCCGCCAAAAACAGGATCATGTCGTAGCCCACGTTCTTCCACAAAAACAGCAGGATGACCACATAGCGGTTGAACTCCGATTTCATCCAGTCGATTTTTTCCACGCCAAAGTGCGCAAGAAAATCGTTCAGTGCGCCGTTGTTGCTGAAAATAACCTGCCAAATCAGCACGATGGATGCCACCGGCACCATCAACGGCGACAGCATAAACGTCCGAATCTGGCTTCGCAGGGGAATCTTCTGACTGAGCATACACGCCAGCAGCAGCGGACCCACAACCGCCGAAGGAACGGAAATCAGCGAGAAAATCGCCGTGTTCTTTGCCGCCAGTCGAAAGGACTGGTTCTGAAACAGATTCCGGAAGTTGTCAAAGCCCACGAACTCATGGAGCACCGGATTGTTCACAAAGGCGTAGTAAATCACCACAAAAAAGGGGAGCACAAAGAAAACCAGAATGCCCAGCAGGCTGGGGGATACAAAGGCAAGACTCACCAGACGCTCCCGCCGCTTTTCCCGGCGTTCTGCCGGCGTTAAATGGGCATTTCGCTCCCTCCGCGATGCTCTCTGGCGTTTTTTCACGGTCCCACCCCCCCTTTCTCGTTTTCTTTCTATATAGACGTGCGTTTTCCCCCTGGGGTTTCACCTGCGGCAAAAATATCTTCACTTTATTTTCGCCGGAGACTGTGTCCGCACTGTGTCCAACTGTACTAATCACGTTAGTACAATTATAGCATAGCACCGGCTTGGGCACAAGTCCGGCAAGATTAAGGTTTCCTTAAAGGTTATTAAGAAAGCACCGCAGTCCGGAATGCATTTCCCGAACCGCGGTGCCAGATTACCGTTTCAAATTACTTCTTCTTTTTCTTGGATGCCACAATGCAGCCTGCCGCAATGACAATCACCAGTACCACAATCACTGCGATTACCACCGGAGTATTGCTCTTTTCTGCGGGCTGCTCAGCCGCTGCGGGCGCCGGTTCCTCTTCAGAAGCAGGTGCTGCCGTTTCCGGCTCAGCGGGTGCGGGAGCTTCCGTCTCTACCGCGCTCTCCGCTGCGGATGCTTCAGTCTCCACGGTGCTGACCTCGGGCTCCTCAGCAGCCGCTTCGTCCTCTGCACCCCAGGCAGCCTCGGTATAAACGGTGCCGTCGGGAGCGGTGGGGGTGTAGTCCAGGTTGACATACTCCTCTGCCTTCTGGGGCTCAAAGGTATATTCGCCGTCTGCCACGGTGCCGATGCCGGGCACATGCTCAAAAGCAGTGAGATCATCGGTGCCATAGGTGCCGGTTACGGTGACGGTATAGTCACTGTCGCCCTCCACATAGCCGGTGCCGTCTGCACCGACGATGGAAACGGTCTTGCCCTGGTCGTCCAGAATCTCGTCTCCGGCGGTGTAGAGATCCCGCACCTGGCTGTCGCCGGTAACGGTCCAGACTGCGGTATTGTCCATGTAGACATCGCAGCCGCGGTCGCCGTTGTCCTCCCGGCACAGGAATGCGCCGGTCATATGGGTGTCCTGGGTCAGGAAGCAGCCCAGATAGCTCCAGGTATCATAGATGATGTTGCCGTCGATGTCCTGGTCGATGGTATAGAGCACGCACTCGGAACCGTTGGCGCCGGCAGTACCCCAGCCCCGCTGGTTGGTGTTGCAGGCGCACAGCAGGAAGGTGTCCATGCCCTCGGGATAAATCATCTCCACATCGCTCAGGCTGATGTAGCAGTAGGTATTGGTGGTATAGAACATCTTGGCGTTGCCGTTTTCGCTCTGATTGTTTGCCTTCAGAACGCCGCCTACCATGGTGCAGTAGGTGGTGCCTTCCTCGGAGTCGCCGGACATGGACTGATAGACCATGACGTTGCAGTTCTCGTCGTCATCGGAGGCGGTGTAGTTGCCCTCCAGATAGGAGTTGTACATATGGAAGGGGTTCCGTCCCTCAAAGCAGATAGCCTGAGCATTGTTTGCCTGCATGGTGGCATTGGACACGGTGATATCCGCCACGCAGTAAACGGCTGGAGAGCCGGTGCCCTTGGAGCCATTGGCAATATAGGTGCCGCCGTCAATTTTCATCAGACCGGAGCCGCGGTCCGAACGAATGGCAGCGGAGGAGCCGCCCTCGGTGGTAACGGTGCAGTTCTTGGCATACAGGGTGCCGCCGCCTGCCACCATAATGCCGCCGGAGCCGCCCTCGCCGGTGGTAGTAACGGTGGTGTCCTCCAGGTTGATGGTGGAATCGCCATAGGCAAACACGCCGTTGGCGCCATTGGCAGAGGTTTCTACCTTGCCGCCGCTGATGGTCAGCTCTGCAGGAGTCGTCTCATCCTCAGAATAAGCCAGCACACCGGAGTTGACGCCATAAAAGCTGCCATCGTCGCCGGTCATGTCACCGGCAGTTTTCGTCACGGTGGAATCCTTCAGGGTCGCCGCTACGCTGGGACCCACCCGCAGCGCAACCTCAGTTTCGCCGGTGGAATCGGGGAACACCTCGCCGGTATAGTCGCCGGACTCCAGTTCGGTCACAGCGTCGCCGGTATAAAAGGTCATGGAGCCGCCGCCGGGAGGAGGTGGCGGCACATCTCCGCCGCCGCCAAAGCCGCCGGGAGGCATATCCGCTGCCCAAACTGCCGAAGAGAGCAATACCGTCATGGACAGCGCCAGGGTCATTGCCCGTAAGCTTCTTTTCTTCATAAAAATCCTTCCTTCCCTTGGAATATGATTATCATACCGCAGGAAGGAAGGATTGTCATTTTGAAATTACGATTTCAAACAAAGAGACCTGATGGGGTTCATTTGGTTGCAATCAGCGATCCAGATAGAACACCCGCATGGCTTTGGTGGTTTCATAGCAGTCCAGCTTGCTGACCACCTCAATGGGGGCATGCATGCTCAGCACAGGTACGCCGGTGTCCAGCGTCAGGATGTTCCGGTCCGCCATATACTGTGCAACGGTTCCGCCGCCGCCGGCGTCTACCTTGCCCAGCTCGCCCATCTGCCAGATGACACCGCCCTCGTCGCAGAGCCGGCGAATCTTTGCCACAAACTCCGCCGGAGCATCGGAGGAGCCGGACTTGCCCCGTGCGCCGGTGTACTTCATAAAGCAAACGCCGCCGTTGATCCGGGAGTTGTTGCGCTTATCGCAGACATCGGCATAGGTGGGATCGTATGCATTGGTCACGTCGGCGGATAGGCACTCGGAATGGGCAAAGCAGTCCATCAGGCTGACCTTCTGCCCACGGCACAGGCACTCCATGAAATATTCAAATGCCTGAGACTGCATACCGGTGATGCCCATGGAACCGATTTCCTCTTTATCCGCCAGGCAGCAAACTGCGGTATACTCCGGAATTTCCTCCAGACGGAGCATGGCATCCAGCGCCGCAAAGGAGCAGCTGCGGTCATCATGACCGTAGGCGGCGATCATGCTCCGGTCAAAGCCCAGCTCCCGTGCCTTGGCAGCCGGGGTCAGGGTCAGCTCAGCGGAGAGGAAGTCCTCCTCGGTGATGCCATAGGTTTCATGGAGATAATAGAGCACAGCCAGCTTTACGCTGTCGGCGCCATCATCCTCGGGCATGGGCATGGAGCCCACCAGCAGATTCAGATTCTCTGCGCTGACGCCGGCTGCCAGAGATTTCTTCATCTGTTCCTCAGACAGGTGAATCAGCAGATCGGTGACGATGAAAATCGGATCATCGTCCTTCTCGCCGATGCAGATTTCCACAACGGTGCCGTCCTTCTTCACTACCACGCCATGGATCGCCATGGGAACGGTGGTCCACTGGTACTTCTTGATGCCGCCATAGTAATGGGTCTTGAAGAATGCCAGCTCGGAATCCTCATACAGGGGATTGGGCTTGAGGTCCAGACGGGGGTTGTCGATATGGGCAGCGGTAATCCGTGTGCCCTCTGCCAGAGACTTTTTGCCGATGACCGCCAGGTTGATTGCTTTGCCATGGTTCACGCAGTAAACCTTGGTGCCGGGGTTCATTGCCATGCCGGGGGCATAGGGCTGGAAGCCTGCGGCCTCCGCCTGACGGACCGTCTCACGGACTGCCTCGCGCTCGGTCTTGGCAGCATCCAGAAACGCCATATACCGCTTGCAGTAAGCTTCCATTTCGGTCTTGTCCTGATCGGAGATCCGGGCATGACCGTTCTTGGGCGCATAGGTCAGCTGCTCCCGCAATGCCTGATACTTGTTCTCACTCATAATTATCTTCCTTTCTGCTGCTCCAGAAGCCGGGTAAACAGTTCCCGGCAGCTCTGGGCAAACGCCTCCTGCGTCCCTTCGCCATTGCGCAGGGTATAGTCGCAGTGTGCTTCAAAATATTCATTGGGCTGCTGTGCCGAAATCCGGAGCCGGGCATACTCCTCGGAAATCTGATCCCGCACCATCAGCCGCTTCACCCGGATTTCCACCGGCGCAGTCACTGCAACGGTCACGTCGCAGCGGTCCGGTAAATCCCCTTCCAGCAGATTGATGGCATCAATGGCGG
>ERZ780226.3352-NODE-3352-length-9937-cov-3.469642_pt1 | contig 9937 bp, 6 predicted proteins | sample MGYA00511165_ERZ780226 | MGnify/ENA primary metagenome ERZ780226 (study PRJEB29588, sample SAMEA2152373) | human gut metagenome | biome: human gut; feature: human-associated habitat; material: faeces | place: Denmark | collected 2008/2010 ...
ATCCGGGGACGGCGTTTTAATAAAAATGAAATTTTTCGTTTATCGATACGCTCTAATTTTTCATAAATGAAAAATTTGTCATACCTTGGATAAATTTTTTATCATAAACTATTGCTTTTTATCGAAATTTATGAGATAATAATTAATGTAGAAGAGAAATGTTGAAGGTATTATTTAATCTATGGGAGAGGATATAAATGGCAGAAACCAAAATGCCGCAAAAAAGCACTAATTCGGTAGCTAACACGGGCAAGAACACGCCTAAACACGCAGCGCCTCAGAAAGATTCGCATATCCTTCGCAATACGCTCTTATCGCTTGTTTTTGTCTTAATAGCGGCCGCCGCGGCGGTTATTGTTTATGCCAATACATATGCGGGAATTTACCCAAACACATATGTCGAGGAACAGAATGTAAGCGGTATGACCGAAAATGAGGTTGTAGAATTTTTATCACAAATATATAATGCCGACAACCTTAAAGATTCAAGCCTAACCGTTTCGTGTAAGGATACAACCGTTCAGCTTCCTATTGAACAGCTGAACATAAAGTTTGATAACGTTGCCCTTACGCAAAAGGTCATATTCTCGGGCAAGGAAGGAAATCCGATTGACAAAACCGTTTCATTTATCTCAAGACTGTTTCACGAGTATCGCGTCAGTCCTGAGGTGTCATATGATAAGGATAGATTATTAAAAGCCTTTGATGATGTCTCTTCAAAATACGAGACAAAACCGGTAGGTCATACCTTTGTTATCGGAAGTGATTCGGTTACCATTCACGGTCCGGTAAACGGCCTTATGGCTGACCGTGACAAGGCGGCCAAAGAATTTGAATCTCAACTCGCTTTAATGCGATTCAGCATAATAATGCTTGACCCACAGCCGGTTCAGCCCGAAAAGCTTGATTTTGATGAATTTTATACATGGCTGACCTCAGATGCCCAAGACGCGTATTATGAGAAGAATAACGGCGTTGTTCAGGTTCACGACTCAAAGCCGAAATGTGAGGTCAGCCGTGAAACGGTACAAAAAGGCCTTGATGATTTAAAGAATTCAACCGACAATACTGCTGTAATCCCGGTTAATGTTATTCAGCCCGAGAACACAAAGGAAAAGCTTCAGCAGCTTCTCTACAAGGATGAGCTCAGTAAGTATTCAACCAATTTCGGCGGAAGCACTGTGGCGCGTGCGAACAATGTTCGGATTGCCGCATCAAGAGTCAACGGAACAGAGCTTCTTCCGGGCGAAGAGTTTTCTTATGACAAAACAATAAAACCGCGTACGGCGGCAAACGGATATATGGCAGCACCTGTATACGTTGGAAACAAAGTAGAAAGCGGTATGGGCGGCGGAATCTGTCAGGTTTCGTCCACGTTATATTCGGCTTTGCTTTACGCTAATCTTGAAATATTAGAACGTCATAATCACTCGCTTCCGGTTGGTTACATTCCTCTCGGAATGGACGCAACTATTGCCGAGGGCCTGCTTGATTTAAGATTTAGAAATAACACAAATTATCCGATAAAGCTTTCTGCTTCCGCTGACGGCGGCGTTATATCTTTCAGTATTCTCGGATATAACCCCGACGGCATAAGCGTCAGCATAGAAAGAAGCAACAAGGGTGACACATACTATGTAACCCGTGTTGTCAAGAAAAACGGCGAGGTTGTAAACCGCGAAAAAATGCGTTCAAGCACATATGCTAAGCCGGAAAAGAAAGACGAATAAAAAATTTTAAACTGAATAAAATGATATACTTCAGGGTTCGGTGTAATTCCGTACCGGCGGTAAAGCCCGCGAGTGAAAACTGATTTGGTGAAATTCCAAAGCCGACAGTTAAAGTCTGGATGAAAGAAGTAAAATTATGATTTTTGCTATGCAGAAATTTTATTATAACCCCGAAGACCAAATCTTCGGGGTTTATTTTATTTTAAAGATTGGAGAGATTTTTAATGAACTCAAACAAAAACAACAAAAACAACAAAAACAACAAAAACAACAAAAACAACAAAACAAGAACTCTTACAACTATTGCCGTTATGACGGCCGCCGCATTTATTCTTCAGCTTTTGGGCACAGTCTTGCCTTTCAAGGTCGGCGGCTTTTTAGAGATTGAATTCTCTGACCTTCCTGCAATCATAGGAACGTTATCCCTCGGCCCGGCCGCGGGTGTCGTAATCGAGCTTTTAAAAAACATTTTAAAATGCGGGGCGACAACCACGGGCTTTGTAGGGGAACTTGCGAACTTTGTCATAAACGGAACATTTGTGCTTGTTATCGGCTTGGTCTATAAGTATAATAAAACACGCAAGGGAGCGATTCTCGCTCTTCTCGCCGGAACTTTGACAATCACCTTGAGCGGAATACTGGCGAACATTCTTATACTTCTTCCCCTTTATATGCCGTCGGCAGATTTGTCGTCAAGGTTCGCCCTTGCACTCACTGTTATAACACCGTTTAATTTAGTAAAGGGAATAGTATTATCTGTTATAACATTCTATATATATAAGCCTCTCTCTCGCATAATACATAACCGCTGATTATGCAAAATGCCCAAATTTTTACCTCCCCTCCACCGTTTAGTCTTGCTTGACAAAGTGTTAAACATAAGTTAAAATATATAATAAAACAGAATATAGCGCGCGGAGGGGAGATGCATTTTATGAACAGAGAAACACATATCAGCACGCGTGTGGCAGTCATAGAAAAAATTAAGGAATCGGCATACTCGGTTATACCGATTGTTATTATCGTGCTGCTTCTTTGCCTAAGTATCGTCCCTATTAACGCCGACCTTCTTTTATGCTTTTTAATCGGTGCTGTTATGCTTATCTTCGGAATGGGCTTTTTCTCGCTCGGCGCCGAAGTTTCTATGACACCGATAGGAAACAAGGTCGGCACGGCGCTGACAAAGACAAAGAACCTTCCTCTGATTCTGTCTGTCAGCTTTGTCTTGGGCTTTGCCGTCACAATAGCCGAGCCAGATTTACAGGTACTGGCTGAAACCGTTCCGCATATAAGCAATATTGTTCTTCTCGTTGCCGTCGGCGTCGGTGTCGGCTTCTTCCTCTCTGTCTGTATGCTGAGAATACTGACCGGTTTTAAGCTCAGAATTTTGTTAATTGTCTTTTATTTAGTATTATTCACACTGGCCGCCTTTACCGATAAAGACTTTTTAAGCATCGCGTTTGACTCGGGCGGAGTCACAACAGGGCCTATGACTGTTCCGTTTATTCTTGCGATGGGCATAGGTGTATCCAACATCCGAAGCGATAAAAAAGCTGAATCCGACAGCTTCGGCTTGGTTGCGCTGTGTTCGATCGGGCCTGTCCTCGCTGTATTAATCCTCGGTTTTTTCTACTCAAAATCAAATTCTTCTGCTGAAATCACAAGGGCATATTATGCCACTACTCCCGAAATCGGCCGCGCTTACATAACCGCATTTCCTTCTTGTATGAAAGAAATGTCTGTGTCACTTCTGCCGATAATCGGTATATTTGCTCTGTTTCAGATTTTTTCTCTGAAGCTGTCAAGCCGTAATCTTATAAAAATCATAATAGGTATTATCTATACATATATCGGTCTTGTGTTGTTTTTGACAGGCGTAAACGTCGGTTTTTCATCCCTCGGAGCCGTCCTCGGGGAAGAGCTTGCTTCGGGATGGACGAGATGGCTTTTAATTCCGCTGTCTATGCTTCTCGGCTGGTTCATAATCTCGGCCGAACCGGCTGTTGCTGTCCTCGAAAAGCAAATTGAAGAAGTCAGTGCCGGTGCTATTTCAGGCAGGGCGGTCAAGATAAGCCTTTCTGTCGCGATTTCGCTTGCAATGGGAATTTCGATGCTTCGGGTGCTGACGGGAATTTCACTTTTGTACTTTCTTATTCCCGGCTATGCGCTTGCACTGATTCTCTCTTTCTTTGTTCCCGATATATATACGGCCATCGCCTTTGACTCGGGCGGAGTTGCCTCAGGCCCGATGACATCCACCTTTATGCTTCAATTCGCAATAGGCGCAAGCACCGCTGTCGGCGGAAACACGCTATCCGATGCCTTTGGAATAGTCGCTGTGGTCGCTATGCTTCCGCTTATTTCGATTCAGACGGTCGGATTTATAAGCAAGGTTAAAAATAATAAATACGCTTTGGATGTTCCCGATAAATACGGTGACTTTGATATTGTTGAGCTATGGAAGGAGGACGCGGCATGAACTATGTAATATCGATATGCGAGTTAAACGCACTGAAAAAGCTTACAGATATTTGCGCTGAGCTTGAGCTTGTAATGACAACCGTTTTCAACGCAAGAGGTACCGCCGTGCGCAGTATGCTTGATATTTTAGGCATAGAAAGCACAAACCGCCGCGTTGTTCTGACGGTTGCTAATGAAGAAAAAACGAAAAGACTGATTGAACTTCAAAAAGAACGAATGTTTATCGGTGTTCCCGGGCACGGAATTGTTATTGCCGTTCCCATAAAAAGTATCGGAGGTGGAAAGACAGTGGCTTATTTAAACGGCGGAGAAATGAATTCTAAATATGTTCCTAAGTTAAATTATTCATATGAACTGATAATTGCCATTACAAACGAAGGCAGAACCGATATGGTGATGAATGCGGCGCGAGGCGTCGGCGCAAAAGGCGGAACAGTTCTTCACGGAAAGGGCACAGGTACAGAAAATCAGCAAAAATTCTTTAACGTATCTATTGCTCAGGAAAAAGAGGTTATACTAATACTGTCAGAGGCAAGTCAAAAGGCATCTATAATGAAGGCAATAATAGAAAAGGCCGGGCGGGATACGGAAGCCGGTGCGGTTGTTTTCTCGATTCCCACAAGCGCCGCGGCCGGCTTTGGAATCTTAAACTGACAACAATATTACTCAATAAGAAAGTGAAATTATGAAGAAAACGGACAATTCCGAAAAATCAAAAACAGTATACAGGTATACCCCTGAACCAAACCGGGGTCTTAATGACAATCAGGTTGCCGAAAGAATGAAGATCGGTCTTAGCAATAAGCTTCCGTCGGACGATCAAAATTCCATATCAAAAATTATCGCAAAGAATGTGTTTACCTACTTTAACTTGATTTTCTTTATCTTTGCGATAGCTCTTATGGTTGAAAAATCGTATAACCACCTTGCCTTTTTAGGTGTTATATTTTCAAATACCATTATAGGAATCGTCCAGGAAGTGCGCTCTAAAAAGATTTTAGGTAAGCTGAACCTCGTAACCGCACCCGTCAGCAAGGTCATCAGAAACGGAGCCGAGACTGTTATCAAGAGTGATGAGCTTGTTCTTGACGACATAATTGTTTTGGAAACCGGAAATCAAATTCCCGCTGACGCAACTGTATGCAGCGGAGAAGTATTTGTCAACGAATCACTGGTTACGGGCGAGGCCGATGAAATAAGAAAGGGAAAGGGCGACAATCTCTTATCGGGGAGCTTTGTCATATCCGGAAGCTGCCGCGCCCGTCTTGACGCGGTGGGAAGTGATTCCTTTGCGGCAAGGCTCACTATTGACGCAAAAAAAACAAAAAAGAGACAACGCCCCGGAATGATGAAATCTCTCAATATTCTGATTATGATAATCGGCGTTGTTATAATTCCCTTCGGCGTTATAATGTTTATAAACCAAAATCAAACTCTCGGACTTTCAGTGAAGGAAAGCGTGGAAAACGCCGTTGCTTCGTCTTTGGGGATGATTCCCGAAGGATTATACCTTTTGACAAGCATAGCGCTTGTGGCAAGCACAATCCGTCTGGCTAAGGGCAATACGCTTGTTCACGATATGAAGTGTATCGAAAGCCTTGCACGCGTTGACATTATATGCGTTGACAAAACGGGAACGATTACCGAACCGGATATGACCGTCAAGGCCATTCTTCCGCAGGGTAATGACTTATCAATCGGAAACAAAATCAGAGATTTTGTGTTCGGAATGGACACCGATAATATTACACAAACGGCAATCAAAAATTACTTCGGTGATTCCGAAACCGAAAACCGTGTTGTCCGAAAAAAGGAATTCTCCTCCGTTTTCAAATTCAGCGCCGCTGAGTTCGAAAACGGCGAGATATACGTTCTCGGCGCTCCTGAGATACTTCTCAGAGAAAACTATGCACAATACAAAAAAAGCCTTGAAGAACACTTTGCTGCGGGCGAAAGAGTCCTTCTTTTCGGTATGCCTCAGAACCCGACCGATGCAAAAGCTGTTTTTACCGAGAACGAGCTTTCGATAAAAATCAAGCCACTCGCTTTCATAACACTTTCAAATCCCATTCGTGAAAACGCCTTAAAAACATTTGAGTACTTCGCGAACCAGGGCGTGACGGTAAAAGTAATTTCGGGTGATAATGCGCGTACCGTATCTTATATTGCCTCTCAGGCAGGAATCAAGAACGCCGATAAATATATTGATGTTTCAAAACTCAGTGATGATGAGGTTTCTTCTGAAAAAATGCTTGATTATACGGTTTTCGGAAGGGTCAGTCCAACCCAAAAACGCCTTCTGATCAGAACATTCAAAAAGGCAAAGCATACAGTCGCTATGACCGGAGATGGTGTAAACGATGTTCTCGCTTTAAAGGATGCGGATTGCAGTATAGCCATGGCCTCCGGAAGTGAGGCAGCATCAAATGTGTCGGATCTTGTGCTTGTGAATTCTGACTTCGCCAATATGCCCCAGGTCGTGGACGAGGGAAGGCGAGTAATAAACAATATAGAAAGAAGCGCATCACTATTTCTTGTAAAAAATATTTTTTCGTTTATTATGACGCTTATATCGATTCTTGCCGTCACCTATTATCCGCTCAAGCCTGTGCAGATTTCTCTTGTATCGTGTATGATGATAGGAATCCCCTCATTTTTCCTTGCGCTTGAACCGAATAAGAATCTCGTTAAAGGAAAGTTTTTAAGAAACGTTCTGTATCATGCTTTCCCTACTGCAATCTCGGCTGTTATTCTGGTTGAAGCATGGCTTCTTATTTCAAATGCCTTTAATATTGAATACGCAAAAATAACAACCGTTGCTTGTATGATTTACGGATTCACTTCATATATGATGCTTTTAAAGGTATGCCGACCAATGAATATTTGGCACGGAATCCTGTTTACACTGATGGGTGTCGGATTCATATTGTGCGTTATACTTCTTCCGAGGTTCTTTGATATTACAAGACTTGACATCGGGTCTATAATCATAATGGTTCTGTTAATGCTTCCGGCTTATCCTCTTCAGCTCGGAATCGAAAAACTTTTTAAACATATATTTCACAGAAAATCGGTCTAAAAAAGGCTTCGCCACAGATTTTGGCGAGGCTTTTCTTAAAATTCTCTGTTTTTTTGAAAAAAATTAGATTTTTTTCAAAAAAACACTTGCATTTTCTTTTGAAATAGTGTATAATATTTTCTGTTGTGAACAACGGGGTGTGGCTCAGTTTGGTAGAGTACCTGAATGGGGTTCAGGTGGCCGCTGGTTCGAATCCAGTCACTCCGACCACATTATTAAAACCGCCTGTAAAAAGGCGGTTTTTTGATTGGCTTACACGATTTTTAATAATTCTCTTAAACCTCTGTTACAAGTATCACTCTAACTCTTTCCGCACCGCTTGTTGTGTCATCATAGTACAGAGTATATGTGTATTTTGACGGGTTCTTAATCAAGTCATCTGTCGAAAGCATTGTATATTCAGACGAAGTCGATGAATTACGCTTATACACAGTTACTTTATCACTTAGTTTATAAACCTTATTATTTACTGTTATTTTATCGCTTAAAACGCTTGTTGCTCTGCCGCTGACCGAACTCAAAGAGTTCATAGTATCAGGTGACATAATATTCCCCGATATTTTTACTGCATCACCGTATGAAACGCTGAACTTTCCTCTTATTGAAATCGAATACCTGTTTCCCTCGGATAAAATATCATACTTGCTTGAGTTTCCGTTTGACTGGGCGGAGGTTATAAGTCCATACGAATATGAATCATTTGTAACATTTTTCAGTATAAGTGTATCGACCGCACCGGAGGAATTTTTATGTGAATATAAAATGTTTTTCGATTCAATTTTCGTTCCGTCAATTCTTTGACCGAATACCTTTGCGTATGCCGATGTATAGGTTTTATCTGTCGTTCCTATATCCAAAATATCGATATTTGAAGCGACTGAAGCCGAGCCCAGCTTCTTTGTATTCCAGTTAAACGTTCCGCTTAAATCCGACGAACTGTTTGCCCTTGATAGACGTGCGTTTCCGCCGGAAAATGCAATTTCAACAATTGAGTTTTTCATTTCGGTATAATCCTTGTCCGTTATATATTCATATGTCTCACCGTTTGGCTGAACTATCTGAACATAATAATTCGTAAAGGTATTTACATCGCCGCTTGCATACGACTTGGTTCCCGTCGCGGTAACATATCCCACGCTTCCGGCCGCCGCCGCAGACGGCGAGATTACATCTGCTGCCTTTCCGTCCTTACCCAAAATAATGGTTATTGTATCGCCATATTCAAACGTTCCGCCCGAGTATACCTTGTTAAACGCGTCTGAACCCTCAAGCTCATACTCCTTTCCCGAAACGGTAATCGATGTAGGAACATCGCGGTTTGGTGTTGCTTTTTCATACACGCCGCTTACTTTATTGTTATATGCAAGAACCATATTGAGATCCTTCAGATAATATACAATATCATTATTCTGTATATCCGATGCTTTTACCGAAGTACCGTCTCTCGTTATCTTTGTATCAGTTCCTATGCTCCACATTGACTGCCAGTTTGACCCCGATACGGTAACAGGTCCTGCTACATTTCCTTCGATGAAAGTAACATAATCAACCTCACCGTTATCCGAAAGTGAAACCTTCAGCTTATCGCCGAGCTCAAGCTCTGATTTTAACATTCCGAAGGTTGTCTTTGATTTACCTTTATACGCCGCTGTTCCGTCGGATATCTCAATCGAAGTCATCGAACCGTTTTTGTATGCCATAACCTTATTCTTAAGCACAGAATATACAATATACTCAGCAGTTGAATTATCGTTTCCCTCCGGAACAAAGGCGATAAGCTTAGTTCCGTCCTTAATAACGGCATCACCCTTCATCCCCACCGAGCTTCTGTCAAAGCCTGATGTTACTTTAAACGTTCCCTCGGTTGTAAAAATTTCATCAGACGCAATGGAACTATCCTCCTCGCTTCCGCCGATTACCGTAACATCTTCGCTTATCTGTGCATCAAACACAGTGATGAGCTGTGACTGTGTATTCTTCGTTTTGGTCTTTAACGTATTATAAACCAACTGAACGACCTGCCTGCGTGTCATATAATCGCCGGCGGAACAGCCCACATTATCGGTCATATCCAGGTTATCGGCAAGCCCAATCTGACCCGACGGCCACGATACACCGAAATCAGCGTCTGAGTAACCCAATACTCTGAGCATCATAGTAACCGCTTCTTCATAAAGCACTGTGTCATCAGGCCTAAACGTTGCGTCGGGATAACCGCTTATGATTCCGTTTGTAACACCAACGCGAACATAAGGCGCTGCCCAATGCCTGTACGTTACATCCGGGAACGGTGAAATAGAAAGATTTGTTGCAACACTGTTTTTATAGCTTGATGAGTTTACGGCAATTTTAGTGAATTCCGCACGCGATACATAGTCATCAAGCCTTAAATTTCCGTCAGGATCACCGCTTATTATATTAAGTTCAGACAAAAGTCCTAAAACACCGCTTTGATAATCCGCGGCTTGTACAGCCGCCGGCACCGCGGCAAGGCTCGCCGCAATGCAAAGCGATGTAATAAATGCAATTATTTTTTTCATATTGAACTCCTTTCAACTCGGTTAAATCGAATTTTTAATCATAACGCAGGGCGTCAATCGGATTAAGCGCTGCCGCCTTCTTAGCTGGGAGATAGCCGAAAATCACT
>ERZ780226.3358-NODE-3358-length-9928-cov-3.203586_pt1 | contig 9928 bp, 7 predicted proteins | sample MGYA00511165_ERZ780226 | MGnify/ENA primary metagenome ERZ780226 (study PRJEB29588, sample SAMEA2152373) | human gut metagenome | biome: human gut; feature: human-associated habitat; material: faeces | place: Denmark | collected 2008/2010 ...
ATACTCCGGCCGCTTCATGCGCCCTTCGATCTTGAGGGACGCCACGCCCATGCGCTCAAGGTCGCGCAGATATTCAATAAGACAGTTGTCCTTCAGGCTCAGCGGATAGCGGTTTTCCTCCCGGTCATAGCCATAGTTCAGGCGGCAGGGCTGAGCGCATTGCCCCCGGTTGCCGCTGCGCCGTCCAATCATTGCAGAGAGGTAGCACTGTCCGGAATAGCACATACACAGCGCGCCATGGACAAACACCTCCACCTCAATGGGGCTCTTTTTGCAGATATAAGCGATTTGGTCATGGCTCAGCTCCCGTGCCAGCACCACCCGGCTGATGCCCATTTCCGCCGCGCGGAGTACGCCGTCCAGATTATGCACTGCCATCTGGGTACTGGCATGGATGGGCACATCCGGCGCCAGCGTCCGCACCAGCTGACATACCCCCAGGTCCTGCACCAGAATCGCATCCACGCCCGCCCGGGACGCCGCCAAAATCTCCTTGGCAGCATCCTTCAGCTCCCGGTCCAGCACCAGCGTATTCAGCGTCAAATAAACCTTTACCCCACGGATATGGCAATAGCTCACCCACTGGTGCAGCTGCTCCAGAGTGAAGTTTTTGGCATTCATGCGGGCGTTAAAGCTGCCGCAGCCCAGGTATACGGCATCTGCTCCGTTTTGTACCGCAGCCACCAGCGCATCGCTGGAGCCGGCGGGGGATAATACTTCTAGCATATCTCGTTCCTCACTGAACGCGCCCAAAACTGCTCTCAGGGCGCAGTATTTCTATTTTGAATATCTATTGTAAGTGTGTATTATAGCACACTTTCGGGGTCCGCGAAACCCCTTAAGCCCGGGAAATAGCGGAATTTCAGATTTGTACCCGGTTTTCGTTCCATTTTGCTCCACGGGTATGTTGGATTTGTTTCCGAATGGTTAATTTTCCGCGGAGATACGCTGAAGTCCCTTTTTATTTGTAAAATCCATGCTATAATGGCGTAAAGCTGCGGAACACCCCGCAGCTTCCCCGGTAAATCGCCGGGAGATTGGATGTGTTACTATGACAAAAAAGAAACTCGCGCTGCTGCTTTCGGGGCTGATGTTGCTGAGTGCCTGTAGCGCTCCGGGGGAAACAGCTGGTTCTGTCTCAGCTGCCGCCCCTGTTTCCGGCTCCGTCAGCGTGGAAGCGGAAGCCTCCTCTGAAGAAGCTCTGAAAACCGTTGCCACCATTACGCTCAGCGGCGACAGCATCACCGTCAGTGGAAACGGCGCAACGGTAAACGGCACCACCGTTACCATTACCCAGCCCGGCAATTATGACATCAGCGGCGAGCTTTCCGACGGGCAGATCATTGTGGACGCGGGCAAGGAGGACAATGTTTACCTGACGCTTTCCGGCGCTTCCATCACCTGCTCCAACAGCGCACCGATTTATGTAAAGGAAGCGTCCACCGCAGTGGTCATGCTGGCAGACGGCACCGAGAACTACATCTCTGACGGCGAAGTTTACGTTCTGGACGAGGGCGAGGATGAGCCGGACGCTGCAATTTTCTCCAAGGCTGACCTGCGCTTTACCGGCTCCGGCAAGCTGACCGTGGAGGGCAACTATAACATGGCAGTCCATGGAAAGGACTCCGTGTATTTTGACAGCGACGGCACCTATGACATTCTCTCTGCCGGAGACGGCGTTAAGGGCAAGGACCGGGTTTCCATTGCGGATGACGTGAATCTCACCATTACCGCAGGCGAAGACGGCATTCAGTCCACCAACAAAAAAGACGCCAGCCTGGGGGATGTTTCCATCAGCGGCGGCACCGTTTCCATCACCGCCAGAAAGCACGGCATCAACGCAGAAACCGCACTGTATGTTTCGAGCGGCAGTCTGACCGTTGACGCGCAGGATGACGGACTCCACGCCGGTACCGACATTTACTTTGGCAGTCCCGCCTTTGATGCGCCCACCGTTACGATTACCGCCCAGTGCGACGGCGTACAGGCAGGGAATGATCTGAACGTATCGGAAGGCGTCACCCTGGATATCACCACCGGCGGCGGTGCAGCCAATGCCCCGGAGCATGTGGAGGAATTCGGCTTCCCGGGCTGGTTTGACACCCAGGAGGATTCCACCGAGGAAACCAGCTCCAGTGCCAAGGGTCTCAAGTCTGGCGGCAACATGTATATCGAAGGCAGCACCGCCGGCAATACCATCACCCTGGACTGCATGGACGATGGTCTCCACTGCGGCGGCGCTCTGGAGATTCGCTATGGCTCCAATCTGACCATTGCCTCCGGCGACGACGGCATTCACTCCAACGATACTCTTGTAATTTACAGCGGCGCCACCATCAACATCACTCAGAGCTATGAGGGTCTGGAGGCTGTATTCATCACCATCAGCGGCGGCGATATCTCTCTGGTGGCTTCCGACGATGGGCTCAACGCGGCAGGCGGCAGCTCCGCGGATACCGACTTTGCGTTCATGGGACCTCCGGGCGGCGAGGGGACCTCTGAAACCCTGGAGGATGCCAGCTATTACATTCTGATTACCGGCGGCACCCTGACTGTAGATGCAGGCGGCGACGGTCTGGATTCCAACGGCGCGTTCTTTATGGAGGACGGCACAGTCATCGTCTCCGGTCCCGAGGACTCCATGAACGGTGCGCTGGACTACACCACCACCGGTCAGATCACCGGCGGCACGCTGATTGTCTGCGGTGCATCGGGCATGGCGCAGAATTTTGACAGCTCCTCCACCCAATGCTCTCTGCTCTATAACTTTGACGAAACCTTTGAGGGCGGCACCACCGTCACCCTTGCCAGTGCAAATGGCAAGGTTCTGTTCGAAGCAGAGATGGCAAAGAGCTTTAACAGCGTGGTGATCTCCACACCAGACATGCAGGTGGGCGAAACCTACACCCTTACCTGCGGCGATACCTCTGTGGAAGCCAAGCTCACCGACACCATCACCGCCCTCGGTTCCGGCGGCTTTGGGGGTGGTCCGGGCGGCTTTGGCGGACCCGGTGGTGGTCCCGGCGGCGGACCTGGCGGTCCCCCTCCCGGATTCTAAAGTCTAGTCTTGATACCTGCTGCTCTTCTTCGGGCAGCAGGTATTTTTCTTGACAGCCGCTTTCCCATTTCGTAAGATAATAAAAAGCCTTTGCTGGGAGGTTTCATCTATGGAAATCGAATACCTGCACGAATTCACCGTCATAGCCAATCTGGGCAGCTTTTCCCGGGCTGCCGAGGAGCTTTGTATCTCCCAATCCGCCCTGTCCAAGCACATTGCCGCTTTGGAACGGGAGCTGGACACGCCGCTGCTCACCCGCAATTCCCGGAATGTATCTCTTTCTCCCGCCGGTGCGCAGATTCTCCCCATGGCAGCGGAAATTTTCTCTCTGGGAAATAAAATCCGGGTGGCTGCCGCCAAAGAGAGCCGTAAGGACCGGCATATTCTCACCATTGCCTCCATTCCGGTGATGGCGCAATACAACATCACCGGCGTTTTGGCAAAATTTCAGCAGCAGTACCCGCAAATCACCCTGGATGTGGCGGAATGCGAGCAGCACGATCTGGACGCCATGCTCCGTGACGGTCGCTGTGAGCTTGCCTTTACCCGCCGTGCCGGTTCCGGCGCAGCGGATATGGAGTATCTCCCCTTTGCCCAGGATCATTTGGTTGCCGTGATGCATGAGACGCACCCTCTGGCAAAATCCGCCGCATTACAGTTGGAGGACTGCAAGGATCAGCCGCTCTTATGTCTGGACCAGCGCACGGGACTGTATGACCTCTGCACCCAGCTTTGCCATCAGGCGGGCTTTGAGCCGAACTTTGTCTATACCGGGCATCGTCCTGAGAATATTGTGGGACTGGCAGCGCAAAACATGGGCGTTGCACTGCTGATGCAGCGGCATACCGACTATGTCCACCTGCAAAATGTTGTCACCGTTGACATCACTCCGCGGGTAGAGAGCACCATCTGTCTGGTCCGTCAAAAAGGCGTTCATTCCAGCCGTTATGCCCAGAGCTTCTGGGAATTCGTCCAATCTCTGCCCTCCTAGCGATATTCCCGCCGGGAATGGATTCCCCGCAAAACAGAATTGCACGAAATCCCGGCGACTGATACAATAACCACGAACGTATGTTCTGATTCCAAATCTCAGGCAACACCGCACAAATACGTCTGCGGATTCTGACGGATCTTTTCCGCCAGAAATACGTTAGTAAAACCTTGAAATACACAAAGTATTCCTGCGGCTTTACACCTTTTTCTGACGCAAAATCTCTCGTCAGACTCTCTTGGCGATTTGTGCGGTATTGCCCTCATAGAAAACCATTTGTTTGGAGTGATATTATGCAAGTTCACGATCTTCGCAGCGCACTGAAGCTGCTGGAGGATATGCCCGGTCAACTGGTATCCACCGATGTGGAAGTCGATCCTGCCGCTGAGCTTTCGGGTGTCTACCGCTATGTGGGTGCAGGCGGCACCGTCATGCGCCCCACCAAGGTCGGCGGTCCTGCTATGATGTTTAACAACGTAAAGGGTCATCCCGACGCCCGGGTGCTCATTGGCCTGCTGGCAAACCGTCAGCGGGTGGCAAAGCTGCTGGGCACCACCAAGGAGGATGTGGGAAAACTCCTGTGCCGCTGCGCGCAGAACCCCATTCAGCCGGTGGTGACAGAAGAGCCTGCTCCCTGCCAGGAGCTTGTTCATCTGGCAACGGATCCGGATTTCGACCTGTATCGTCTGATTCCCGCTCCCACCAACACACCGAAGGACGCCGGTCCCTATATTACCATGGGCATGTGCTATGCCACCCATCCCGACACCGGGCTCAGTGACGTCACCATCCACCGAATGTGCATTCAAAGCAAGGACGAGCTGTCCATTTTCCTGATGCCCGGCGCCCGGCACATCGGCGCCATGGCAGAGCGGGCAACCGAACTGGGTCGTCCGCTGCCCATCTCCATTTCCATCGGCGTGGACCCCGCCATTGAAGTCGGCTCCTGCTTTGAGCCGCCCACAACGCCTCTGGGCTTTAATGAGCTGTCCATTGCCGGTGCCATTCGGAACACCCCTGTGGTGCTGCACAAGTGCATTTCCATCGAAGAAAACTGCATTGCCAACGCCGAATATGTCATTGAGGGCGAAATTCAGCCCGGCGTTCGGGTGGTGGAGGATCAGAATTCCCACACCGGCTACGCCATGCCGGAATTCCCGGGCTATAACGGACGCGCTTCCAGCGAATGCTGGCTCATCAAGGTCAAAGCCGTCACCACCCGGAAGAACCCCATTATGCAGACGGTCATCGGTCCCTCCGAGGAGCACGTAAACCTGGCAGGTATCCCCACTGAAGCAAGTATTTATAACCTGATTGAAAAAGCCCTGCCGGGAAAGGTCACCAATGTCTATGCCCATCCCTCCGGCGGCGGAAAATACATGGCGGTGCTCCAGTGCCGGAAAACCGTCCACACCGACGAGGGGAAGCAGCGTCAGGCAGCACTGCTGGCATTTTCCGCATTTCCGGAGCTCAAGCATGTGATTCTGGTGGATGAGGATGTGGACATTTTCGACAGTCAGGACGTGCTTTGGGCAATGAATACCCGATTCCAGGGAGATCGGGACATTGTCACCATTCCCGGCGTGCGCTGCCATCCTCTGGACCCCAGCTCCAATCCCGCCTATTCTCCCTCCATCCCGGATATTGGCGTCAGCTGCAAGACCATTTTTGACTGCACCGTTCCGTTCCATTTGAAGGACCGGTTCCAGCGCGCCGAATTTCTGGAGGTAGACCCCAAGCATTGGCTGCCGGACTTCGACTTCTCCTGAGGAGCCTGCCATGACCACAAAACGACTGCTCATTGGCATCACCGGCGCATCCGGCGCGCCCTTGGCATTGGAGCTGCTCCAACAGCTTAAAAGCATCCCCCAGGTGGAGTCCCATGTGATTCTGTCCCACTGCGGCGAATTAACTTTGACTCACGAAGCAGGACTTACCCGCAACGATTTGCAGGGTCTGTGCACCTGTCTCTATGACAATCAGGATTACGGCGCAGGACCTGCCAGTGGGAGCTTTCAGACCCTTGGCATGGTGATTATTCCGTGCAGCATGAAAACTCTGGCAGGCGTGGTCAGCGGCTACTGCGACACCCTGCTGCTCCGTGCCGCCGACGTCACCATAAAGGAGCGTCGTTCTCTGGTGCTGGTGCCCAGAGAATGCCCCCTTAGCACCCTGCATCTCAGGAATCTGACCACTGCCAGCGAGCTGGGGGCGGATATCATCCCCCCGGTGCCCGCCTACTATAACCATCCCAAAACCATCGAGGACGTCAACCGCCAGGTGGCAAAGAAGGTGCTGTCCCGGTTTCATTTGGACTGCGTGCCGGAATGGACAGGGATGCCGCTATGACGCTGGAACAGACGATTCTCAACCGCCGAATTCTCTGCACCGTAACAGCGCTGGACGATGGCATCCATGTGCTGCTCACCGGCGGCGACAAGGGGCACATTGGCGCGGTTTCCGTCTGCGATCCGGATGCTGAGCCGGAAACCATGACTCTGCCCGGGCATAAGGAGCAATTTGTCACGGTGCCCTGGTCCAAAGCCATTGCAGACACCGCCCGTCAGCGCTGCTGCGTGGTCTGCGGCATCCACTATGACAATGCCGCGCCGGAGGAAATTAAGACCATTATGGCAGGCACAGACCGGCTGCTCCATGAGGTGCTTGCCGCACTGTAGCGCCGCAAAAAAGAAGCATACGAACGCGACATTCCGCATTCGTATGCTTTTTATTTCTTCCTGGTTATTCCACTACCGTCTCCTGCACAATGCCATTGAGGGCTTCTACCGTTTTTGCAGGCACATCCTGCTCCCGTGCAATAACGCCGGTTTTCAGCAGTACGGTCAGCGCCACCAGCACCAGAACGGTTACAATGCCCGCACGCAGAGATAGCACAGCCAGGGACTTTTCCTGATTGTTGGATTTCATCGGTTATCCTCCTGTTTTCTGACCGCACAGCCGCAGCTCCGCTGTCAATCGACCAACATCATACACTACTTTTGTACAAAATGCAATCTACTTACAGAAATTTTAAATGGATTATAAATGTTCCATGCGCTGCGCTTCCTCCAGCACAGGAAAGCACCCCGGGATCGTATCAAACGATCCCGGGGTGCAATGTTATGCATCTTTCTGAACCGATTCGGGCGCTTCCTCCGCTTCCTTTTTGCTGCCGAAATCTCGAGTCAGCAGCCATTCGCAGATAAAGGAGATCACAATGCCAACCAGCAGACCGGTCTGGGGATTGGTAATGGCAAGCACGCCGCCAATCAGACCCGCAACACCCCGCTGGGTATTGTTTTTGCACAGTCCAAGCGCCACATAGAAGCAGCCAAATGCCTGGATCATCAGCGTCAAACTCATGGACAAGGGAAGAATCGGACGAATCAGCGCCACCAGCGGCAGGATCAGACAGCAAACCCATTTTGCCACGTTAAACGTAATGCAGCCGCCAAAGAAGGAATACATATTCTCCTTGCCGGTCTTATACCGCTCACAGATGGTTACCATCATTGCAGACCAGAGGGGACCAGACAGGGTGACCGTGGGGAAAAACAGGCTTTGCAGAATGTTTCTGACGCCGCAGCAGATATTGGTGAGATTGGGATTCACCTTGACGTCCTCATCCGGGCGATACTGCTTGGCGTCCTCCAGGAACTCCGTTCCGGTGACAATATCGCCAAAGGAGATGATATATGCCACCACCGCCATCACAGCCGCAGAGGAGATCACATGCCAGGAGGGCAGCCCCAATGCCGTCAGGCAGAAGTTGCCCAGTACATATTTCAGTCCGGGAATGGGGTTGAAGATGACGCCGTCAGACAGCACATTCACCGGCGTGGAAATTTCACCTGCCAGCATTCCTACAATATATGCCAGCAGCAGCGCCGGCACAAAGCCGCACTTTGCCAGAAACTTGATGAACTTATGGCCTGGCTTGTTTTTCTGCCGGTTGAAGCCCAGGGAAAACAGCAGGAACAGCGCTGCCAAAACGCCCACGGAAAAGCTGATGGGAGAGCCATAAAAGCCCACGCCGCCGCTTTCCACCGCTGCAAAGCCATATTTTCCGATGACTGCGGAAAAGCCCGCGCCAATGAGAATGCCCGCCTTTACCGACACTGGAACCTTGTGCACCAGCTTGGAGGCAAGCCCCGTGATGCCAAGAACCAAATACAAGAGTCCCAAAATCAGCTGCAGCATCACCAGCGCCTGAATCCGTTCCGTGGTATTCTGGAAGGACAGCAGCCACGTTGTAACCAGTGGAATTGCCGGGGTAATCCAGCCGCCCACAATGGGATCGCCTACGATATTTTGAAATACATACAGCAGTTCGTGAATACAGACAATGGACAGCGCCACGGAGAAGGGCAGTCCAAAAATGTCCTGCAAATACGCCACCGCAGATACGCCGGTTACAAACACCACCATTGCCTGGATCATTTCCGGCAGCTCCCAGGGGGCATGGACAAAGGGGATTCGAATCCGGAACATGCCCAATTTTATGGCAGGCTGTTCGGCGCCCTCCGCCCTGTGGGCTGATTTCATCATGATTGCCATGGCATCGTGCTCCTTTATGTTGGTTTTGTGAAGATATTGTGAACATTATCATAGCATCGTTCTAAACAATTGTCAATTCATTCAACACAATTTGACATAAAGAATACATCTGCACCGAAAAATTGTCATTTCATGGCACTGCCGTAGGTGTCTATGGTGGTGGTTCTGGCGGCGTAGAGGCGAGGAATGGTATAATAATTGCCGTCGGTGGTCCATTTTCCGCCGTTGGCAATGATCGCAAAGTCGTAGTATTTCTTTGCCAGCTCAATGGTGGTATTGTTATAGCTGCCGGCGGGATAGGACAGGACATAGGGGATTTTGCCGGTGACCTGGGCAATATCCAGCTGAGACTGCCGCAGCTCATTCTCCTGCTCCTCCGCCCCCAGTTTGGCGAGTTCATTATGATTCACCGTATGACTCTGGATCTCCACAAAACCGGAATCGCTCATTTCCTTTGCCTGCTCGTTGTTGATATCATGCTCCGTTCCCAGCGACGTGGTAACTACAAATACGGTTGCTTTCATATTGAATTCCTTCAGCAGCGGGAACAGCTCGGTATACGTGCCGATATATCCGTCGTCAAAGGTCAGAATCACCGGCTTATCATAATCCTCCAGATGGGTCAGATCCGAGAAGAAAATGGTCTGATAGCCGTTGTCCTGCAAATATTGCAGCTGCTCCCGCATATTGCTGGGAGAAACGAACAGGGATTCGATGCCCCAGAGGTTGTCACCCACCTCGTGATACATCCAAATCGGCACCGACCTTCCCTGTGCAATCTGATCGGTACCCGGCATTTTCGTTACATACGCCGTGTAGGTGCTGTCGTCCCATAGGAGATACAGCCCCGCCTGCTGGGCAACCATTCGAAGGGGAATCCAATATTCCTCCTGCTGTCCCACAAAATGCACGCCAATTTCTCCCGACTCCGGCAGCATCGCCGAACCGTCGGTTTCCACAAAGTCCAGGGAAATTGCCGTTCCGTCATACGCCGTAAGACTGGTCCCATCCATATCCTCTGTCAGCGTCAGCCAGGGATAAACCTTCGCCAGCTCCTCCAGCTTCACATAGGTATGGTCCCCCAGCTTCAAGCTGCCGAGCGTTACGCCGTCTGCCACCACCCGCGGTCCCGCTGCCACGGATTCTGTCAGAGATTCCGGCAGCGGTGTGGGTGTGGGTGTTGCGGCAGGCGTCACAGAAGTAGCTGCTGCCGACTCTATCTCAGCGCCGGACACTGATGCCGGATTGCTCTCCTTCTGAACACCCCATGCCGACGGTGCCGCGCTTGGTACTGACTCCGGCTGCTCTGCCGACGCAATTTG
>ERZ780226.3359-NODE-3359-length-9926-cov-3.876608_pt1 | contig 9926 bp, 9 predicted proteins | sample MGYA00511165_ERZ780226 | MGnify/ENA primary metagenome ERZ780226 (study PRJEB29588, sample SAMEA2152373) | human gut metagenome | biome: human gut; feature: human-associated habitat; material: faeces | place: Denmark | collected 2008/2010 ...
GTCAAACGCCGCAGGGCCGCCGCATACTCAGTATTCACCCCCGCGCCGCGCCTCATTGCCGCCGCCAATGCCGCGCAGATAAATGCGGTTATTATCCGCCTTAGCTTTTCATTCATGTTTTTTACTCTCCTTATCCGGCGCGGTGCTGCCCGCGCTCAATTCGGTCTATAATAATATGCTTATGTGCCGGTTTTATCAACACATAAGCATATCTGTTTCAAGTTTGTTTACAAGTTTGCGTCCTCTTCCCGCCAGGCTTGCAGCAGCGCATCCGCGGTTTTGTTCAGCTCCTTTTCAAGCGTGCGGAAACGGCTCAGCAGCTTTTTCCCCTCCGGCGCGACCTCCGCCCCGCCGCAATTACGCATCTCATATCTTCAACCATATTATTCACCCGCCCCGCACCGGATTGTTTCACGTGAAACATTCTTCCTGCGCGAAATTTATTTAAGCTTTATTATGAATATTCCCGGCATAAGGCCGCCCGCTTCGGTGCGCGTTTCCGTCACCAGTTTAAGCTTAGGCCGTTCGCGTATCAGCTTCTTCAGCAGCGGGAACTCCATCGTGTAAAGTATAGCCACGCCGTCCTCGTTCAGCCATTGCGGCAGCCGATCCAGCAGCCCTGCATATAGTTTTTCGTTGTTTGCATGCGTCCCCACGCGGTTGCCGAAGGGAAGGTTCGCGACAATCTCGTCATACGGGCGCTTCGCTTCAAAGCGCAGCATGTCGTTGCATATGAATTTGGCCTTTGAGCCCGCGTTTTCGGCATTTTTGCGGGCAATGTCTATTGCCCTATGCGCAATGTCAACGCCCGTAAGGCTTGCCGCGGGCGCAAGCTTTTCCCGCTCAATAAGCAGCGTGCCGCTGCCGCAGCAAGGATCCAGCACCCTTGCGTTCACCTTCATGTGCTCCATGGCATAGCGCAGCACTGCCGCCGCCGTTGCGGGATGTATGCTTGCGGGCAGCGCCTCGGTACGGTAGGTGAACCTATCGTCGCAAAACACGGTCGGTTGCAGAAACGCATCCGCGCGGCCCTGTTCATTTATTTCAAATATAAGCTCCGCTTCATAGTCGCTCGGCGCGTTCACAAGCTTTTCGCTGTCTATCACGGCGGCTATCGCGCGGCTTTGCGCCGCCCTGTCCTTCACTTCGCCCCTCAGCTCAATTCTATATCCGTAGGGCGGTTCGCCATCGCAGCAGTTTTCAAAGAATTCGCGCATAAAGCGGCCGCATTGCAGCAGCTGCTTCGCGTCGCTCGCGTTCATGTCCCGCGCTATTGGCATCAGGATGCTCTGCATGCTCCTAAGGCGCATCAGCTTATCTATATCCTTTGTTTTTATAAATACGCTGTTGCCCTTGTGCGCATAGGGTTCAAGCTCCTCTTCCTCCATGTCGTAAAGCAGGGAGCCTACCAGCCTGTCCGGTGCGTGGAGCTCAAATTCATACTCCGTATCGAGCGTGCGGAATGCATGATGCGCAATTTTCGTAAGCTTGCGCCTTGCGCTGAGGAGAGCATCGGTTTCCTCTGCAAAATGGCGTTTTTCGCTTTCGTCCTTTGCGGCGGGAACGATGTATTTTTCAAGGAAAGCCTTGGCCTCCTCGCCGCCTATCACGCCTATTGAAAGTATCATGCTCGGGCGCACGAAGCGCGTCTGCTCCCGCCCAAGTGCAGCTATGAGCCGCGGCGCGTCCGCTTCCCTTTCAAGCGCTCCCATCAGCCGCGCAGTGTTTTTTCTAAGCTTAGCGTCGTCAGATAAAAGCATGGCGCAGAAGCGTTCGTTTTCATCCGCATTGCAAAGCTTATCCGCCATAGCTTCGCGGAATTTTTTCTGCTTTGCCAGCCTGCATAAAAACGCGCCCGCCGCCGCATTGTTTTCTTTTATATACAGCGCCCACGCCGGCTCAAACGCCTGCTCCGCCTTGGCGGCAAGCTTTTCCGGCCCGTTCGGCTCATTTAGTATTTTCAGCGCCTTTTCGCGGCTCATGTGAATCATTTTTTGCTCCTTTTTGCGGCTTCGGCGCGTATAACGTCCAGCACCTCGTCCGTGCCGTCCGCCTTGGCGTCCGCGCTCATGGTGGCTGTGAATGAAAGCCGCCTGTCGTAAAGATCGTTCACGCTGTCAAGCAGTGTGTTTTCATTAAGCTGCTCCTGCTCCAGCACCATTGCGTAACCCTTGCGGGAAAAATAGCCCGCGTTTTGAATCTGGTCCCCCCTGCTTGCGCTAAGCGGCAAGGGTATGAGCAGCATGGGCTTGCACAGCGCCAAAAACTCAAACACGGCGTTTGCCCCCGCGCGGGAAACAACAACGTCCGTCGCGGCAAAAATGTCGCTCAGTTCGTTTGATATGAATTCATATTGCTTGTAGCTTGCGCTGTCCAGCTCCTTTTCCGCCTTGCCCGCGCCGCATATATGCACAATGTCGAACGTGCGCTCAAGCTTGGGCAATGCCGCGCGCACGGCGCTGTTTATTGCCGCCGCGCCAAGGCTGCCGCCCATTATCATAAGCACGGGCTTTTCCCCGTTAAAGCCAAGGAATTCAAGGCCGCGCTGCTTATCGCCCTTGTAAAGCTCCGGCCGTATGGGAGTGCCGGTATGCACGCCTTTTTCACCGGTGAATTTGAGCGTATCTTCAAACGTTACGCAGATTTTGTCCGCAAAGCGGGAGTTTATTTTGTTCGCAAGGCCGGGAGTATAGTCGCTTTCGTGCGTAACCACCGGCACGCGGCATTGGCTTGCCGCAATAACCACCGGCACGCTCACGTATCCGCCCTTTGAAAACACTACATCCGGATTGATTTTGCGTATAATGCGCCGCGCCTCGCCTATGCCTTTAAGCACCTTAAACGGCGTTGCAAGCGTTTTCAGCGAAAAATACCGCCGCAGCTTGCCCGCGCTTATTTCATGATAAATAATATAGTCCTTGCCGGCCATCAGCTTTTTTTCTATTCCGTCCGCCGTGCCGATATAATGTATCTCGTATCCCTCGCTCAAAAGCTGGGGGAAAAGCGCCATGTTCGGCGTAACGTGTCCGGCGCTGCCGCCGCCCGTGAATACGATTCGTTTGTTCATTGCTCCTGCCTTTCGTAAAACCGTATTTTCCGTTCATAATATGCTCATTCGCCCCATAAGTATATCATTTACGGAACCTTTGGGCAAGAATCCCCTACTTCCCCACGCAGAAGCGGGAGAATATCCTCTCTATCACGTCCGCCGTTACCTCGCGGCCGGTTATTTGGCCAAGGGCATAGAGCGCGGTGCGTATGTCCGCCGCAGCAAGGTCGGTGCCTGCCGCCGCATCCGCGATTTCAAGGGCGGCCTTCGCCTCCGCAAGGGCATGTATGTGGCGGGAGTTGGTAACAAGCGCGCTCTCCGCCTCCTTGGTGAGCAGCAGCGCGGCCATGTGCTCCTTCAGCTCCTCTATCCCTTCCCCCGTTACGGAGCTTACGGCTATTGGCGCAAATTCGGCGCAGCTTGCATCCGTGCCGAAGCCCTGCTTGTCCGCCTTGGTAAACAGTATCAGGCATTTTCTGTATTCGCCCCGCTTTGCGGCATTTATCAGCGCGCGGCTTTCTTCGTCCATGGGCTTCGTGCCGTCTATTGCAATAAGTATAAGGTCAGCGCGCTCGCCCGCCTTCCTCGCCCGCTCCACGCCTATGCGCTCCGCCTCGTCCGCGCCCTCGCGTATGCCCGCCGTGTCCGTTATGCGCACGGGTGCGCCGCATATATCAAGCGTTTCCTCAAGCGTATCGCGCGTTGTGCCGGGTATGGAGGTAACAATCGCCCTCTCCGTTCCCATGAGCGCGTTAAAAAGGCTCGATTTGCCGGCGTTTGGCGCGCCGAGTATGGCTACCGAGGCCCCTTCGCGGAATATCCGCGCCGCGTTGCCGCCGCGTATCAAATAATCAAGCTTATCTATTATGGGCGCAAGTTCGCTGCCGAGTGCGGATACCGTGTCCTCCTCAAGCTCGTCCGGATAATCAAGCGCCGCCTCAACGCCGCTGAGTATATCAATAAGCCTGTCCTCAATATCCTTTATGCCGCTGCCTATGCTGCCCGCAAGCTGCTCCTCCGCCATGCGCGCACCCTGCTCCGTAACGGAGCTTATAACGTCCATAACGGCTTCCGCCTGGCTCAAATCAAGCTTGCCGTTCATAAAGGCGCGCTTTGTGAACTCCCCGCCTTCGGCCGGGCGCAGGAAGCGGGAAAGCACCGAAAGTGTCCGCTTGGCTATTACGCGGCTGCCGTGAATATATATTTCCGCCATGTCCTCGCCGGTATAGGTTGCGGGGGCTTTAAGGAAGCAGGCCATTGCGGAATCTATCGTTTCCCCGCTTTCGGGATCTATAACATGGCCGTAGTTCATAACGCGGTGCTCCGGCGCGTTTTTGCAGCGGAAAACCCGCCCAAGCGCATCTTTTGCGCCGCTTCCGGTTATGCGCACTATTGCTATCGCCCCGCCCACAGGCGAGGACAGCGCGAATACAGTATCCTCACTCATCCTTTATGTTGCCCTTCCCTATGTCCCTTGTTATCTTTTCCAGCATCTTCGGTTCGTTATCCTGCGGCTTGCAGGCGCAATGCATAAGCAGCGCGCGTTTCACTTCCCCCACCCGCGGGCCGGGGGATATGCTCAGCCAGCGGCAAATGTCCTGCCCCGTGCATTTCAATTCCTTTTCGGTAAAGGGAGCGTTTTCGGCCTGCATTTCGGCATATACGCGCTCCCAGCGCTCCGCCGTGTCCACCCGGCCCAGCACTATGCCGCTGCCGTGCACGTCCGCTTCGCGTATAAGAATAAGCTTTTGCGCGCCGTCCCGCCCAAGCTCCACAAATTTCTTTTTTATCTTGCGCACGCGCGTTTCGCCCTTCAGGTCAAACATGTGCCACCGCACCAGCATAACAACTTCCTCCCTGAGTGCGTTCGGGGCCTTGAGCCGTGTCAAAACGTCGTTCGCTATGCGGGCGGAATACATCTCGTGCCCATGCATGGAGCCGTGGTCATAGAACGCGGTGGCCTTGCCCGTATCGTGCAGAAGCATTGTCCACCTAAGCACCAGCTCCGGCGGCACAGCCGCGCACGCCCTTAGGTTATGCTCCATAACGTCGTATTTATGGAAATCCCGCCTTTGCTTAACGTCATAGCAAAGCTCAAGCTCCGGCAGCAGTACCTCTATCGCCCCGCTCCGGTGCAAAAGATGCAGCGCGCCTATAAGCGCATCGTATCCCGCGCCGTAGGCCGTGTCCGCCATTAGAAGCTTGCACAGCTCGGCATATATCCTCTCCGGCGAAATATCCTTCAGTCCTTCGCGGCTTGCGTATGCGGCGGCAAGCGTGTTTTCATCCGCTTCAAAGCCAAGCTGCCCCGCAAAGCGGCACAGCCGCAGTATTCTCACCCCGTCGTCCCGCATTATCAGCGCGGGGTCGGGGCTTGTGGCGCGGAGTATCCGCCGCTCTATATCTTTTACGCCGCCGGTGGGGTCTGTTACCTCCTTTGTGAGCGGGTCAAGGTAAACGGCGTTCACGGTAAAATCCCGCCTGAACGCGTCCTCCTCAAGCGTTGCCGCGAAGCTGACCTCGCTTGGCCTATGGCTGCCCGTGCCGTCGTAACGCTCAGTACGGAATGCGGCGTATTCAAAGCTCATCCCGCCCATAACTATGTCCAGCGTGCCGAACGCCGCGCCCTTTTTGCGGCACTCTATGCCCCGCGCGGTAAGCATGGCTTCAACATCCTCTATTATGAGCGCGCTGCAAACGTCTGTGTCGTTCACGGGGTATCCCAGCAGGCAGTTGCGCACCATGCCGCCCACGGCATACAGCCGCACCCCGTTTTCACTGAATATCTCCGCCAATGCCGTAAGCTGCGGAGCAATTGTAAAATCGTGCATGTGACCTCTCATAAAAAACAGCTTATTTTATCTTACCATTTTGGCGGGTGGAATACAAATGGAATAAAGGGGTTGTGAGGGATTAGCACTAACCCAAAAGCTGTCCCCGCGTGCGGGGAAAGTGGACACGAACGAATGTGAGTGGCCGAAAGGGGAATAACTCGAAGCTGCCAACTGCCGCGAGAAGTTCCCCTTTCGTCACGGCTTACGCCGCGACACTTTCCCCGTAAACGGGGACAGCTTTTGGGTTGTTCTACATTAAGCCTGCCCTGAAATGGGAGGTGGCCGCGAGTGCAACGAGTAGCCGGAGGGAGTTAAAAAAGACAACCGCTTCGGCTGTCTTTTCTTCTTTCTTTACTCTTTACTCTTCCCTACCCTTGGGCGCTATCACCACGCGGCGGTTGGGCTCCTCGCCCTCGCTGTATGTGGTAACGTAGGGGTTGTTCTGCAGCGTTGCGTGCAGCACGCGGCGCTCGTAGGGGTTCATCGGCTCCAGCGTTCTTGCGCGGCCGGTGCTCCTTACTTGGGACGCTACCTTGCGGGCAAGGCGGGCAAGCGTTTCCTCGCGCCTGTCGCGGTAGCCCTCGGTGTCCACGGTTATGCGGGTGAAGCCATGCTCCTTGCGGCTGCGGTTAACGTGCAGGCTGGTCAGATACTGTATCGCGTCCAGCGTTTCGCCCCTGTGGCCTATCAGCACGCCCATGCCGGAGGATTCTATTCTCAGCCTTACGCCGTCCTCCTCGCTAACGTTGGCAAGAACCTGCGCGTCTATATTCATAAGGCGGAGCATTTCCCTGAGGAATTGCGCGGCTTCGTTGTTCTCCGCGGCCTCAAGCGTGTATTCAATCTTGGGCTTGGCGCTCTTTTCTTCGCGTTCGCGGCGGTTGCTGCGCTCGCGGCGGTTGTTCCTTTCCCTGCGCGGCGACCTTACTTCGCTGACTTCTTCAGCTATCTCTTCGCTCACTTCGCCGTTTTCGCTTATTTCTTCGGCTACGGTAATGGTTTCTTCCTTCGCCTCTGCCGCTTCCTCGCTGCGCCGGGGCTTATCCTCGCGGTGGGGGCGTTCGTCGCGGCGGTTACCGCGGTCGCGCCTGGGCCTGTCGTCGCGGCGCGGCCTGTCCTCGCGGCGGCGATTGGCGCGCCGTTCGGCTTCGTTCATGTAGTCGGGTACTACTATCTGCTCCGGCTCGCGCTCGGTCAGCTTTACTATGGCGGGCTTTGCGCCTATTCCAAGTATGCCCTTGGTTTCGTGCTGAACTATGTCTATCTCAACTTCGTCTATCGAAACCTCCAGCTCCTTAAGGCCTTTAAAAATTGCTTCGTCTATCGTTTTGCCCGATGCTTCGATTGTCCTCATTTATCAGCATCCTCCTTTGCCGGTTCCGTCCTCGGGAATTTCTTGTTCAGTATAAGGTTGACTATTATCATTATTACGCTGGTCAGCGTCCAGTAAATTGCAAACGCCGCGTTGTAATTAAGGCAGAATATAAAGCTCATTATGGGGAACAGATAGTTCATCCATTTGGTGGACTTCGCTGCTTCCTCGTTGGCGGCGGGGGTATTCTTGGTCATGAGCCAGGCGGAAAGGAAGTTCGTGCCGCCGGCAAGTATGCTCATTATGAACCAGCCGTTGTTATATCCCTTGTAAACGTCAAGGAAGGGCTGAATGGCCGCGTCGTAAATGGCTATTGCGGTTTCGTTTGAAAGGAGCTGATAGCTCACGCCGCCCTGATAAACCTTGGTAACGGCAAGGCCCATTTCAACCAGCTTTTCGCCAACGCCGGGTTCCTGCAAATAAAGCAGGTTTGAAAGCTGCGGCGTGGCAAGGAAGCTTGCGCCGTTGGCAAGCACGGGCGTAAGGCCGTTATCGGGCTGCCAAATATTGTTTATCCACAGAAACTTGAAGGATTTGAACAGCTCCATGGCGTTTTCATCCACCAGCAGCCTAAGGTTCATTTCATATCCCCAGTAACGGAACGCCGCTATGAAGCAGAAGAAAAGCGGCATGGTTATGAGCATCGGCAAGCAGCTGCCCCACATGCTCACGCCCTTTTCCTTCATAAGCTTTGTCTGCTCGGCCTGGAAGCGCCTGGGGTCGTTGGCATACTTTTTTTGCAGCCGCTGTATTTCGGGCTGCACCTCCGCCATCTTTGCGGAGGACTTGCGCGTTTTTATATCGGAAAATATGGTCAGCGCGCGCAGAAGTATGGTGCTTATCAATATTGTAAGGAATACGTTGCCGAAGCCGCTTTCGGATATGGCGCAGGTAAGGCTGTATATCCAGCGCATGGCTTCAAGGAACCAGTTTGTCAAAAAGAAATCACCGGTCAAAGTTTATGTCCTCTCTTTCCCTCCGCGCAATAAAACAACCCTTGCGCGGCATACGAATGATGAATATTTCTTATTCGTGTTCTTTGTATTCTTCTTTTTCTTCTTCGCTTTGTATTCTATCGGCCCCGTCCTTATCCATGCCGGATGCATGGCGCCTTGGGCCAAAGCGGAACTCCTCCGGAACGGGATCGTACCCGCCCCGCGAAAACGGGTTGCAGCGCATAATGCGCCACAGCGCAAGCAGGCCGCCCTTCAGCGCGCCGAAACGGCTTATAGCTTGCTTTGCATAAGCCGAGCACGAGGGGATATAGCGGCAGCAGGGAGGATGCAGCGGCGATATCCACCGCTGGTATCCTTCTATAAGCGTTAAAAGCAAACGCTTCACGCTTTATTTTCTTCTTTCTTCAACAAATCGCCCCGGCGCAGAAGGCTGCGCGCCGCGGCGCATATATCGGAAAAGTCCGCACTGAGTATCGGCGCGCGCGCTATAACAATAATATTATAGCCCGGCTTTACTTCGCCAAAGACCGTATCGAATGCGCTCCTCAGCCGCCGTTTTACCCGGTTGCGGCATACGCTGTTGCCCAGTTTTTTGCTTACGGAAAAGCCAATGTGTTTAAGCGCGGGCGTTCTGTTCTTTGTGAATATAACGACCATCAGCTCGTTCGCCTTGGAATTTCCTCTGCGGTATACATAGCGGAATTCCTTATTCCGCTTCAATGAATAACAGCGTTTCACCTGAGTTGATATTTTTCCCCTTTGTGGGGCCGTGGGCATAAAAGAAAATGCGTCCTTCATGCCGCGCGGCCCGTCTGCACGCATGTTTTTATGCGCGCTTTTGTTTTGCTTCTGTTCGCCCTTTTATCAGGCGGAGAGGACCTTGCGGCCCTTGTTGCGGCGGCGGGCGGTATGAAAGTAGCAAAGCACGGCAACCGTGCCGCATCCTCCCAGTGTGGAACAGCAGACTGTCTGGAAGCTCTCGGCGTAAACATTCAACAGAGTCCGGCAAGATGTATAGAACTTCTAAACGAGGTGGGTATGTGCTTCTTCTTTGCGCAGAAATATCATACCTCCATGAAGTACGTGGGCGCTATCCGCAAGGAACTTGGTTTCCGAACTGTATTCAATATCCTCGGCCCTCTCACAAATCCCGGAACGCCGTCCATGCAGCTTCTCGGCGTGTACGATGCTTATCTGGTTGAACCGCTGGCACAGGTATTGATCAGCCTCGGCATCGAACGTGGGATGGTTGTATACGGGCAGGATAAGCTTGATGAAATTTCCGTGAGTGCGCCAACGACGGTCTGCGAGATTCGTGACGGCTGGTTCAAATCTTCAGTAATCACGCCCGAAGATTTTGGTTTTGAACGCTGCACAAAAGATGACTTGAAAGGCGGAACTCCCGAAGAAAACGCCAAAATCACCCTTGCTGTCTTAAACGGCGAAAAGGGTCATAAGAGAAACGCGGTGCTGTTGAACGCCGGTGCGGCGCTTTATATCGGCGGTAAGGCGGACAGCATAAAGGAAGGCGTTGCGCTTGCCGCAAAACTGATTGATTCCGGTAAAGCACTCGAAACGCTGAAGCAGTTAATCGAAGTCAGCAACCGCCCGGAGGTGGAGGCATGACCATACTGGACCAGCTGGCCGGCCATGCCCGGGAGCGGGTGGCGGCGGACCAGGCGGAGAAGCTGCCGCCCGGGGCCTTGACGCGGTAC
>ERZ780226.3372-NODE-3372-length-9892-cov-3.448714_pt1 | contig 9892 bp, 12 predicted proteins | sample MGYA00511165_ERZ780226 | MGnify/ENA primary metagenome ERZ780226 (study PRJEB29588, sample SAMEA2152373) | human gut metagenome | biome: human gut; feature: human-associated habitat; material: faeces | place: Denmark | collected 2008/2010 ...
GCTCCTCTTTTAATTTCTCATTGGTATCCAATTCGTAATTAAATTTTGCCACTTGATCAAATGTGATTTTTTTCTTTCTGAAAAACAATATTTTCACCTCCGAGCATTCAATCAAACTTAAAGTACAACAAAAAACCATTATCATTATAACAAAAAACCACCCTTGCGGATGGTTTTTGTCGTAATTGGTTGATTTTGAAGCGTAATTGGTCTTTAGATTTTAAAAATTCAAAATAATACAAACTGTCAGTATATTATTCTCATAACTGTATTTTATGTTGCCGTCATATTTTCGGATTGCCGAAAGAATACTGGCTATTCCTATTCCTCTGTTTTTAAGCATATTGTTTTCAATACAAATATCATACCTGCATGGATTAGAGCACACAATTACGATTTTATTTGCGACCGTTCGGATATTTACTGTTATTTTGCCGTCAGATTGACATTCAATGCAGCCGTTCACAGCATTTTCTAAAATATTGGATAAAACAGCCACAAAATCCATATCGGATATGGCGGTGTTTTCTGCGGTATCTGCTTCAATGGAAATTGAAAGACCGTTCTTTTGCGCATTTGTATAAAAACTGGTCAAAATAGCATTCACTGTAATGTTGGGGCAAAAATCATTCGGCTTTATTTCATCTAAGCTGTCATTGTATTGTTTCAAGTAACATAAAGCCTCATCAACTTCCCCTTTTTCAAGCATAGTTTCAATATTCTGATTATGGTGTCTGAAATCGTGGCGGACTGTTTTTGCCGACAGTTCATTTTCTTTTGCGGTCTTAAGCTGTCCTTGCAGATAAGCTATGTTTTGGTTAATTAATTCCGTGTTGCTTTCATCTATCATAGACTTAATTGTGCCGAATATAACCCATAGAATTGATGCGTATATCAAAACGGAAACTGCAAAAAACGGGGCATAATCGCCTATGCGTTCGTACTTGTCATAAAATATCATTACAAATAATGCAAAAATCACCAAAAACAAAAATGAAACGGTTGATATGGAATACCATGTTTTTCGCCGCTGCCCGGATACCGTTCTTACCGTGGGACGCAAAAAACGCACGTATACATAAGCCATAGGAAGAAACAAAACCGTTCTTGTGATATTCCTCGCATAATATACAAAAATGTTGGGTGCTCCTTTGAACAATACTCTGCACAGCATAAGTGAAATGCACACAAATATACAAAATGCATTTGCATAACTTATGAACAGAAAAACTTTTTTACAGGTCGGGTCGGCCGAGGTAAACAGAAAAATTAAAAATGCCACAACTATTGTACTCGTAAAGGCTATTGAGAAGTAGCCGATACTGTTTCCGAACACCGTATAAATAAGCGTTGTAAAGCACACGAACAAAACAACAAATCCCGAATAAATCAGTGCCGTCCTACTTCTTGAATATTTAGGCTCTGTCATTACCCAAAAGAAAAGGAAATGTGAAATTCCGAGCAATGTCATTGCCGTAAATGCATACATCATTATTTTGTCGCCTCCTCTATGTAGAAACTGAAATACTGTTCTTTTACATCATTTCTCAAGCGTCTCGGAATCGGTATTCTTTGTCCGTTTATCAAAATAAGTTCGGTTTGAAGAATGCTTTGTACGCATCTTAGGTTTACAATATATGAGGCCCCGACAGATATAAATCCTTTGACATCATGGCATAAAGCTTTTATCTCGGCGAGAGTAGTGCGTGTTTTTATGTTTTTTCCGGATTTTAAGAATATTTCAACATTGTGATTTTTCGATTCAACATAAATTACTTGATATAAATCAATACGGTGTATTTCTCTGCCGCTCATTACCGGTACAAACAAGCGTATGTTTCTTTTATGTATAATTCTGTCAAGCGTATCGGTAAGTCTTTCTTTCGTAAACGGTTTTGTCAAATAATCATTAACGTGCAGTGCAAACGCCTCAACAGCAAAATCAGAACTTGTCGTCAGAAAAATGATGTCTGTACTTTCATCACTTCTGTTTTGCAGTTCTTTTGCAATTTCAGTTCCTAAAATGCCGGGCATACATATATCAAGCAACGCAATATCCGGAACACCGTTTTGCCTGACATCTTCCAACATATCAAGAGGATTTAAGAAACCGTTAACACTAATATGCAGCTCAAGATGTGTTTTTGCATATTCCAATACAATTTGCTTTATGTTTTCAAGTTCATTTATTTGGTCATCACATATAGAAATAATCATTCCTAAAACCTCCTTTCTGTTTCGATAATTTTTTTACAATACGGCTGCCATACTGTTATCCGAACCCGCACTTATAGTCTTTCGAAAAAATTATATAGTTATTTTCAATTATATCACATAAATCGAAATTTGTCATCCTTCTAAAGTATGAAATTATCATTTTCTGCGTTATGCACAATTTTACATTACGGATTACACTTTCCGCAAGGATTGAATCCGTCTTAAATTGCTTCATCACGAGTGCAATTTAAGTAAACTTTGTTCTTCTCTTTCATCTGAGAGACAGCACTGCAATTAGGATAGTGATTGCTTATTTAGTATACCATACCGTGTCGTTTAATTCAACCAAATTCTTTGTACAAAAACACGGATTTCGATACAGAAACACCAAATACAAAGGCTGTATAATAACACAAAATCCCCGAACCGACTACAGATTTCCCGTTTTTTCGCCTTATTTCCTCTGCCGATACTCCTTGGGCGGCATATTTTTATATCTTTTAAACAAGCGGTCAAAATAATTCAGATTGTCATAGCCGACACTCTGTGCTATATCCGAAATGCTTTCGTCGGTATTTGTCAGGAGTATGGCTGATTTTTCAATCCGAAAACGGTTTATGTACTCCAGTATCGTCATACCCACGGACTGACGGAATATACGGCACAAATGGCTCTCGGTAACATAATGTAGCTTTGCCAGATCGGAGGTTGAAATCGGTTTATCGTAATTTTCGTGTATATAGTCAAGCAGCATATTTATTTTTTTCATTCTGCCGATTCGCGTTCCATATTCAAATTCGGAAAGCTGCATGGCTGTATAATTTTCAATAAGATATGCCATAAGAAGATAAATTTCCCCTTTTATGACCATATCGGAGCATCTGCCTGCATTAGATGCCTTATCCGAAATAAGCCTGAATGCCGACGTTATAAATTCATCCTTTGCTATTTTCGACTCCAATATAATATTTTTACATTCCGTATCACTGAATATCGACGGATTTATGATAGCGCATATATATTCGACAGGTTTATCACACTGCATGGAATGAAGCTCATTGCTGTTCACTACAATCGTTTCTCCGTCCCGTGCCTCAAACCGGTTTGAATTGCAAAAAAAGCTGCCGCTGCCCGACAGAACATGCAAAAGCTCAATATGCTCATGCCAGTGCGGCGGAAATTCCGCGGCAGTGTATTTGCGTATTTTAATCGGAAAACCCTGCGCAAGCTCCGAAATATCTTCATACAACAATATATCGTTCACAATACCACCTCAAAATTGTGCTAATTATAGTCAAAACCGTTCATTGCTTTTCTCCTGCCTTAAGTATATAATAAAAGCATCGGAAAGTCAATGAAAACTTAAAGGAGATGATTTTTTTATGAAACTGGGAGTATTAATAAATCTTGACAGTGAGCAGATTGAAGAAAAATTTGCAAAGCTTCGGGAAATGGGCTTTAATTCCTGTCAGCTTTGCTGCTGGAGACAAAGACTTATGACCGGGGAAACGGCAGAAAAAATAAAAGGGTACTGTCAAAAATATGATATTGACATTTCAACCTTCTGGTGCGGCTGGAGCGGTCCGCAGGCTTGGAATTTTACCGACGGACCGTTAACGCTCGGACTGGTACCCGCAGAGTATCGTTTTAAAAGAATGAATGAGCTTAAGCACGGTTCGGATTTTGCAAAAATGCTCAGAGTTGAAAACATTGCAACTCATGTGGGTTTCTTACCCGAAGTCCCCGCAACAGAACAATATCGTGCAATCATCGCGGCATTGAGAAATGTTGCGGAGCATGTAAAGGAAAACGGACAGTATTTCCTGTTTGAAACAGGTCAGGAAACTCCCGTTACATTAAGAAGAGCTATTGAGGACATAGGCACGGGCAATCTCGGAATAAATCTCGATCCCGCAAATCTAATAATTTACGGCAAGGCAAACCCGATTGACGCGCTCGATGTATTCGGCGAATATGTACGCGATATTCACGCAAAGGACGGCTGCTATCCGACAAACGGTCACGAGCTCGGCGAAGAAAAGCCTTTGGGCGATGGAAAAGTAAATTTCCCGATGTTTATTAAAAGATTAAAAGAAATCGGCTACGACGGTCTGCTCACGATTGAACGCGAAATTTCCGGGGATAAACAAATTGAAGATATAAAGCACGCAAAAGTGTTATTGGAGGAATTGATATGATAAAGGTTGCATTGATAGGCATAGGCGGAATGGGCGGCTGCCATTTCAACTGCTACAAGGATATTGAAAATGCCGAGGTCATTGCGGTATGCGATGTACGCACGGATATGGCAAAAGAAAAAGTCAATAACGAAAGCATACATATATATTCAAGCTATGATGAGCTTCTTGAAAATGAAAATCCCGATTATGTGGATATATGCACACCAAGCTATATGCATCGCGAAATGAGCATAAAGGCTCTTGAAAAAGGAATAAACGTGTTATGCGAAAAGCCGATGAGCCTTACAACCGCGGACACAGAGGCAATTTTATCGGCTGTGAAAAAATCGGGTAAAATCTTTATGACCGCGCACGTTGTAAGATTTATGAAAGCATATATGTATCTGAAAAATGTTATTGACTCCAAAGAATTAGGGGATTTGCTGCGGCTTGATATGAAGCGTATTTCATCAATTCCCGACTGGAGCTGGGAGGATTGGATGCGCAATCTTGACAAGAGTGGCGGCACTCCGATTGATTTATCGATCCATGACATTGATTTCGTGCAATATGCACTCGGCGAACCGAAAGAGGTGAGCGGTGTATATCACAAATTAAAGAATAACAATGATTTTATTGTATCGGAATTGGTATACGATAATTATGTCGTAACAGCCGAGGCAACCTGGTATAACTATAATATTCCGTTTGAAGCAAGCTTTAACGCGGTATTTACAAACGGCACACTTTGCTTAAAAGGCGGCAAAATTTTTAAAAAAGGCGAGGAAGTTGAAGTAACGGCAGAAAACACAGCTGCCGATACCGGAATCAATATTTCCGATACGGACGGCTACGGCGGTGAAATCGAGTATTTTGTTTCGTGTGTTGAAAAGAATATTCAGCCGCAGATTGTGACACCCGAAAGCTCTCAGGCAAGCGTTAAGCTTATTGAAAGAATACTTGCAAATTCGGTTATTATATAACACAAAGGAACATTGAAAATGAAAACCTGTATAATTGTCGGTGCGGGCGGCAGAGGAAAAGACTCCTATGCGCCGTATATTAAAGAAAAAAATTTAATGAACATTGTCGGGGTTGCCGAGCCTGATGCAAAAAAGAGAACGGAATTTCAAAGAACATATGAAATCCCCTCGGATATGGTGTTTTCCGATTACCGTATTCTCTTCAGCAAAGGCAGGCTTGCGGATGCGGTTATCATATGCACACAGGATAAAATGCATCTCGAACCGACATTGGCGGCAATAAAATGCGGTTATCATATTCTGCTCGAAAAGCCGATTTCGCCCGTTTATGAAGAAACAGGAATACTCGAAAATGTTCTGAAAGGCTATGACAAAGTATTCATGACAGGTTTTGTTCTTCGGTACACCCCGTTTATACAAAAAATCAAAGAGCTGCTGGACAACAACGCGATAGGCAGGATTACGAACATGCAGCTCAATGAAAATGAGGGCTACTGGCATCATGCGCACAGTTATGTGAGAGGACCGTGGAACAGTACAAAAAAAGCCGCTCCGCTGATTGTCGCAAAATCGTGTCTTAATTCTCTTATATAACATTAAACCCTCCTGCCGCTGCGGCAGGAGGGTTTAATTCAGACTCTGCTGTATTATTTTATTTCATCAAATACACGTACATAATCAACTTCCAAGCAATCCGGCAAAACCGCATTTTTAATTCCTCAACAGGACTGCCCTGCCATACATTGCTGTCACCCGCCAATCCCGCATTTGTGTGATTTGTTCCGTAATTGAAGCCTCCGTGGTAACCGTGACATTCCGTTGACACGAGTATAAACTGCTCTACATCCGAAACGGCACATTTGGGTGCCATCTGGCGGCATACATCCTTGCCGTCGGCATAGAAAATATATCCGTCCTTTGACCAATCCACACCGTATCTGTGCCAGCCGTCCTCACTTTCCACATAAGGAAAGCATTCATGCCCGTACCATTTGGTATCCTGAGGCATAGAAGCTCTTTAGATCAATACAAAGATATGTTCTATTCATCGCTTCTCTTCTCCTCTTTTTTATAGTTTTTCTCCACATTTCGGACAGAAATCAAAATCTTCTGTGGTTTCATATCCACAGTTTCTGCATCTTTTCTGTTGGTTATACTGCCTTACTATCGTCAAATCTGCATCTGTTATCCTTACATCGTCACCACGAGCTATAGCTTTACCTTTTTCTTCACTCAGTTCAAAAACACTGCCGCAGCACGAAGCTTTGACATAGTATTTCTTTCCCCATTTGAATGTAGGTATAAAGAACAAGCTAAGGCACATATATGTCATAAACACGGTATATCTCGAATACGCACCGCAGCTTTTACATATATTCATCCCACCGCTATCGTAGTTTAATTCTTTTTGTCCGTCATTAATTCCCATTATAAAGAACATTTCACTTAACCTCTATCTGATATTTATATCTTTTAGTTTCTTTCTGCACTCATTCCAATTCGGATAAACTTTCGCCAGTTCATCATAAAACTTACTTGAATGATTTGGTTGCAGAAAGTGCGTAAACTCATGCCACACCACATATTCAATACACTCCATCGGTGCATACATCAGATTTATATTAAAGGTTAATATCCCCTTCTGTGAGTGACAGCTCCCCCATCGAGATACCATTTTCCTGAACTTGATTTCAGGATATCTTATTCCTCTTGTTTCATAGTATGGATATGCCTTATTACAAAGCAAGATTATAAGTTCCTTTACTTCATCTTCAGTATAATATTGTTTCTGCTCTGCAATAGGTCTATTCTTATACTTTTCCAATGCACGAAGAATAAAGTCTGCTTTTGAGTTTATAAAATCATCAATAACCTTTTGAGACACTCTTCTGTTCGCTGACACATTGATGCTACCATCAGGTTTTATTCTCATATTTATGTTTTTGACATTTTTATACTGTAGATTATATTGAATTATGTTGTCCTTAAATATGATTTCTCTAATCATGCTGTGGCTTTTTTAAGTATGGGAACTATTGTGTCTTCATCCACATCTGTTATTACATCATAGAGCTTATGTATTTCTTCGGTTACCGCACCTTGCTTTACTAAGTCTTTAATTAAAGCAATTAATGTATCATAAAAGCCATCAAGGTTTATAACAACAATCGGCACATCAATTCTCTTTAAATATTTTAAAGTCAGCACCTGAAAAAACTCATCCATAGTTCCAATTCCGCCGGGAGCAATAAAGAACACATCGGCATGCTTTTCCATAAGTGTCTTTCTTTCTGCCATTGTATCTACCATAACCTTATTATCGCAATCGAATATATCTTCAAATTCGCTGATAAAGTCAGGAGATATACCCATAACAAAACCGCCATTTTCTTTAACACCTCTTGCAACTGCACCCATACATCCTGTCGCTCCTGCTCCATATACAAGAGAAAAACCGTTTGTTGCAATTAATTTTCCCAATTTCTCTATTTTTTCTTTATGTTGGCTTGCAATTCTATCATTTGCTCCGCCATATACACATGCAAAATATCTTTTCGACATATCTTTTACCTCTTTGCCTATGTCCTTATTTTGATTTCCTTGCGTATTTATCACACAAGTCGTTTATCTGGTCTGTGAATTTAGCAAGCTCCTTGTTTGTCAGATTACGGCTTAACTCTGCAACAGTTTTAAGTCTCTGGCACGCTGCCATAAGTCTGTCAAATACAAGGTTAGCTCTTCGTCTGCCTTCAGATACCTTAGTAAGTTTAACTATTCTTCCTCTTGCTGTGCATTCGCCTGTTGCAAGATCGTATTCATCACCGCTGTATGGTGCTGTTGCTGTAAATTTGAGTTTGTTATATATCGTCTGCGAAAAAGCATCACACACCAAATCATCACCATGATTTACAAACACTTTCTTTGGCGGCTTTTCCATACTGCCAAGCCATCCGAGAAGCATATCTTTATCAGCATGACCGCTGATGCCTACAATTGATTCTATCCTTGCATTTACCTGAATGCTCTCACCAAACAACGAAACGTTCTTAGCTCCGTTTATAAGCTTTCTGCCGAAGGTTCCTTCCGCCTGATATCCAACAAAAAGTATTGTACTGTTTTCTCTCCATAGGTTATGCTTTAAGTGATGTCTGATACGGCCCGCTTCGCACATACCCGATGCAGATATAATTACCTTTGGAATCATATCAAAGTTTATTGCTCTTGACTCATCAGTTGTAACACTTAATCTTAATCCGGGGAAAGATATGGGATTAATACCCTGCTTTACAAGTGCAAGTGTTTCTTCATCGTAATATTCCATCAGATTATCCTGATATATCTTTGTGGCTTCAACCGCAAGAGGTGAATCTACATACACAATAAAGTTTTCATGACCTTTTACAAGGTTCTGTTCTTTAATCGTTCTGAACAGATATAAAAGCTCCTGTGTTCTTCCAATTGCAAAGGATGGGATAACAAGGTTTCCGCCCTTTGAAAAGGTTTCCTGCATTATTTTTGTGAGCTGTGCGATGTAGTCAGGTCTTTCTCCGTGAACTCTGTCACCATAGGTTGATTCAATTACCACATAATCAGCATACGGTGGATTTTGAGGATTTCTGATAAGAGGTCTGTCTATATTACCCAAATCGCCTGAGAACAAGACCGTTCTTTCTTCTCCGTTTTCATTTACTGTGATGTGGATGCTTGATGAACCAAGCAAATGTCCTGCATCACAGAAATTTATCGTTACACCTTCAAATATTTCTATTGGTTTGTTGTATCCGTGTCCTTCAAATAATTTCAGGGACTCCAACGCATCTGCAACAGTATACACAGGCACATACTGCTGATAGCCGGAACGCTCTGCCTTTCTGTTCTGCCATTCCGCTTCCTGTTCCTGAATGTGAGCAGAATCCTGCAGCATTATATTACAAAGTCTGTTTGTTGCTTCTGTGCAGTACACAGGACCTGCATATCCTTTTGCAACCATCGCTGGAATCATTCCTGAATGGTCTATATGTGCATGAGTAAGACAAATTGCATCAATTTCTGACGGAGCAATAGGCAATTCGCAGTTTTCGTATGTATCACCGCCTTGTTCCATACCGCAGTCAATAAGAATATTTTTCCCACATGCTTCAAGCAAAGTACAAGAACCTGTAACCTCATGAGCTGCTCCTATAAATGTTAATTTCATATTCACTTACTCCTCTCCTAATATTTCTTTTCCTTCATCTTCAGTTATGTATTCGACCTCTACCATGCAATCTATGACTTTTTTCTGTCTTTGTCTCGCAAGGTCAGGTCTGTTGTTTAACGAATATACTGACGGCGCATTTGGTATGCCTACAAGCAAAGTACACTCATAATCTGTCATATCCTTTGGTTCTTTATCGAAGTAACCTATAGATGCGTCATAAATTGAGTAATATCCGCTACCGTAATATATTCGGGGCAATCCCTCATTTTGTGTAAACCTCAAAATTTACTCCAAAATGATAATATAATCTA
>ERZ780226.3375-NODE-3375-length-9882-cov-2.716902_pt1 | contig 9882 bp, 9 predicted proteins | sample MGYA00511165_ERZ780226 | MGnify/ENA primary metagenome ERZ780226 (study PRJEB29588, sample SAMEA2152373) | human gut metagenome | biome: human gut; feature: human-associated habitat; material: faeces | place: Denmark | collected 2008/2010 ...
CCATGTCGGCCTTCACGTCGGCCGTGGCCTTGCTCTGGTCGGGCGTGTCTTCGTAGAGGAACGAGGCTTCGAGCTCGCGTTGCAGGAAGCTGTCGGGGCTGAACTGATAGCCTTTCTCCTCGCGACGTTGCGAGTAGAGCTTGATGAGGTCGCGGGCAATATCCTTGATTTTCTTCTTCGTGCGGTCCTTCAACATCTCCCACGCTCCCGTGCCCAGCTTGTTGAGGCGGGGCGCTTCGCCCTCCTTGCCCTTGTACTTGGACACCTTGTGGAGGGAGTGGATGGAGACGAACACCACGTCGTCGTTCTGATAGACGAGCTTCATCACCTCCTGCGTGGTGTTGCCGTTGGGGATGCGCACCAAGCCGGCAAAGCGCCCCACGCCGTGGTCGGTGTGCACCACGTAGTCGCCCGGCTGGAACTGGTTGAGCTCCTTCAGCGAGAGGGCCACCTTGCCGCTGCGGGCCTTGTCGCTCTTGAGGTTGTACTTGTGGAAGCGGTCGAACAGCTGGTGGTCGGTGAAGACGCACATGCGCAACGTGTTGTCGGCAAAGCCTTCGTGCAGGGTCTTCTCGACCGCCGTGAAGGTAATCTTCTCGCCTCCGCGCTCCTCGAAGATGGCACGGATGCGGTCGGTTTGCTTGGTGCTGTCGCTACAGATATAGATGGTATAGCCGTCGGACAGATAGCGGTGGAAGCTGTCGGCCACGAGGTCAAAGTTCTTGTGGAAGATGGGTTGCGCCGACGTGTCGAACTGCAGCGAAGCGTCGGGCGTGCCTGTGGGCTTGGTGCCGAACTCCAGGCGGCGGAAGTCGAGGGCACGGACGGTGAACTCGCCGCCGTCGATGAGCTTGCCCTCCAGACGGATGTTACCGTTCTCCTCCGCCTCGCGGGCGGCGATGGCTTGGGGCGTCAGGGCCTCGTCGTGCACCTGCTGGATGCGTTCGCGCAGCCACAGGAAGTCGCGCATGGCCAGGATGGTGTCGGCGGGCAGGAAGTCGAGAAACGACACCATGCCGCCCGTGCCGCCTGCCGAAAGGTCGCTGCTGAGGTCGGGCACGATGACCACGCTCTCCTTCTTCTCCTTGGACAGCTGCGTCTCCACCTCGAAGGTGCGCAGGCTCTCCACCTCGTCGCCGAAGAAGTCGATGCGGAAGGGGTATTCGCTGGAGAAGGAGAAGACGTCGATGATGCTGCCTCGGACGGCATACTGGCCGGGTTCATACACATAGTCGGTACGCTCGAAGCCATAACTGCGGAGCACGTCGGTGACGAACGTCATGTCCACCTGCTCGCCGGCATGGAGGGTCAGCGTCTTCTGCTGGAGTTCGCCCTGCGACACCACCTTCTCGGCCAGCGCGTCGGGGAAGGTGACGATGCACAAGCCGCGGCTGTCCTTCTGCAGGCGGCTGAGCACCTCGGTGCGGAGGATTTCGTTGGCGGCGTCCTTCTGGCCGTACTTGATGGCGCGGCGGAAGGACGAGGGGAAGAAGAGCACGGAACTGTCGCCCAGCACCTGCACCAAGTCGTGGTAGAAGTAACCCGCCTCCTCGCCGTCGCCCAGCACAAAGACGAACGGGCGACCTGCCCGCCCCACCAGCACCGAGGCCAGCAGGGAAGCCGACGAGCCGTGAAGCCCGCCCACGAAGAGGTGTTTCAACTGATCATCGGCCAGCAGGCGCAAGGCCGCCTCGACCTGCGGGTGGGCGGCGTATCGTTGTTGTAGTTCGGTAATCGTAAAGCTCATGTGCGTGAATATTAGCCGTGCAAAATTACGAAGAAAATGGATAAGAATATATCCGCCGCAAAGAAAAGCACTGTTTTCCTGCTGAAAAAACGATGGAAAACACTACATTTGTGGCACATTTACAATCCATAGAAGATATGCATACATCAGACAGCATCGTCATCATCCCGACCTACAACGAGCGGGAGAATATCGAGAACATCCTGCGGGCCGTCTTTGCCCTGGAGCATGGGTTCCACATCCTGGTCATCGAAGACGGGTCGCCCGACGGTACGGCCGAGATTGTCCGCCGCCTGCAACGCGAAGAGTTCGCCGACCGCCTGTTCATGGTGGAGCGTCGCGGCAAGCTGGGCTTGGGCACGGCCTACATCGCAGGCTTCCGCTGGGCGCTGGAGCACGACTACGAATACATCTTCGAGATGGACGCCGACTTCAGCCACAACCCCAAGGACCTGCCCCGCCTCTACAAGGCCTGTGCCGAGGAGGGAGCCGACGTGTCCATCGGTTCGCGCTACGTGAGCGGCGTCAACGTGGTGAACTGGCCCATGGGACGCGTGCTGATGTCCTACTTCGCCTCGAAATACGTGCGCATCATCACAGGCCTGCCCATCCACGACACCACGGCGGGGTTCGTGTGCTACCGCCGCCGCGTGCTGCAAACCATCGACCTCGACTCCATCCGCTTCAAGGGTTATGCCTTCCAGATCGAGATGAAGTTCACCGCCTATAAGTGCGGCGCACAGGTGAAGGAAGTGCCCGTCATCTTCATCAACCGCGAGCTGGGCACCTCGAAAATGAACTCCAGCATCTTCGGCGAAGCCGTCTTTGGCGTCATCCGCCTGAAGTGGGACAGCTGGTTCAAGAAATATCCGAAAATTAACGGTTAACCAACATGAAACGTACCCTCATCCACAACGCCCTCATCGTCAACGAGGGACAGACCATACAAGGTTCCGTGGTCATCACCGACCAGGGCCGCATCGCCGAAGTACTGACCCACGGCAAACCCCTCTCCGCCCCTTGCGACGAAACCATCGACGCCCCCGGCTGCTACCTGCTGCCAGGCGCCATCGACGACCACGTGCACTTCCGCGACCCGGGCCTGACGCACAAGGCCGACATCCTCAGCGAAAGCCGGGCCGCCGCCGCAGGAGGCGTGACCAGCATCATGGACATGCCCAACACCCTGCCGCAAACCACCACCCTCGAAGCCCTCGACGCCAAGCTCAACCTGCTGAACGAACGCTGCATCGTGAACCACTCGTGCTACTTCGGCGCGACGAACAACAACTACGGCGACTTTGCCCGCCTGGACCGTTCGCGCGTGTGCGGCATCAAGCTCTTCATGGGCTCGAGCACGGGCAACATGCTGGTGGACCGCATGGAAAGCCTGCGCGCCATCTTCGGCAGCACCGACCTGCTCATCGCCGTCCATTGCGAGGACCCCGCCATCATCCGACGCAACATGGAGAAATACAAGGCACAATATGCCGACGAGGACGACGTGCCCGTCAGCAAGCACCCCAACATCCGCTCCTCGGCCGCCTGCTACGCCTCGTCGAGCCTGGCCGTGAAGCTGGCGCGCGAAACGGGTGCCCGCCTGCATGTGCTACACCTCTCCACCGCCCGCGAACTGATCCTCCTCGAGGCAGGCCCTATCAGCGGCAAGAAGATTACGGGCGAAGCCTGTGTGGCCCACCTGCTGTTCAGCCAGGCCGACTACCGCACGCTGGGCACCCTCATCAAGTGTAACCCGGCCGTGAAGACCAAGGCCGACCGCGACGCCCTGCGCCGTGCCGTCAACGAGGATGTGATCGACGTCATCGCCACCGACCATGCACCCCACCTCATCACCGAGAAGAAGGGCGGTGCGCTGAAGGCCGTGTCGGGCATGCCAATGATTCAGTTCTCGCTCGTGAGCATGCTGCAACTGGTAGACGAAGGCATCTTCACCATCGAGAAGGTCGTGGAGAAGATGTGCCACGCCCCCGCCCTGCTCTATGGCATCCGCGAACGCGGCTTCATCCGCGAGGGCTGGAAGGCCGACCTCGTGCTGGTGCGCCCCCACACACCCTGGACGCTGGAGAAGAGCCTTATCCAGAGCAAGTGCGGTTGGAGCCCGCTGGAGGGCCGCACCTTCGACTGGCGCGTGGAGCGTACCTTCGTCAACGGCCATACCGTCTACGACGGCCATGCGGTAGACGAAAGCTATCGGGGCGAGGAACTGCGCTTCGACCGCTGACACCAGATTCGTTCGGGAGGAAGGCAGGTAACGATAGTTTACAAAACGCTTATTATCCGTTCCAAGAGCCGGCCGCTCCCTCCAAACAGGTTTAAACCCCAAGAGGCTTATGTTTCAAACATAAGGGGTGAATGTTTCAAACATAAGCCCCCTATGTTTCAAACCTTCGATAGTGGCACCTCAAGGCCGGTGAAAGCCTCTCTCTGAAAAGCCCGTCCGGCAACAGTCATAGATATTTACAACATCATACAACAGGAAACGAACATGCTCCTTACCTACAACATCGCCGATACAGCCCCCTACATCAACTGGATCTACTTCTTCCACGCGTGGGGCTTCCAGCCGCGCTTTGCCACCATCGCCAACCTGCACGGCTGCGACTCGTGCCGTGCCCTGTGGCTGGCGTCTTTCCCCCAAGCCGACTGCAACAAGGCGGCCGAAGCCATGCAGCTCTTCAAGGAGGCCCAGCGCATGCTCGCCCGCCTGGAAGGGGTGCTGCAGATGAAGTGCCTCTTCCGCCTGTGCCGCGCCAATGCCGATGGCGACAACCTGCTGCTGGACGACATCACCTTCCCCCTGCTGCGCCAGCAGACACCCCATGCCGACGACAGCCCCTACCTCTGCCTGAGCGACTTTGTACGCCCCCGCTCGTCGGGCATCGCAGACACGGTAGGTGTCTTTGCCTCCACCGTGCAGGGAGAGGCGGAAGCTGCCTGCGGCGACGATCCCTACCGGCAACTGCTGGTACAGACCCTGGCCGACCGCCTGGCCGAAGCCGCCACAGAGCGCATGCACCTCTACGTGCGCCGCACCGCCTGGGGATATGCCCCCGACGAAGACCTGCCCATATCCGCCCTGTTGCAGGAGAAGTTCCAGGGCATCCGCCCGGCCGTGGGCTATCCGTCGCTGCCCGACCAGTCGGTCAACTTCCTCATCGACCGCCTGCTGGACCTCAGCCGGATAGGCATCCGCCTGACCGAAAACGGCGCGATGCATCCGCACGCCTCGGTCAGCGGGCTGATGCTGGCCCATCCGGCGGCCCGTTACTTTGCCGTGGGCCGCATCGGCAACGACCAGTTGGAAGACTATGCCCGCCGGCGGGGCCTGCCTGTGGACGAAATCAGAAAATTTCTGGCGGCCAACCTGCGGTGAGCTGTGATTTTCCACGTTTCCCAGCGACTTATCCATAAAAGCTTGCAACATCCATCCCCCGAGAAATGACCATGGACCCGATAGAACAAGCGTTCGTCAGCCTCATCAAGGAATACGAACGAGTCATCTACAAGGTGTGCTACCTGTATGCCACGCCCAATGCCCCGCTCAACGACCTTTACCAGGAAGTGGTGCTCAACTTGTGGAAAGCCTATCCCAAGTTCAGAGGCGAGTGCAAGGTATCCACCTGGATCTACCGCATCGCCCTGAACACCTGCATCAGCTTCATGCGCAAGGAGAAGAATATCCCCGAAATCGTATCGCTGACACCCGCCGAGGCCGACCGCAGCGAGGAGTGGGACGAGACACAGGCCATGCTGCGCCAGCTGTACCGCCTCATCAACCGGCTGGGCCAACTGGAGAAGTCCATCATCCTGCTCTACCTCGAGGAAAAGAGCTACGAGGAAATCAGCGAAATCACGGGACTGACCGTGACCAACGTAGCCACCAAGCTGAACCGCATCAAAGAGAAACTGAGAAAAATGAACAAGGAGGACTGAATATGGAACTGGAGGAACTGAAAAAATCGTGGCAGACACTGGACCGCCACCTGCAGACACAGAACATAACGACGGAAGAGAGGGTGGCCACCCTCGTCGAAAGCTACCAGCGGAAAACCAAACGGCGGCTGGGCAACATCCTGAGCCTGCTGAGGGCCTCGCTGGCCATCGGCATCGTGCTGCTGACCATCATAGGTGCCATCGCCGTCCTGCTGCCCGCGTGGTACGACAACGAAGAAACCCTGCTCAAGCTGCAGGTAGTGCTGGCCTTCATCGCCCTCACCCTGCTGGCCGGAGGCTGCTGGGACTGGTGGACGTACCGCTACATCCAGCAGACACGTGTCGACCTGCTGCCCATCGCCGAGGTGAGCCGGCGCATCGTCAGGCTGCGGCTGTGGACCCGCCAGGAAGCGGCGGCCATCAGCCTCTGGGTGCTGCTCTTCGGAGGCATCTATTATTGGGGCATGGAGTTCTACCGCCTGCCGGCCCATGTCCAGGCAGTTATCCTCGGCGTATTTGTGCTGTTCGAGGCAGCCATCATCTACCTGCTCTACCAGAAACTCATATACAAGAACTTGAACCAAATCAAAAAAGACATAGAAGACCTGAAAGACGTATGCACCGAATCACATTAATCCTGCTCCTGGCCCTGCTCCTGCCCGACCTGTACATCTACCTGGTGTACATCGTGCGCCGTACGAAGAACTTTGCATGGCGTGCAGCCTTCTGGCTCCCCTCCGCCGTGCTGGTCGTGCTGTACCTGTACCTCATCTACCTGACGGGCGACAATGCCCTGGCCCACCATCCGCAGGCCATCGGCCGCCTGGCCATCGCCGTCATGGCACTGGCCGTACCCAAAATCCTGTTCATGCTCTGCTCGCTGCTCGGCATCCTGTGCCGCGGACTGGGTCGCTGCCTGTCGGCCGCCCTGCTGCACACGCCGTTCCGCAAGCCGCAGGCACCGTTCATCGTCCACCGCACGCCGTTCACAGCCGCCGGGCTGGTGCTGGGCGTCGTGAGCTTCGTCAACGTGATTTATGGAGCTACAGCCGGCATCACGCGTTTCCAGGTGAAGCACGTGACCTACGAATCGGAGCGGCTGCCCGAGGGCTTCGACGGCTACCGCATCGCCCTGTTCACCGACCTGCACACCGGAACGCAACCCCGGAACCGCCGCCTGATCCGGCGGATGGTCGCCCTGATCAACCGCGAACATCCCGATATGGTCGTCAACGCGGGCGATCTGGTCAACATCGATTCGCACGAGCTGGACGACCGGGTGATGAGCATACTCTCGACCTTGCACGGCCGGGACGGGGTCTATTCGGTTCTCGGCAACCACGACCTGGGTTTCTACATGCGGCCGAAAGAAAATTTCACGCCCCGCCAAAGCGTAGAAGAACTGCTCGCCAAGCAGCGGGCGATGGGATGGAAACCTTTGGTCAACGAATCGGCTCCGATCCGTCGGGGAGCGGACAGCATTCTGGTAACGGGCGTCAACTTTCCTGAAACCGGAACCAATCACGGACGCGACACGGGCATGGCCGGATGCGACATGCAGGAAGTATTCCGGAGCGTTCCTCCCGACACATACAACCTGTTGCTCGCCCACACGCCCGAGCAATGGGACGAAGCGCGCTCGGCCGGAGACCCCGATCTGACCCTCTCGGGTCATGTGCACGCCATGCAGTTCAAGCTGACGCTCGGCCCGTGGAGCTGGTCGCCCGCCAAATTCCTCTACGAACGCTGGAGCGGACTGTACTCGGAAAACGGCAAATACCTGTACATTAACGACGGAATGGGATACGTGATGTACCCGATGCGCATCGGGACGAACCCTTCGATCACGGTCATCACGCTGGAATCGGAGAAAAGACGGTAAACTCCCTCAGGCTGTCAACTTCAGCCCGACTACGCCGCCGATAATCAACGCGGCCGAGAAAAGACGCCACAAGCCGGCCGAGTCCCCGAAAAAAAGAATGCCTATGAGCAGCGTCGAAACGGCACCGATCCCGGTCCAGACCACATAGGAAGTACCTATGGCGATCGTTCGCTGGGCCAGATAGAGCAGAAACAGACTCAGGCTCATCGACAGCACGGCCATCGCGATATAAAGCCACCGAGGCTGCATGGACTGGGAAAGTTTCAGTCCCACCGTCCAGCCCATTTCGAAAAAGCCGCCTAAAATCAGATAAAACCACGCCATATACGTTTCGGATGAATGCAACGTTTCAATATTGGCAAAAGTAGCGAATTTTCCGATTTCGGAGAAATTTCCTACTTTTGCGAAAACGCGTTATTCACAGGCGTACCATGAGGGGAAAAGCGGCAAAAGTCATACTGATCGCGACCGGCATGCTGATGCTGGCCTTGCTGGCTGTTCCCCATCACCACCACCATCACGGGTACAGCATCTGCTTCGCGACGTCGCAGGCATGCGACCGATGCGCCGATCCGACGCACGCACGCAGTCAGGACGTCGACAACTGCCATCAGATTTTCGTCATGTCGGGCCGGGACGATCAATCGCATATCGAACCGATTCCGCCTATCGCTCCCGACACTTTCGCGATTGCCTTCTTCCGTACATTCGCCGGTCCGGAAGATTCGGGCCTGCGACTTTCTTATCCGCCTTTCACGGAACCCTTCGTCTCGCATGGCAACGGGCATTCGCTCTCGTTACGGGCTCCTCCCGCTTTCCTGGCCTAACCCGACTGTTTCCCTTTCAGGAAAACGGACTTTTCATCCGCCGATGAAAAGTCGTACTACATCTGTATATTATATCCAATTTTCAAACCATGAACAGATTACTAATAATCAGCATACTGTCCGCAGCACTCATGACGAGTTGCGGACACTCCGGCCCGGACGGGCAGGGGAGCTCCCGCGAGGCCGAAGCGCGCGACCACGGAACCGAGCTCCACGATCACGAATCGGAAGGGCACGATCATGCCAGCGAGAATCACACGGGCCACGACCACGAGGAAAAGGAGCACGATCATGCCGGCGAAATCGCGTTTACGAAAGAACAGGCCGCGCGTCCCGATTTCGAGCTGCTGACCGTCGAGCCCGCCCCGTTCCGCGACGTGATCGAGACAAGCGGCCGGATTCTGGCAGCGCAAGGCGACGAGGCCGCCGTAGCGGCGCCCGTCAGCGGCATCGTCTCGTTCGCGGACAAGAAACTCTCGGACGGAGCGGCCGTATCCCGGGGCGAGACCCTTTTCACCATCTCGTCGAAGGAAATCGCCGAAGGCGATTACGAGCAACGCATCCGCTCGGCATACACGCAGGCAGAAACCGCTTTCCGGCGAGCCGAAAAGCTGATCGGCGACCGAATCATCACGCAGACCGAATACGAGCAAGCCCGGCTGGCATACGAAAACGCCAAGACGGCTTACGATGCGCTCGCAAGCAAATCGTCGGCCAAGGGAACCCGCGCCACGGCCCCCATCGGCGGCTTCATCAAGAGCCTGTCGGTCGGCGAAGGAGACTACGTCACGGTAGGCCAATCGCTTGCAACCGTTTCGCAAAACCGCAAGCTCGTACTGAGAGCGGAAGTGTCGCAGAAATACGCAGGCAGACTGCGCGCCGTGACGAGCGCCAATTTCGAAACGCCTTACGACGGCCGCGTCTATTCGCTCGCCGAGATGGGCGGACGGCTGCTGTCGGTCGGCAAGGGCTCGGACGGGACGTCGGCCTACATTCCCGTCACGTTCGAGTTCAACAACGGCGGAGAGGTGATCCCCGGCTCTTTCGTCGAGGTCTTTCTGCTCTCGGCGCCCCGGCCCGAAACGCTGGCCGTTCCGCTCAGCGCCGTAACGGAGGACCAGGGCGTCTACTCGGTTTTCGTGCAGCTCGATCCGGAAACATACGTCAAAAGGGAAGTCAAGCTGGGCGCGTCCGACGGCACCCGGGTGCAAATCCTCGAAGGCCTCTCGCCCGGCGAGACGATCGTCAGCCGGGGAGTCGCCCAAGTCAAGATGGCCTCGTTCTCAGGTGCCATACCCGGCCACACCCATTCCCATTAGAACCGTCCGGACATGCTGAACCGAATCATCGAATTCTCATTACGCAACCGGATGTTGGTAATGATCGCGGGCGTCGTGCTGCTCGTCGCAGGCACGTACACGGCCCGCAAAATGGAAGTGGACGTTTTCCCGGACCTGAACGCGCCGACGGTC
>ERZ780226.3377-NODE-3377-length-9880-cov-2.456489_pt1 | contig 9880 bp, 5 predicted proteins | sample MGYA00511165_ERZ780226 | MGnify/ENA primary metagenome ERZ780226 (study PRJEB29588, sample SAMEA2152373) | human gut metagenome | biome: human gut; feature: human-associated habitat; material: faeces | place: Denmark | collected 2008/2010 ...
CGATGGAAACTTGCTTTCGCGATGAGATGCACAGTGTAGAGCAGTATTACCTCAAAGACCATATTATGCCGGAAACCATCAGGCGTTTCCTTAGGCTTTCAAAGAGTACGGCGACTGAGCTTAAGCCTGCGGAAATAGAAGGCTTTCATCTTGGAAGCTATCAGAAGAAATATGCGATAAATCGAAAGCAGTGGGAGTTGCTCCAGGTATCACAGGATGCGAAACTTCTCTGTGTCGAGGGACCGCCCGGAACGGGCAAAACGACGCTTGTCGCCGCTCTGGTACGGACGCTCGAAGAGATGGGCGTGCCGGCCGTGCTGCTGGCACCGACCGGACGGGCCGCCAAAGTAATGAGCCGCTACGCCGGCCGCAAAGCCTATACTATCCATAAAAAGATCTACCGGCAGAAGACGCTGGCCTCGGCCGAGTCGCACTTTTCGCTCGACTATAACAAGCAGAAAAACGCCGTGTTCATCGTGGACGAGGCATCGATGCTGTCGAACTACTCCCCCGACGGATCGCTGTTCGGGTCGGGACAGCTGCTCGACGATCTGGTCACCTATGTCCGCCGGGGCGCGGGCTGCCGACTGATTCTGGTCGGCGATACGGCCCAACTTCCGCCCGTGGGGCTGGAGCACAGCCCGGCGCTCGACGTGCAGCATATGCAGGGGTACGGCGAAGCCGAGGCCGTGCTGCTCGACGACGTGGTACGGCAGGACAGCCAGTCGGGCATACTGTTCAACGCGACGCTCGTGCGCTGCATGCTGGAGGCCGACATCATCGACATTCCGATGTTCGACACCTCGTTCGACGACGTGGAAGCGCTCGAAGGAGGCGAGATACTCGAAGCGATCCAAAGCGCCTACGACCGGTACGGCATGGACGAGACGATCGTCATCACGCGCTCGAACAAGCGGGCCAACCGCTTCAACGAGGCCGTACGGCGCCACGTGCTGTTCGCCGAGGAGGAGATCGGCTCGGGCGACCTGCTGATGATCGTCAAGAACAACTACCATTACACGGGCAAGCAGCAACAGCAAGACCGACAGGAAAATCCGGAGCAGCAGCCCGGCGGCACGGACTTCATCGCCAACGGCGACACGGCCCGCCTGCGCCGCATACGCCGGTTCGAGGATTTCTACGGATTCCGCTTCGCGCAGGCGAGCCTCGTATTTCCCGACTACGACGACATGGAGCTCGAGTGCCAAGTGCTCCTCGACACGCTCTCGAGCGAGTCGCCCGCACTGACGCGCGAGCAGAGCAGCCGGCTGTTCTTCGCCGTCGCGGAGGACTACGCCGACATTCCCTCCAAGGCGAAACGCTATAAAGAGGTGCGCGAAAATCCCTACTTCAACGCGATGCAGGTCAAGTTCGCCTATGCCGTCACCTGCCACAAGGCGCAAGGCGGACAATGGCGCTGCGTGTTCGTCGACCGGATGCTTTTCGGCGAGGAGACGATCAGCCGGGACCTGCTGCGATGGCTCTATACGGCTCTCACCCGGGCGACCGAAAAGTTGTATTTTATCAACTTCGACGAACGCTTTTTCGAAGATAAATGACTATTTTTACGCTCTGAACCGATTATTTTAAAAACTTGGCAAAAGAAACCAAATACGTCGAGACGCCGCTGATGAAGCAATACTACGGCATCAAGGCGGTGCACGGCGACGCGATCCTGCTGTTCCGCGTGGGCGACTTCTACGAGACGTTCGGCGAGGACGCGATCAAGGCCAGCAAGATACTCGGCATCACGCTGACGCGCCGGGCCAACGGCGCGGCCTCGTACGTCGAACTGGCCGGCTTCCCGTACCATGCCGTCGACACCTATCTTCCGAAACTGGTCCGCGCCGGGGAGCGCGTGGCGATCTGCGAACAGCTCGAGGACCCCAAAACGACGAAGAAAATCGTCAAGCGGGGCGTCATCGAACTCGTCACGCCGGGCATTTCGCTGAGCGACAACATCCTGTCGTGCAAGGAAAACACTTTCCTCGCCGCCGTGCACTTCGCGGGCAAGCGCACCGGCGTCGCATTCCTCGACCTGTCGACCGGCGAGTTTTTCGCGGCCGAGGGCGACAGCCCCTACGTCGACAAGCTGCTGGCCAACCTGTCCCCTAAGGAAGTGATCTATCAGAAAGGATACGAGAGCGAGTTTTCCGAGGCTTTCGGAACGAAGCACTATACCTATCGGCTCGACCCGTGGATGTTCGCCGAGAATTCGGCCCGCGACAAGCTGCTCGCCCAGTTCGGCACTACGTCGCTCAAAGGATTCGGCATCGAGCAGATGCCGGCGGCGATCACGGCGGCCGGAGCGATCCTCTATTACCTCGAGTTCACCGAGCATCGTCAGACGGGCCATATCTCGTCCATCTCGCGCATCGACGAAGACCGGTACGTGTGGATCGACAAGTTCTCGATCCGCAACCTGGAGCTTTTCACGGCCAACGGCGGGCAGGAAGGCTGCTCGCTGTTCGACGTGCTGGACCGGACCGGATCGCCGATGGGCGCGCGGATGCTCCGGCGCTGGATCTCGCTCCCGCTGAAAGACCCCGGACAGATCAATCGCCGGCTCGACGTCGTATCGCTGCTCCGCGACGACGCCTCGTTGCGCGAGATGCTCGCCGAGGCGGTCGCCTCGACGGGCGATCTGGAACGGATCATCTCGCGCGTTGCGGTCGGACGGGTAACCCCGAGGGAAGTCGTACAACTGAAAAACGCGCTGTACGCCGTCGAAAAGATCAAGACCGCCATGGAGCAGTCCGGGCAGGAGCCCCTGAGGGAAATGGCCGCGAAGCTCGACCTCTGCCTGAAAGTAAGGGACCGCATAGACAAGGAAATCTATCCCGACCCGTCGAACCAGATTCAGAAAGGCGGAGTGATCGCGCAGGGAGTGAGCATCGAACTGGACGACCTGCGGAACATCGCCTCGCACGGCAAGGAAATCCTCGCGAGCATCCAGCAACGCGAAAGCGAGGCCACAGGCATCCCGTCGCTCAAGATCAGCTTCAACAACGTGTTCGGTTACTATATCGAGGTACGCAACACGCACAAGGACAAGGTCCCCTCCGACTGGATCCGCAAGCAGACGCTGACCGGAGCCGAGCGGTATATCACCGCCGAGTTGAAGGAATACGAGGAAAAGATACTCGGCGCCGAGAGCCGGATGCTCGTGCTGGAACAGGAACTCTTCGCGGCGCTGCTCGCCGAGCTGGCCCGCTACGCCGCGCCGATACAGGCCGACGCTTCGGTCGTCGCCCGGCTCGACTGCCTGCTCTCGTTCGCCACGCAGGCCGTCGAAAGGAACTACTGTCGGCCCGATGTGAACGACTCGCAGACGATCGACATCCGCGAGGGAAGGCATCCGGTGATCGAGACGCTGATGAAAGTCGGCGAGCAGTACGTGCCCAACGACATCCGCCTCGACGACTCGTCGCAGCAAGTGATCGTCATCACCGGACCGAACATGTCGGGTAAATCGGCCCTGTTGCGACAGACGGCGCTGATCGTGCTGATGGCCCAGATCGGCAGCTACGTTCCTGCGACCGAGGCGCACATCGGCATCGTCGACAAGATATTCACGCGCGTCGGGGCCTCGGACAACATTTCGCAAGGCGAGTCGACCTTCATGGTCGAAATGCTCGAATCGGCCAGCATTCTGAATAATATCTCGCAGCGGAGCCTGGTGCTCTTGGACGAGATCGGACGCGGCACGAGCACCTACGACGGCATATCGATCGCATGGGCGATGGTCGAGTACATCCACCAGCATCCGACGGCCAAGGCCAAGACGCTGTTCGCCACGCACTATCACGAACTGAACGAAATGGAGGAGCTCTACGAGCGGGTCAAGAACTACAACGTGGCGGTCAAGGAGGTCGACCGGCAGGTGATCTTCCTGCGCAAGCTCGTGCGCGGAGGAACGGAACACTCGTTCGGTATCCATGTGGCTAAAATGGCCGGCATGCCGGCCGCAATCACCGACCGGGCCGGACAGATTCTCCGGGATATGGAATCGGCACACCGGGGAAAGCTGAAGGACAGCCGCAAGAAGGCCCCGACGGTCGCCCAATACGGCGGCAGCGGCATCCAGCTCAGCATGTTCCAGCTCGACGACCCGGTCCTCAAGCAGATCCGCGACGAGATCAAGGGACTCGACATCAACTCGCTTACGCCGCTCGAAGCACTGAACAAGCTGAGCGAAATCAAGAAAATAGCCGGTATCTGATTCATTCGCTTCGAAGATACATATCACTGACAACCAGACGGTTGTCAGTGATATTTTGTCATCGATCCGCCGGTTTGTCAGGACAGAATGGCGCGACCGGATCGCCAAGGCGGCCATCACGGCGATATTTCGCCCCGGAACGGGACCGCAAAGCCGGAAATCCGTCCTCCCGATCCCGCTGGCATACATTTTGATCTTCCCTGATATCGAACCCGGAAAACCGAAAGGGGCCCGGGACGAAAAAGCAAATCGAACTAAAAACAAATAAGGAGGACAAAACTATGATGCCTGCAAGAAGATCACAGAACTGGCTGCCGGGAATCTTCAACGATTTCTTCGGCAACGAATGGGTAGAGAAAACCAATACCGCCTCGCCGGCGATCAATATCATCGAGTCGGACAACGACTACAAAGTCGAAGTGGCCGCCCCGGGAATGACCAAGGACGACTTTTCGATCAAGATCGATCCGGAGAACCAGTTGATCGTGTCGATGGAAAAGAAAACGGAGAACGACGAGAAAGACAAGAAAGGCAAATATCTGCGCCGCGAGTTCTCGTACAGCCGCTTCCAGCAGATCATGGTGCTGCCGGAAAACGTCGAAAAAGACAAGATCGACGCGAAAGTCGAGAACGGCGTGCTGACGATCGACATTCCCAAGAAGGTCGTCGAGCCCGAGGAAAAGAAGATGAAGGAGATCGCTATCAAATAAGCAAGAAAGCACAGAGAAGCGCTTCGCGATGAAAAGCGGGACAGCCGGCGGGCTGCCCCGCTCTTTCATGTATTGTCCCGCAGGGGAAAGCCGGACTGCCGCTACGGACGACGCGGCCAACAGATCGTGAGAACGGAGTCCGCCGGATCCTTCACGATTCGCCGGCCTCGGCATCGATCAGATAGCGTTCGATACGAGGAAACGGGGCGTCCCGAAGCAGAACCGTCTTGTTGCTGTCCAACAGATAGAGCGTCGGAATGGCTTTCAGATCGTACAGCTCGGCGCTCTTTATTTTCAGGTCGGCATCGTAGGCATTGATCCACGCCGAGGGAAAATGCGGCAAATAGTCGCGCCACGCCTTCATATCCTCGTCGGGATAAACGGCCAGCACCTTGACCTTTCCTCGGACAATCATCCTGCCGACGGGCTCGGACGCAACGATCTGCCCGATCGTCTCCTTACAAGCGGTACAGCCCGGATTGTTCAGGAAAAGAATCGTATAGTCGGCTTTCACGCCGTACAGCGTACCCCACGCTCCCGAGGCGAGCCGGTAGCGGAAATCGGTTGCCGGCGTCCCGGGACGATTGCGCCGGGCCAGCTCCAGTCGGTAACGGGCCCGGACCTTGTCCGCCTCGCCGAGCCTCTCGGAAGCGATCATCGCCTCGAGCGCGGGAATATAGAGCTCCTCGTTACGCATCGGCGAATTGGGATCGTACAGGTATTTCTCGAACAGCCCGACAAAATAGCCGTACATCGCCGAATCGGCCTCGGCTTTCGACAAAGTGATCCGGACGGACTGCGAAGCGAGTTCGCCGTGCATCTGCCCGAGCAGATTGACGTAGTCGGCGAACGCCTGCTCGGTCACCTCGGGCAAATCGACGTAGGAGGTGTCGGAGAAGTCGAAATGATTCCAGTAATTCTTCGCCACGTACTCGGCACGCTGCTCGGGCGTATCGAGCAGCATAGGCACGTCGACCGTTCGGAACATCTTGGGTTCGGAGCCGGGCCTTGCGACGGTTTCGGCCTTGCGGAACGTCTCGCGGCAAGCGGTCAGGCCGAGAAGCAATAAAACGGCAAGCACTCTTTTCATCGGTAAACGCATGGCGAATCTATCCGGTTATCGAAGGAAGCGTCTTCTGTCCGGTTCTCCGCTCCCGTTTCAACGCCTTGCGCTCCCTGCGGCGCTCCGCCCGCGACATCGCCTCGTCGGCGGGCTCCCGGGACCGTCCGGCAAGCGAATCGGGTTCCGAGGCAGGCACTCTCGCCGAAGAGTCGATCACGACCGAATCGGGCAAAATTCCTTCCTGCTGCAACATCAGGCTGTCGGCACGGGAGAGTCGCTCGTCGGGAGGCAAATAGGCCGAAGAATCGACGGTCGGAGCAATCCGCATCTCTCCGAGCGAAGCGGCATCGACACCCCGGCGGAAAATATCGGTAATCGTACGACGCAAGTTCACGCGGGTAGTATCGATCAGACCGACGAACGACGGGAGATTCTCGCTCTTGTAGCGCGCGCGCCCTATCCGGAACTTGAACTTGTCGAGCGTACCGAAAATATTGACGCCCAGACGGAACGGAATAGGAGACTTCAGAACGGAAATATGATAGTCGAAACTCATGTCGAGCCGTTGGACTCCGCTGACAGCCGCTTTGTAACGATCCATCTCGACGATGAACGGGAATAGCTCGATCCGGTTGTCGTGCACGAGCAGATCGACCGATATGCGGTCGATGAGATTCCGCTTGCGGTTCTTGAACCGGAGCATCTTGGATATTTCGGTAAACGTCTCGCCGTCGAGCAGCACGAGGTTCTCGCCCCGGATGCTGCAGGCGGCATTGAGCGTCGGCAGTTCGATGTTCATCATCGTATCGACCGCAGCCGTCGCGGCGATCGTACAATCGACCATACCTTCGAACGAACGCAGCATCGGCAGCAGCGAATCGACCGAAGGCATCAGGGAGATCAGCCGTTCGACCTGCACGCGGCGGAGCTCCAGATCGAAACCCGTGACAATGTCGTCGCGGCTGCGGGTGGCATAAAGAGCCGTCAGGCTCATATCGCCCGCATTGGTTTTCGCCTGCAAATCCTTTAGCTGGACGCAACGGTCGCGGGCGATCAGATCGCCCGAAAGCGAATGCAGCACCAGCGTAGAGTAAAGGCCGTAGCGAACGCAGAGACCGACATGCAGATCGATATTGGACGGGATGACGATCAGCGGACTACCGGCCGAATCGGCATCAGCCATCCCGCTGCCTTCCTCGATGAGCTGCTGCAAGCGCTCGCTGCTCTCGGCCTCGGCCAGCGATTGCCGGTATTGTTCGGACTTTTCGCCGTAAGCCGCACCGGCCATTGCCGCACGAGCCAGCTCGTTGAAGTTCAGCGTATCGGATTCGATTTCCATATCCACCTCGAGCACGCCGCGCCCGGAGAGCGCCCGCCTGAGATTCCCGATGCGTCCGGTCAGCTCAAGCGACGAGACTCCGGAACGTATCTGGGTATTTTTCAGTTCGATCTCATTCGTCGTAAAGCGCATATCCACCCGACGCAACCGGTTCGGAAGCGGGAAATAGGGCGTAACGACGCGCCCGCCCGCAGCCTTCACCGAACCGTTCGCATCCCAACGGCGCAACATCTCGCCGAGCGACCGGTCGATCCGCATATCGATATCCGACCCGGCGAAATCGTCCTGACGGGCCATCGTACCGCGACGTCTCTGCGCTCTCCAGTGAGCGAACAAGGAATCCCGCGCAACGGCGGGATAGACCCCCTGCAACGAATCGAGCAGCAGACGACGGCGCGCCGAACCGACGAGCCGCCAGCGTAGCGCTCATATCGACATGGCTGCCGAACAGATCGTAACGCTCCACTCCGTTTCGTACATTCATCATCCGGGCATCGTAAGAAAGACCGAGCAAAGGTACGGCGGCATTCCCGGCAGAAGGTTCGATGCGGAAAGTGCTTTGGACCGAATGCAGCCTCAGCGAGGAAGAGTCGGACAAGGAAACTTCGAAATAACGCGCCCCTACCCCTCCGGCCAGCGGGTGGACGACCGTCGTGTCTCCTCCGAGCGATGCCGCGTCGCTTCGGACCCCGGCGCCGACTTTCGAAGCGATCAGCCGCAGCTGGTTCTTCCAATCGACATGCATCGTATCGGCCGTTACGACCATGCGGAGCGTCTGCAAGCCGTCGAAGCTCGTAGAATCGTTCCTTCCTTCTTCCGAACCGAAAGTCAGCACGCCTCCGCGGACCATCAGAGAAACGGTATCCTCCGGCATATCGATCCCGATGTCGTCCAGGGTCACCCGACCGCCCAAACGGACCTGACCGATATGAGCCATATTCAGCTGACTGAGCCGGAAACGGGCGCCGGCATCGATACCCAGACGGCCCCGAACCCCGATTCCTCGCTGCGACGGGAACAAGACGGACAACGTGTCGAGATCGACCGCCCCGGCCACCCTCGCCGCTACGGACGGATCGCCCAACGCATTCCAGACCGTCGCATCGGCATCCAGCGTCATGCCGGCTCCCTGCATGAACAGACGTCTCAGTACGAACCCTATCGAATCGGGCCGGGCCGAGCGGTAGAACAGCGAGGCGTCGAGAGCCAGACGGTCGAGACGGGTCTTGGCATTCCTATACCCGAGATAGCCCCCGTCGGTCTTCAACTCGACCGAGAAATCGGGCAAACGGCCGTCGGACATACGGTAGCCGCCCCTGACATTCACATTCATATCGAGGGCGATGTCCGTTTCGATTCCTTTCAGAGAAGGGGAAAGACCTTCGGGTACCAAACCGATCAGCCGGGCGACAGAAAGCGGCCGGATACGACAGTTCAGACGCGAATCGATACTGTCGGCAGACAGGTCGACCCGTCCGTCGAGACGCACCGGAATGCCGCCCGCTTCGAGCGTCAGCCCATCGAACAGGATTCCTCCGCGCCGGCGGGTATCGAACGCGAATCCCCCGTGCAACGAGACGGGCAAATCTCGACAAAAGTCGAGCGTATCGACCCGGACACTGCCCCGGCTCTCCCAGTCGATCCGGTAGGTCTGGCCGGAAGTCCCTTTCAAGCTCAGCATGTTCAGATCGAGCTCGGCTTTCGTGCGGTCGGGACGGTTGTCGTAGACGATATGAGCCGTGTCGCGCACCATCAGACGGGCGACGTGCAGATAAAAGTCGGAAGCGGAAACCGTATCGCTTTCGGAGGAAACCGTATCGGCCGCATAGATTTCCCAGTTCGCCCGCCCCGATGGGGCCACATAGGCATAAACGCGGGGACGGCGCAGATCGATCCGGCGGACGACCAAGCGCGAAGCGAGCAGCTGGGGCAGATCGAGCGCCAGCGTAAACTCGTCGAAACGCAACAGCGTATCGGCTGCGGCGGGTATTTCCGCGCGCAACGAATCGGGCAGGCCCTCGAAGGCCCGGGAAACGATCTGGCCTCCTTTGAGACGAACGCCCACGTTGGGGAAATGCCGTACCAGCGAAAGCGATACGGTATCGAACCCGATCCGAGCATTCAGCACCCGGCTGGCATACTCGTTGACGAGCGGCGTCAGACGGGCGGGGGTAAGCACCAGAGCCACGCCGCCCAAAACCAGCCCGGCCAAAAGGATCAGCGAAGCCAAAGCGACCAATGAAATCTTAGCAACCCGGCGGCCGACCCGTCTCGGCGGACGCACGGGCATATCGTCTTCCTGCACGGATCGGACGGAAGGATCGGACGGTCGTCGTGTCATAAGCCTGTACGGAAATATTTCTCACGCAAATATAGCAATTTTCCGCGCGCCTGTCGCATCTCCCTATCGCGGAAGATACCCGCACGGAAAACCCGTTCACGCCCGGCCGAACTCCGCGCGTCTTTCGGCACCGTACAGTCTTTCCGTTCCGGAACCGGCTCCGAGCGGAAGCCGGCAACGGATTCATGGAAACGGCTTATATTCC